>ERZ772945.113-NODE-113-length-62669-cov-20.174865_pt1 | contig 62669 bp, 56 predicted proteins | sample MGYA00511681_ERZ772945 | MGnify/ENA primary metagenome ERZ772945 (study PRJEB29015, sample SAMEA2737943) | human oral metagenome | biome: human oral; feature: human-associated habitat; material: dental | place: China | collected 2143 ...
GGGCATAAGTGATGAAACTTAAGCCTTTATTTCCCAAAACCTTAGTCCTAGACATACCTTCGCTATTAATGAGTCGGCTACCAATGAGTAAATCTGCGTCAGAGTTATCGCTCTGTCGAATGCCCGCCAGAACATCCTCCGGGTCGTGTTGCCCATCGGCATCCATGGTGGCGGCAATATCATAGCCGTTTTGCCGCGCGTAGGCAAGTCCAGTCAAGGTGGCGCCGCCAGCTCCAGAATTCAATATGTGATCAATGGTGATGGCACCACCCTTTTTAGCCTGTTCAAGTGTATAGTCTTTTGACCCATCATTGACGAGTATTATGTCGATCAAATAGTCTTTTTTGGCTTTTAAGAAAACTTTTTTGGCTTTTTTAATAACATCTTTAATAACGCTAGATTCGTTGTAGGCGGGTATGATGACGCAAACTTTTTTCATCGGTAATTACAATACGTTCAAGTATTCTCCGTAGCCTGATTTCTTGAGTGTGGCAGCGATCTCTTCAAGTTGCTGGCGGTTAATCCAGCCGTTTTGGAAAGCAGTTTTTTCTGGGCTGCCGACAATTTGGCCAGTACGTGTTTGGACGACACGAACAAAATCTTCGGCATCAGTTAGGCTGCTGATGGTGCCGGTGTCTAGCCAAACATCGCCGTTATCAAGCGTCTGAACTTTGAGTTTGCCGCGGCGTAAATATTCGGCGTTAATTGAGGTAATTTCTAGCTCGCCGCGATTGCTTGGTTTGACATTTTTAGCAATTTCAATAACATCGTTATCGTAAAAATATAATCCAACAACTGCAAAGTCTGATTTTGGCTGAGTTGGCTTTTCTTCAATTGAGACAGCCCGGTTTTGGCTGTCAAACTCAACAACGCCATATCGTTCTGGGTCGGAAACTTTGTAAGCAAAAACAGTACCACCATCTGGATTAGTACATGCTTGTAGTGATCTATCGAGAGCTGCACCATAGAAAATATTATCACCCAATACTAACGCTACTTTGTCATCGCCAATGAAATCCTCACCAATGATAAAAGCCTGTGCTAATCCATCTGGACTTGGTTGAACGGCGTACTGTAGACTAATTCCCCATTGTGAGCCATCACCGAGTAGTCGTTGAAAACTACTCTGATCTTCTGGCGTTGTTATGATTAAGATATCGCGAATGCCTGCTTGCATTAGTGTAGTTAATGGATAGTAGATCATTGGCTTATCGTAAATCGGCATCAACTGTTTACTAATAGCCTTTGTGATTGGCCATAATCTTGTACCTGATCCACCCGCTAGAATTATTCCTTTCATCATCCTCTACTCCTAAGTTATTTATCTATGATATATCATACCACATTGACTAATATAAGGGGTAATATTCATGAGTAAAAGTAATAAAATAAATTATTTGATATGCAAACAAAACCAGATATTATTTGTCTAGTTTTGTTCATTTAAGATATTTATAATTAAAATATTATTTGGCGAAGTATTGTTTTAAATCATCACGCCAGTCATTACTAATAAACCCAGTAGAGTGCAGTTTGTCTAAGTTCATATCGCTATTGAGAGGCCGTGGTGCGATCCCGTCTTTACTTGCAAAATACTCAGCTGTTGTGGTGTTGGTAACAGTCAGATTATTGCGGCCAGCTAGTTTGAAAATTCGCCTGGTAATATCTGCCCAGCTCTCCAGTGGACCGTCATTAGTAGCGTTGTACGTGCCGAATGGCGCTTGAGTTGACAATAGGTGATCAATAATACGAACTAGCTCGCTAGTGAATGTTAATCGGCCAATTTGATCATGAACAACAGTTGGCGAGATATTTTTTTCTGCTAATCCCAGCATGGTACGGACAAAGTTTTTACCTTCACCAATCACCCAAGCAGTACGTAGTAAGTAAAAATTATCCAGTTGCTCGACGAGTAAATCTCCGGCCGCCTTTGATGCGCCATAAGCACTCAGCGGACTGAAATCCTCGTTTTCGTAATGCGACTCTTTCGTACCGTCAAATACATAATCGCTGGAAATGTGTACTAGCGTTATGTTATGGGCGCGGCAAATTCGGGTCAGGTTTGCGACCGCTGAGGCGTTAACTTTCCAGGCTGCTAAGCGGCCCTCTGGCGTTTCTGCACCGTCGACATTAGTGAAAGCGGCCGTATTAAGAATTGTTGACACTCCTGACCACTCAAACGATGTTAATGATTTTTGATCAGTTATATCTAGTTCACTTCTGCTCGTAACTTGAGCATTTGGATAATGTTTCCTCAGTGCTATTCCCAATTGACCATTGGCGCCAGTGATTAAAAACTTACTATTATCCATTAGATTAAACCTCCATTGGAATTACATTTGTAAGTAGTGGATGAGCGGCGTCTTTTTCGGAAATAATCGCTTGCTCTTGGCTGATTGGCCAGTCAATACCGAGTGCTGGGTCAAACAGATTGACAAAGGTGTACTTGGCGTCTGGTGACCAGTGTGCGTCAACCAGGTAAGTGTAGGCAATGTTGTCATCAAGCGCTTGATAGCCATTGGCGACGCCTTTCGGTACGAAAATTGCCGTGCCAGGATTGATTTCATGTGTAAAAACTCGACCGAAGCTGTCACCTTTGCGCAAATCGCACCACGCGCCGAATACTCGGCCATTGGCGGTGGAGATGAATTTATTCCACGGCTCGGCGTGTAGGCCGCGAGTGGCGCCAGCTTTGTCATTGAAGCTAATATTGTTCTGGACAATTTCAAACGCCGGCAGACCAAGCGCTTCCATCTTTTCCTTTTGGTAGTTTTCCTTGAACCAGCCGCGGTTGTCGCCGTGGATGGGCAGTTTTACTACAAACAACCCGGGGATTGGCGATTCGGTGACGGTGAGTTCGTTGTAGTTGTTTGGGTCGAAATTCATGCGTTCTCCTTTTGCCATAGGTAATAATATTGTAAGCCAGTCAGTGTCTGACAGTCATTAATCTCGCCATTTCGAATCAAGTCATCAATCTCGTCAAGCGTGAAAAATCGCATATCACTAAATAGTTCATCGCTTTGTTTGCGCTGGCCAGTGAAGCTTAGTTCTCGGGCCAGGCAAATAGCCATTTTTTCCGTCATTAGGCCATTACAGACGTACGCTTCGCCTAGTTTTTGCCAGGATTGAGCGATGATGCCGGTTTCCTCCTCGAGTTCGCGCTTTGAGGCTTCTAGCAGATCTTCATTATCGCCCCCGCCGCCAGGTAATTCCCAGCCAAAGCTTTGCGACGGATAGCGAAAGCCGCGCACCAAATAAAGCCGCTCTTGGTCATCTACTACTACAACCATGCACGAATCTCGCGACTCCATGTAGCCATAGATCTCGGTGGTCCCATCTGGACTAACAGTTTGGTCTTCGTGAATGGTGATCCAAGGATTTTGGTAGACGATTTTGCTGCTGACTTTCGTTTTTGACGGCGTATCTGTCATGATTATTGTCCCTGTTTTGCGTAGGCTGCCTCAACTGCTTCTTTTTGGGCTTTCCACCAGTCTTCGTGCTCGCGGTACCATTCGATGGTTTGCATTAGACCATCGCGCATACCAGTTTGGTTATCAGTGTACTCAGGTTGCCAGCCCAGTTCGCGGCGTAGTTTGCTGGAATCCATGGCGTAGCGCATGTCGTGACCTGGGCGGTCATTGACATGTTCGTACCAATCTTTGCCTTTGCCCATCAGCTCGCAAATCAGTTCAATCACCATTTTGTTGTTGACATGGTCGTTGTCGGCGCCGATGATGTAGGTTTCGCCTAGCTCGCCCTTTTCCAGGATGAGATGAACTGCGGAATTGTGATCATCAACGTGAATCCAGTCGCGAACCTGCTCGCCAGTACCGTACAGTTTGGGTTTGATGTTGCTCAAAATGTTAGTAATTTGGCGCGGAATGAATTTCTCGATGTGTTGGTATGGGCCGTAGTTGTTAGAACAATTGGAAATCGTTGCTTTGATGCCGAAGCTGCGGACCCAGGCGTGCACTAGCATGTCGCTAGAAGCTTTAGTGCTGGAGTAGGGACTAGACGGATTGTACGGTGTGTCTTCGGTGAAGCGGTTTGGGTCGTCGAGCTCTAAATCGCCAAACACTTCATCAGTCGAGATGTGATGGAGGCGCTTACCGTGCTTGCGTACAGCCTCAAGAATAGTGTAGGTACCGACCACGTTGGTTTCGACAAACGGCCACGGATTGCGCAGGGAATTGTCATTGTGGCTTTCAGCGGCAAAATGCACTACAATGTCAGTTTCAGCAACTAATTTGTCCATCAACTCGGCATCGCAAATGTCGCCTTCCACGAAATTGATCTGGTCAGCTACTGGCTGTAAATTGGCGCGGTTTCCCGCATAAGTTAACTTGTCGATAACAGTGATGTCGTATTCTGGCTTGTGTTTGACGGTATAATGCACAAAATTCGAGCCAATGAATCCCGCGCCTCCCGTGACTAGCATCTTTGTCATATTTATATTGTAACAAATTAATATATTAAAAATATATTTTTAGTCTGCAAATCCATTTGGATTATTTGACTGCCACTTCCAACTATCGGCACAAGCTTGTTCTATAGAATAAACAGTTTGCCAGTTAAGTTCTTTCTTGGCTTTACTTGCGTCTGCATAAGAAGCGGCAATATCACCTGGTCTTCTATCTGTTATTTCATAAGGTATTGACTTTCCTGCAGCTTTACTAAATGCATCGATTAGCTCCAATACTGAGACACCCTTACCTGAACACAAATTATAAATTGCAACACCTGGTTTACTGTGGTTTAAGGCTGCTGTATGTCCTGATGCTAAATCCATGACATGTATATAATCGCGTACACCCGTACCATCTGGAGTATCGTAATCATTTCCAAATACACCAACCTTTGCGAGTCTTCCTACGGCTACTTGAGCAATGTAAGGTAAAAGATTATTTGGAATACCATTTGGATCTTCGCCAATTAAACCAGATTTGTGCGCCCCAACTGGATTAAAATAACGCAGAATAGTAACTTCAAAATCTGGGTTAGTTGCGGCTATATCTGTTAATATCTGCTCAATCATAAATTTTGTCCATCCGTAAGGATTAGTAATGCCGACACCAGCTTGATCAGATTCAGTAATTGGTAATTTTTTTGGTGTTCCACATACTGTTGCCGAGCTAGAGAATACAATTTTATTGACATCAAATTTACTCATAACATCAAGTAAAACTAAACTTGATTCTAGATTATTTGAATAATATTTAAGAGGTTGTTCAACGGACTCACCAACTGCTTTAAGTCCCGCAAAATGAATCACGGCATCTGGTCTTTCTTGCTCGAAAATTTCTTCCAATTTGGATTTATTACGAATATCAGCTTCGTAAAATGGAATTTCTGTTTTAGTAATTTTATTAAGCCTATTAATAACTTCCTTTGATGAATTTGAGAGATTATCAACAATGACTATATCATTTCCATTCTCTATAAGCTCTATTGCAGTATGTGAACCTATGTATCCAGTTCCACCGGTAAGTAAAATCTTCATAAAACGAATCCTTTCTATAATGTAATTGTAACTACTATTATATAATGTAAATATGATAACCGTAATTATAGCTGGTGGCGCTGGTACTAGACTGTGGCCACTTTCAACGCCAAACAATCCGAAACAGCTTTTGACTCTAACTAGCGAACGAACTATGGTTCAGCAAGCTTATGATCGTGCCTCTAGACTAGGTGGTACAGTATATATTGTTACTGAATCTAGTCATGCAGATAAACTCCGCGATCAACTTCCAGAACTCCCTAGTGATGCCTTTTTAATAGAACCAGGGCGTCGAGGTACGGCACATTGTATTATTTTTGCACTTGATTACATTGCACGCCATCATAAAACTAATGAACCTGTTGCTTTTATTCATTCTGATCATAATGTCCGTAATATTAAAGGCTTCAAGCAATCTTTCCAATCGGCGGCTACTATATCTCAGCAAAATGATTCAATCGCGCTAGTTGGCATTGAACCTACTGCTCCGTCAACTGGTTTTGGATATATTGAATGTGGCGATTTAATCGATAAAAGTAATAATGCATATACGGTAAAATCATTTAAAGAGAAACCTGATTACGAAACCGCTAAAAAATATTTTGCTTCTGGTGATTACTTATGGAACGGCGGGTATTTTGTTGGGTCAGTTGATATTTTTGTAAAACAAATGCAACAATTTGCGCCCACTTTGATGGAAGATTACAGTAAATTGAGATCCTTATCTCACTTCGCTAGTGAGGAATATTACAAAACATACCTTAGTTTTGATGTTCAAGCAATTGATACAGTCTTGATCGAAAAGATGTCGAACTTATTTATGATTTCGGCTAGTTTTGATTGGATGGATATTGGAAATTTTAAAGATTTATATGATGTCCTTATAAAAGATGAAAAGGGTAATTATTGCAAAGGCGAAAATATTTATATTTTAGATACTGATACAGCTTATGTCCGTAATGAAGAGCCAGATAAGCCAGTCGCGGTTATTGGATTAGACAATATTGTTGTGGTTAATACGCCGAACGGTGTTTTAGTTGCAAGAAAGGATATAGCTGCTAAAACAAGTGAAATTACTAAGATGTTGAATAAAAAAATTTAAATTAAGATCCATATTGCCATTTAAAATGTAGCGTGATATATTTGAATTACAGTCCCTTAAGTAAGGATTGTACCAATATCTAAATTGTTTTAGGTTTCTATAATAATTTAGCAACTTAGGGCGGCGATTTTGGTCGTGCAGCTACGGTTGAGAATTCTATTGTGAATCTAAAGCAAAGCTCTAATCCGCTCACTCGTTGGGCGGATTATCTTTTTATGTGGCTAAAAGCACTTCTTAACTTAACACCCTAACCACAACAATTTACCTTAAAGACTTCAAGCGGGGTTAAGCCGCCTAGACGCTTTCCGGGTCTGTTGTTCAATAGATTTTCTAGGTCTAATATACATTAGAGCCGTAAGCTTTTTGAAGTCAGTGCCTTTAGGATAAAAATCTCTAATTAGCCAGTGTTTTCTCAAGCGGCACGGCCAGCTGCTAAACTCAGCCCCCATTGCCGTAAGCAATGGCGGCAGCATTACTTTTGCCAAAGGCTCTTTCAATATCCGCCTTGGGTTGGCTGGCAATACTGGCGGCATTGTAGCCAATAACTAAACTAATAGAGCCTAATCCGGACTTACGCTCGGTACGGGTTAATAGTCTATCTTTAGTATCTAGTCCAAAGACGGTATCTCCCTCCAGATCAGTGTAACTTTCTAGATTATCTATACTTGCCGGCCGGCCATGAATAGAATGCTTGCCTCTATTGGTATTGCTGTATGGTAATTTAGCGGTATTCTTAAATGGTTTACCGCGCCTGCGGAGCGAACTAATTGCCTTTCCTTGCCGCTCATTGCCATTAAGGCTATAGATATAACGGTAGATGGCCATGTGGGATACGGGGCGAAGCCCCATATCTCCCGTCCAGCCATCGTCATCTTTAAGAGCTTGGCCTGCCAGCAGGGCGTCTATTCGCAGGGAGATTTGTTCCGGCGGCCATCCGTAGCTTGAGTTTAGCCTTAATATATGCCAGTGTCCGGGCATATATTGGTTCAGCCAGTTTCTTATTAGCCCCGCGACCGCCCGAATGGCGTTTAGCGGCATATTCTCGGGGCTAGTTTAGCATTGTGCAGCTATATAGCTTGCTATGCAGCCTCTGACACCTTTTAACGCCCTCTTTAGCCTTACGAATGGTACTAACCATACCTTGGCCCGCGGTACTTGCGGCTATCTAGGCTGGCAATGGCCGGTATATTAACGCGGCTGTCTATTCTTATCCCGTTTTCGAGACCCGGCAGCCTTTGTATTTGCTCCTCAATAAAGCTATTAACCTCACGGAGAGATAGTACTGGTTGAGCGTCCAAGCGGCTTGGCAATGGCAGCGTATGATTCGCCATTCTTTAACCTATTCTCGATAACTATACGTTCATCGCAGCAAAGTTGCATATGCTTGTTGTTAGGTACGTTTCTAACGTCCTTTCCGGTTAATTGGCTTTCCAAAAATCCATTAAACCGCGGGGCTAAAATTGAAACGTGTCTTTATTAAGCTTATCCTTTGCGGTTGAGGTGTTAATGGAGGTGAAAGGTTGACTTCCTCCTTTAGCTACGCTATATAATACTATATGCGTCCCAAGGAGCTTATAGGCAGCAAATCACACGAAGATCATGGATTAGATAGCAAAGTACCCCTGAGCTTTGCAGAAATGATAGACCTCGATAGCATTAATGACCAAGACATCAAAGACTTGATCATTAAAGAACGGGCCATTCCAGTTACGATCAGTATAGATAAAGGTATTAGGCCTAAAATTATCGACTCCTGCGGAATGACCTGCAGTTTTTGTCATAACGAGGGAACCCCTGTTGCAAGCGCCTATAGCAAAACAACCCTATTACCCAACCCACGATACAGGGGAGGGCGGGTGTCTATTTTCGAGAAGACCAATAACAAAAAATACCAATAAGTATCACCAGGATTCGTAGCCTTAGTGAACTTTCAGCATAACTTTTAGTAAACCAACTTAATACAAGGAATGTGACTACAATGAAAACCGAGTATGAAGCTAAATTTGTCAACATAAGTACCTCTGAGATTCGGCAGAAGCTGCGGTCTCTTGGCGGATCATCCGAAAAGCCTGAGCGGCTAATGCGGCGAGTGACAATTGACAGCCCCAAAATGAAGCAGAACAAAGGCTATTTGCGCATCCGCGATGAGGGCGACTGCGTGACGATGACTTACAAGCAATTTGACAAGCTATCCGTTGACGGCGCCAAAGAGCACGAGGTGAACGTCGATAATTTTGAAGAAACCATCGCTATCCTAGAGGCTGCTGGTCTCCCATATACCTCTTTCCAAGAGTCCAAACGCGAAACGTGGCGGTTAGGTGATGCTGAAATTGTCATCGATGAATGGCCATGGCTAGCGCCGTATATCGAAATCGAAGCGAACGATGAACATGTAGTCAGGGAAACCGCCGAGGCTCTCGGTCTTTCATGGGGCGATGCAATTTTTGGCGATGTTATGGCGGCTTACCGAGCACAATATCCCCACTTGACTCCATTTGATACCATCGCCTCAATACGAAACGTCACCTTTGATTCGCCCCTACCAGATATGCTTAAAAAGTAACTACTGTATTTGTTGTATGCTTAGTCTAGTTTCGTCTACAAATACAAACTCATAGCAGACCGCCAATTTTCCCGTAAAATAGATCCTTGAAGCTCTACAACACCCTCACGCGCCACAAAGATGAACTCCAGCCGCTCGATGGGCATACGGTTCGCATGTACACCTGCGGGCTGACGGTGTATTCGCAGCCGCACATCGGCAATTGGGTCGGCTATATCTATTGGGATGTGTTGGTGTGACTATTACGGGCAAGATATTCCAGTTGTCCGAACACAAAATATCACCGACGTTGGGCATTTGACCAGCGATGATGATAATGGCGAGGACAAGATGGAGAAGGGGGCGCGCCGCGAGGGGGCGTCATACCATCAGGACGTCGCTCACTCATTAGTAACAACATTATACACTATATTGTTTATATTGTCAATGATTATACTGTAGCTAGCAGGGGAGTAGGACTATGGCTTTGATGGAGGCGTATACTTTCAATTATCAATTTTTGGTTATATAATTGTGTCAAACATATTATAAAAAGGACTTCTTTATGGCACAAAAATCTTCATATTCACCGAAAAAATATTCGCTCGGACTAGATATCGGTACCTCGTCAGTCGGCTGGGCAGTGTTAGACTTAGATAAAAAACGTATTCACGACTTGGGAGTGAGGATTTTTGAGCGACCGGAAGTGCCGAAAACTGGCAAGAGTCTTGCTGAACCACGCAGGATTGCTAGATCCGCTAGACATCGGCTAAGGAGACGTCGACAAAGGCTTAATTATCTCAAGCGGTTCTTTATTGATAACAATCTGATATCAGAGAGTCGCATAAGCGATATACTTAGTCCAACTCACCCTAAGAAATGGCGGCCAATCTATGACCCCTACACTCTACGCATCAAGGGTTTAAATGAAAAACTCTCACCAGAAGAATTATTCGTGGCTCTTTATCATATAGCGAAAAGACGTGGATACAAAAGTAACCGTATATCTATAGAAGAGCAGGATGTCGAAGGGTCTCAAGTGTTATCTGCTATTTCTGAGAACAAACTACTTTTGGAAAAGTATAAGACAAAATCGGTAGCCAAAGTACTTACGCTTGATGAAAAATTTAAGAACAATAAACGTAATAAAACAAGCACGTATAAAAATTCATTTGTTCGTAAGAATTTTGAAGATGAAGTTATGCTACTTCTTGAGTCTCAGAAAAAATTTGGCCTTAAACTGCCATATGAAAAGATACAAACCTTGCTGTATGGTAATGTAAAAAATGGCAACTACAATGGTATATTTTCACAGCGACCATTCATGACAAGAGAACTGATTGAAAAGATGCGTGGTAATTGTGAACTCGAGCCAGAAAAGCCTCGCGCACCAAAGGCTAGCTATAGTTTTGAGCTATTTCGCCTCGCTCAAAATCTATCTCATCTTCGCATTGTAGTCGATCAAGAGACTCGACAGCTATCTGAAGACGAGATCGCAAAAATAATCGAAAAAGCAAAGAACGTTAAAGTGCTAAAATATGAGCATATTCGCGACATACTTGGATATAAGGGCGACCAAAGCTTTAGTTTTGCTCAAGGTATGATACGTGGCAAAATTAAAAATGATGACAAAAAGAACGGTGAAGGCAATAAATTTGACTCAATGATATTTTACCATGCCGTCAAAAAGAACCTTGAACAATATCCAAAAGATTGGAATATACTAGCTGCCAACAATTTTAAACTATTAGATACAACAGGATTAATACTTACGGTAAATAAAGACGACTCGAGTCTACGCAGAGAGCTATCCAAATTAAATATAAGCACCAATGCTATCGAGTCTTTATTACCAATCAATGTTAGTAGTTTCGTACATTTATCGTTTGAATCCTTGCATAAAATAACTCCGTGGCTATTAAAAGGACTAAATTACAATGAGTCGGTTGAACGAGCCGGCTATAGTTTTTCTCAAAATCTTTCTGGCAACAAGAAGGAATTACCGCCATTGTCAGAGAAACAAGCAGCACAAATCACTAACCCTGTTGTCAAGCGTGCAGTATCTCAAACTATTAAGGTAGTTAACGCAATTATCAGGAAGTACGGTATACCATACAGTGTAAAGATAGAAGCAGCAAGCGAACTGGCAAAAAACGCCCAAGAACGCGATAAGATAAAAAAGATTCAAGACGAAAACGCTGCATATAACGAAAAAATTAAGCAGAAACTTATCAATGAATTTAATATACCAACGCCAACCGGACTACAAATTACTAAGTTTAAATTGCGCGAACAACAAAATGGCGTTAGTATTTATTCAGGTAAAGAAATAAGGCTCGAAAATCTTTTCGCCGACGAACATTATGGCGAGATAGATCATATCATACCATTTTCACGCTGTGGCAACGATGGATTAAACAATAAAGTTTTGGTTTTTGCAGACGAAAATCAAGAGAAAGGAAATCTAACACCATATGAGGCGTGGGGTGGAGACAATCAAAACTGGACACAATTTGAAGCACGCGTAAGAGCAACCGCTGGATTACCAGCCGCTAAAAGAGATCGCCTTCTTTCAAAAAGTAAGCCAGTTGAAGATTGGAATGTTCGCGCGCTCAATGACACTCGATATATTTCACGTTTCTTACGTCAATACATTCGTGATAATTTAGATTTTCCTAAAATCGAAGGCAAGACTGGCGCGCAGAGGGTCTTCTCACCAAGTGGACCAATCACTTCATATTTAAGAAGAGTATGGCGTGTCGGCAATAAAAATCGCGATGATAATAATTTGCATCATGCGGCTGATGCCTGCATTATTGCCGCGACAGACCCAGGCATTATTCAAAAAGTATCCAGTCTTAATAAATACTATGAACTATTCAGATATAGTGATAAGAACGAAGTTATCGACAAGCTAACTGGAGAAGTTCTTAACCGTAATCAATTTGAACAACATATAGCAGATCTTGAGCCTTGGCATGATTTCGGCAAGGAAGTACGAAAACGCAGTAAACTATACGACACACCAAGCGAGCTCCATAATGAGCTAACTGGTCTAAAAAACTACGACGAAGAGTTTCGTTTGAGTACACTGCCTATATTTGTTTCACGAATGCCTAAACGCTCTGGAAAAGGCTCAACAAATAGCGAAACTTTCCGATCGCCTAAAATCGTAGAAGGCTACCTTGACGAAAAAGGGAAGCCCGCTATTGCACGCAAGCAGAGAGTGCCGCTTCATTCTGTAGATCTTAAAAAATTATACGATTCGCCAATTCGTGAAACAGATCCTAAACTGTACAAAATTTTGGAACAGCGGCTCAAGGATTTTAATGGCGATCCAGCAAAAGCATTTGTCGAGAGCGTTTACAAACCAACAAAAGACAGTAAACGTGGTAATATTGTACGCAGTATAAAAATATATAACACACGAGATTCAAGGAGTGGATTCTTAGTTAATGAGCAAAGAGCCTTTGTAAATAATGGTAAGACTGTTCGCCTTGATGTTTATAAACGCAAAAACTATAAAGACATATACGAATATTATTTTGCTCCAGTCTATACTCATTTGATAAACGCTCAAAAAATTGAAGTTTTGCCGACGCCGACTGGTCGAAGTAAGAACGAAAAGGCAGATTTTGACACTATCCGAACAGAGGATGATAAAATATATGCAACACTAGAGAATGGATTTATAAAGCAATTCTCTATATATCCAAATGACTACGTACGAATATATTTTGGCAACGAAATCGTTGAAGGATATTATGTAAAATACAATACCAACGACGGAAGTTTAAAACTAATAAAGCACAGCGAAACAAGTAAAAATGACAATAATTTAATCAGCAAATCAGCCAAAACAGCCACCCTCATTGAACGCTACGACATCTCTGCCCTCGGCGATAACTACAGGTGGTTATAAATGGCCTGGCGCGTCGTAGCTATCGAAAACCCTGCCAGACTCAGTCTGCGGGATAATCAATTGGTAATCGCGCAAGATGTCGAAGCGACACTACCAATTGAAGACCTCGACACGCTTGTCCTGGACAGTTATGGCATAACCACGACCGCAAACTTACTAACAGCACTTGCAACCAAAGGTACCACAATTGTTATTTGCGACGAAAAGCACTTACCAGCCAGCATACTTCTACCATATTCACAACATTCGCGCCAAGCCAAAGTCTCACGCCAGCAACTCGCCATGAGTCAGCCGCTCAAAAAGCAATTATGGCAGCAAATTATTATCAGCAAAATTACCAATCAGGCCGATGTTTTGCAAGATGTAGGACTAGACGATTCTATATTACGCACCCATATTAACGGCGTTAAATCAGGTGATACTAGCAATCGTGAATCAATCGCTGCTCGCATATATTTTGACCAACTACTAGACGATGCCACGCGCCGTAAGCCGATTTGGCACAATGCCGCACTGAACTATGGCTATGCAATGGTTCGCAGTCATATAGCTCGACATATCGCTGCTCGTGGGCTAATCGCTTCGCAGGGAATTTTTCACCACAACGAGCTTAACAGCTTTAACCTAGCCGACGACTTGATAGAGCCCTATCGCGCCGCCGTTGATTTATATGTCCTAGAAAAAGTTGCACCGCTTCACGTCGGCAACCGCGATGCCGTCCTCACTAAGCACGATCGCCAACTTATTATTGACATATTAAATTATTATGTTATAATGAACGGTAAGAAGTTTACTATAAAACATGCGGTTGAGCGTACGGTTGAGAGCTTTATCGAATGTATCGAGGTAAGGGAGGCGCGTAAGCTTCTTTTGCCAAAAATCGCCTCCTAACAGGGAAGGGATGTCATATAAAATCATGAGGGTCGCCGTATTTTTCGATTTGCCGACCAACACTAAAGCTGAGCGTAGAGCCGCTACGCAATTTCGTAAGTTCTTGCTAGATGACGGCTTCGATATGTTGCAATATAGCGTATACACGAGACTGTGCCCGAATCGTGACGTTGCTGAAAAGCACATGATGCGCGTTAAACGTCATGCACCAGACAGCGGATCAGTGCGATTACTGTATCTGACCGAAAATCAATTCACACACATGCACGTTATCGTTGGTGAAAAAACTACTCAGGAAAAGGCCATTCCTGTCGGCCAACTAGCATTTTTCTAACCAAAAATCCCCCTCATAACAGAGGGGGATTTAAGGAAGTATTATACCAATATCTAAATTGTTAGGGAACTATAACAATTCGGCGGAGCTGTAGGAAATAGCCAAGATTATACCAATATCTAAATTGTTAGGGAACTATAACGATATAAGCACGAATGTCATCATAAACCTTATTATACCAATATCTAAATTGTTAGGGAACTATAACATCAACGCCATGTACATAGTCACTAGCTCAATTATACCAATATCTAAATTGTTAGGGAACTATAACCGAGAAATGGCAGCAACGATGCGATCGCTGATTATACCAATATCTAAATTGTTAGGGAACTATAACTCGAACCGATAGATAAATTTAGGATCTTTGATTATACCAATATCTAAATTGTTAGGGAACTATAACCTGATTTTGAAGTTCTTAACGTAGCGGCTTATTATACCAATATCTAAATTGTTAGGGAACTATAACCAGTAAGTGTTTTCTAATAGCATTAGCTGGATTATACCAATATCTAAATTGTTAGGGAACTATAACGCGTTTTTATTTCGCAAGCCGCGCATTTTAATTATACCAATATCTAAATTGTTAGGGAACTATAACGGGAACATCTTTAGTGTCGATTATATTAGAATTATACCAATATCTAAATTGTTAGGGAACTATAACCTGCGCTTTCGCCAACTAGTTCAGCCTTAGATTATACCAATATCTAAATTGTTAGGGAACTATAACTATTCGTTCGTGTTTTCATATGGCGGATCAATTATACCAATATCTAAATTGTTAGGGAACTATAACGTCTAGGATTGCCTGTGTTCAGAGTTTTGAATTATACCAATATCTAAATTGTTAGGGAACTATAACCTTTGTTATAGCTTTATAAAATCATTGTACATTATACCAATATCTAAATTGTTAGGGAACTATAACCCTGCCGACAGTCATTAACAAGACCACCGAATTATACCAATATCTAAATTGTTAGGGAACTATAACCGGCATAGCGCCAGTTAGCCCAACGGTCCAATTATACCAATATCTAAATTGTTAGGGAACTATAACGCGCAAGATTACGAATATTTTTGATATAGAATTATACCAATATCTAAATTGTTAGGGAACTATAACTTTTCCATGCTTTACTCCACCTAAAATAATATTATACCAATATCTAAATTGTTAGGGAACTATAACAACAAATCGGTAAGTGCCATCTTTAACCATATTATACCAATATCTAAATTGTTAGGGAACTATAACAGCTTTTCGGTACTGGCTTTTATTTCTTGGATTATACCAATATCTAAATTGTTAGGGAACTATAACGTGACTTTCGTGACATCTTTCCAACCTTTGATTATACCAATATCTAAATTGTTAGGGAACTATAACAGAACTGCTGACGGGAATTCTGCCCATTCGATTATACCAATATCTAAATTGTTAGGGAACTATAACCATACAGGTGACCACCGGCAGCAAGACCGTATTATACCAATATCTAAATTGTTAGGGAACTATAACCCACAGACGGCTATAAGCTGATCCGCCGCGATTATACCAATATCTAAATTGTTAGGGAACTATAACGCACGAGCAATTTAAACGCCTCAAACACCGATTATACCAATATCTAAATTGTTAGGGAACTATAACACACTGAGAGTTTTTATTTTAGGTATATTAAGTATCTCGTCCATTACGATACTCTATAACTAAGTCAATTATCTGTTCAAAACTTAAAGCTTCAATAGCCTTGTCTTTCTCATTTTTGGTACGTCCATCTACCATTTCAAGTAAGTCTTGGTACGCACCCTTAAGAAACTTGGCAGCCTGTTCCTGTTCATCCATAGTCAACTCACTAACAGGTTTAAGTAAAATATCCTTAATATTCATATTCTCTTGCTGATAATTTTACAATCACTACGACCATTTAAATAGATCAGCGTGAGTTTCTGTATTATTTTATAAGGTAGTGGCTATCTTTAATTTAAATAATATACGCTATACTCATAATATGACTTGTGATGTCTCGTTTAAGATAGCAAAGCTTGCCGAGGGCAACGAATCCTACGCTACCTTTAATCGGCGCATTGTTAACACCAAGATGCCGGTCATCGGCGTGCGTGTGCCGGATTTGCGGCGACTGGCGAGGGAGTTGGCGCCTGATATGAGCGCGGCGGACATTAGCGAATTATTAACGGCACAAAATGAATCATTTGACTACGTGCTGCTATGCGGACTGTTAATTACGCATGTTCGAATTGATGATCAGACAGCGATTAATCTAACCAAGCAATACTTGCCGCACGTTGATTCGTGGGCGCACATTGATGTATTTGTCGAGAAAAAGCGGCGTTTTGCTAGCGAAGTGTGGTGGAACTTTGCGCTGGAATGCTTGCAGAGTGAAGCTGAGTTCACGGTGCGCTACGGCGTGGTTTCTTTGATGACTAATTTTTTGGATGAATTGCATATTGATCAAGTTTTTGCCGTGCTGCGAAAAGTTACAAGCGACGGATACTATGTCAAAATGGCGCTGGCCTGGCTGTACGCTACGGCGGCAGTGAATTTCTTTGAACTAACGCTGGCTGAATTAGAAAAAGAGCATATCGACGCCTGGACGCGCAACAAAGCTTACCAAAAAATGTGTGAATCGCGGCGATTTACGCCTAGGCAGCAACAGATTATACTAAAAAACAAGCGAGCGAGCGGTTGATGGCTGGGGTAACGGCGCTCTTATTTATTATCGCTATTTTTATTGCTGTTAAAATTTTCCGCGTTCATAAATTACGAGAAGCCGAAAAATATCATAATCCAAAATTCCTCAAACACTTGCAAAATATTGATGAGTTTTTGGCGCAAACCGACGGCTTTGATGATTACATAACTTGGAAAAATCGCGACGAAATCCTGAAAAAATACGAAAAAACTCATAACTTCTTTCAGGGAAAATCTAAGTATTATAAAAAACAGCCGCGCGTTCGCCGCTTTAACGATACGTATGAAAACTTCGCTGAGTTTATTAAAAACTATAACCGTAAATATGTCGCTGCGCAAAAACAATTAAACCGCGATTTCTTTGATAATATCGAGGGCAAATCGCTGGATGATCAGCAGCGCCAGGCAATCATCACCGATGAATATTCTAATTTAATTATCGCTGGCGCCGGCTCTGGGAAGACGCTGACGATTTTAGGGAAAGTCAAATATCTGGTCGAGAAAAGAAATGTCGATCCGTCAAAAATCCTGCTACTGTCGTTTACTCGCAAGACTGTCGAGGAGCTAAACCAGCGGCTGCATAATTTGGGTCTGAAAACAAAGGCGACGACTTTTCATAAACTGGGCTATGACTGTATCAAGTATTTCCAGAAGAATCCGCCGGCCGTTGCTAACGAGAATTTGCTGTACCAGACCATCAAGCAATTTTTGAAAAATGATATTTTACATCATGATTCTGCGCTTAAATCATTCGTACAGTTTATGGCTTGCTATCTGAATATTCCCGAAGAAAATGACGCGTTTGATTCGCTTGGCGAGAAGCTTGATATTAAAAACGGCATAGATTTTGAGACACTAAAATCGAAATATTATGCCAATACTTCCGGCAGCCGGCGGATTAGTAAAAACAAACTTGATACATTTTCTGGCGAGCGCGTTAAAAGCGTCGAGGAGCTGATAATCGCTAATTTCTTATTCTTAAACGGCGTGAATTATGAATATGAAAAACCGTATCCGCACGGCGATCATATGTATATGTATCGGCCGGATTTTTATCTGACGGATTATGATATTTGGCTGGAGCATTTCGGTATCGATAAGCATGGGCGTGCCAAATGGCTATCGGAGTTTCAGGAAAAGCAGTATATAAAAAACATGCATAAAAAACGCGCCAAGCACCATCTGTACCGAACCAAACTTTTAGAGACGTATTCGTGGTATAACCGCGATAATATTTTGCTGGATAAACTGCGGGAAATGCTGGAGAAATCGGGCGTTGTTTTTCAGCCGCTGAGCGAGCAGGAGATCTATCATAAAATTATCAAGCAGGATTCGTCGTTTGGCGCGGAGATTATTAGCTTAATTACCAGTTTTATCAATTTAAGCAAATCGCGCGGTTTGGCAGCTGGCAGGTTGCGGCAATTCATTAAAAATAGCGAAACCGATAATAAGTTCCTCAACGCCCGTCAAAATTTGTTTTTGGATTTTACTCTTCCAATTCTTGAAAAGTACAACTCGGCGCTGTCTTCGCGCAGTGAAATTGATTTTAACGACATGATTAATCAAGCTGCTAATTTGGTGCAGCAAAAGGGCGCCGCCAAAGCGTATGACTATATCATCATTGATGAATATCAGGATATTTCGGCGGCTAGGTTTAAGTTGATTACTGAAATTCGCCAGCAATCGGGCGCGCGGTTGGTTTGCGTCGGTGACGATTGGCAGTCGATTTATCGATTTACGGGCAGCGATATTTCGTTATTTAGCGATTTTGGCAAGTTTGTTGGTGAGCATGAAAAATTATTTATTGAAAGAACTTACCGCAACTCACAGCAGCTGATTGATATTTCCGCCAAATTCATCCAGCAAAATCCGCAGCAGCTGGCTAAAAATCCCAAGTCTACCAAGGAACTGGATTGCCCAGTAGAATTTATGTCGTACAATCAGAATAATGCTTTTGCGGTGCTGGTCGATCAGATTCGCCAAATTGCCCGTAACTACGGCAAGGACAAACGGATTTTGCTATTGGGGCGGCATAGCTTTGATTTGGATTATGCGATCTGCATGAGAGACAGCAAGGGTAAAATTATCAAAAATCAGTTTAAGAAAGAAGTGAAAAAATATAACGAGGCTACTGGCGAACTAAAGATAGTTGGACTTGAAGATGTTGCTGTGAATTTTATCACTGCGCATAAATCAAAGGGTTTGGAGGCAGATAATGTGATTGTCTTGAATCTGAAAAATGACCTGTATGGTTTTCCGAATAAGCTCACCGATGATCCGATAATATCGCTGCTGCTGAGCGCGCCGGAAGCCTGCCGTTTTGCCGAGGAGCGGCGCTTGTTTTACGTGGCGCTCACCAGGACGAAGAATAAGGTGTATCTTATGGTGTCAGAAAATGAATCGTTATTTGCCAAGGAGATTAAGCAATATTCTAATTATCTGATTCAAGGGCGATACGGCGAAGCGGATTTGGTTAATTGTCCGTGGTGTAAAACTGGCAGGCTGGTAATCCGTAAAAACAGCCAGACGGGTAAGAATTTTGTTGGCTGTTCGCATTACCCAAATTGCAATCAATCGTATAACAATATCGAAATTCTCAGCAAGCCGATATTGTGTCCAGCTTGCCAAAGTGGCTTTTTGGTGCGGCGGCGCGGCAGGTATGGTGAATTCCTGGGCTGCACGAATTACCCCGATTGCAAGCAAACATTAGACCTGTATAAAGATTTGGATGTTAAAAATAAGATATAATAAGAATGAATGGAGTAATTATGGCTAAACCAAACATTGCAATAAAAGACATTGAGTCGGCGCTGAAATTTCGGCGGGCAATGAAAAGTTTCGACTCGAAAAAGAAAATTAGCGATAAAGATATTGAACTGGTCTTAGAGGCAATTCGCCTGGCGCCGACATCGTACGGTTTTGAGCCATTTAATGTTATCGTGGCGCAAGACGCCGATCTTCGTAAAAGGATTGAAAAAGCTGCCGGCGTTAACGCTGCGAGGTTTACCGCCAGCCATCTGTTGATTTTTACTGCCAAAACCGGACAGGAATTGACGCGAAAGGACGGGCATATTGACCATATGCTGCGCGATGTGGCGCAGATGAATGTAATTGTTAGGACTGGCTATAAAACGTTTTGGAAAAAATGGGCGAAGACTGATTTTAAGATTCTGGGCGATGACGACAAACTCCATCAGTGGGCGGCGCGCCAGGCATACATTGCTCTGGGATTTGCCATGATGACAGCCGCCGAGCGAGGGATTGATTCGTGCGCCATGGAAGGGTTATCGATTGATAAACTTGCGGAAATATTGGAAGAACTTAAGTTGATTGACCGCGAGAAAGATCTGCCAGTGGTGATGCTGGCTCTGGGCTACGGCAACAAAGAACCGCATCCGCAAACCCGCCGAGATATTAATGAAATAATCAAATATTGTTAATCAATTGGTTTTATTAAGATATAATTATAGAATTAAACAAGTGCTATAATAAATTTTATGCAATTAAATAGGCTTAGTAAATTAACAACAGGACTTGTTGCTCTTGCTTTGTTTGGTGTTTGTTTTCAGGCGCCTATAGCCGTTTTTGCTGATACGTCGTTTTCATCTTTTGCTTTGATTATAAAATCTTGGAAGGAAATACTCTTTGGTGTAGCGGCAATTATTTTGATTTTTATAATTTGGCAAAAGAAGCTTCAATACGAATTATATAATGATAAATTAATTTGGGTTTGTTTGGCAGTTGCGGCTTTAAATGTATTTTTATTGGCTATATTGCCAAACAATCAGTTATCTGAGGTTGCGGCACTGATTATAAATCTAAGAATTTATTTAGCTTTTATAGTTTGTTATATTTTAGTTAAAATATATCCACCTGCTAAAAAAATATTATTAAAATCTATTGGCGCGGGTATTGCTTTGGTTTGTATTATTGCTTTGTTGCAAGCTACAATTTTACCAAAAGATATACTTAAATCGCTTGGCTATTCCGATCTTACAATTAAACCTTATTTAACAGTAGATCAAAATAATAATTTTGTTAGAATTAATAGTACTTTGCGCGGTCCAAATCCGCTAGGAGCTTTTGCGGTAATTGCCATTAGCTTAATGGTTGTATTTTGGCAGAGATATCAAAAGATCAGCAAACTCTGCTTAATTTTAGGCATTGTAGTTTTGTGTGGCGCTATTGCGGCGCTCTGGTTTAGTTATTCGCGTGGCGCTTGGCTAGCGATGCTTGTATCAATTATTATAATTCCACTTATCTATCAATCTAAAAACGGCACAATAAATCGTCACCTGTTATTAATAGCACCAATCGTGACTGTAATATTAATTACACTAATCGGGTTAAATTCAAAAAGTAGTTTTGTACAAAACGTAATTTTCCATAATAACCCTGAAAGTTCAAGTGTAATAAAATCAAATCATGGACATATGCAATCAATGACTGATGGTGTAAGTACAGTCGTAAATCATCCATTTGGCTTTGGTTTAGGTAGTGTTGGCTCGCCTTCATTACTATCTGGCAGTCCAAAAATTATTGAAAATCAATATATTTATATGGCAATTGAAACTGGTGTTCTTGGTTTAGTTTTGCAGATGATGGTTTTTGGTATAGTACTTTGGAAATTATATTCTCACCGAGATAATTTAAGTATTGGTGTCTTAGCTTCTGGGATTGGTATGGCTATAATCGGTATGTTTTTACCGGTTTGGGTAGATGATACAATTGGCATAATCTGGTGGAGTCTTGCTGGTTTAACTATCGCTACAAATAAAAAGAAAAATAACAAAAAGGAACTAGCAAATGCGTGAAAAACAACAAAGAAGCAACGTGAATTACTTAGTTATATAGAAACTTTTATAAAACAGAATGACTTTTCACCCAGTTACCGCGAAATAATGAAAGCTATGGGATATAAATCGGTCTCAACAGTGGCTAATCATATCGATAATTTAATTGAACGTGGCTATATTAAAAAAGGCAAAAGTGGAATTAGAATGCTGGAAATTGTATCTGTCTCATCTGAGCTAGATAAACACAAAAAATGGTTAAAGCGAATTTTGGCAAGTAAATGTAAACATCTTCAAAGTGTTAATACTAGTGAGGCAAAGCAGGATTTAGCTGCTATTGAGCGTGTATCAAAACTACTTAGTCTTGAATAATATTCGTATTTTTTGTTATTATAAGCATAATTGTTATGTATCCAAATAACTCGCCATATCCTCCACAAAACCAGCCAGATAATCAGCCTTCACAAGGAGGCTATCCACCTCAACCACCAGTTTATTCTGAGTCTGGCTTTAGTGGTGGCGATAATTCTAGGCAATTTAGTACGCCGCAGGGTAACTACACGCAACCTTATTATCCGCCCCAGAATCAATCCGCTCCATATCCATATCAACAGTCTGCGCCTGGATTCCAGTCTAATTATTCACCGTTACCACCAGCGTCTACTTCGCTAAGTAGTGGTAGCCGTGTTCCCGTACCGCCACCAAGAGCTAAACGTTACGATAAATTGCCACTACCGATTAGAATTGTAGATTGGTTTAAGAAAAATTGGTGGGCACCAGTAATTGGAATATTTATATTAGTTATTGCGGGTGATATTGTTTATCAAATGGCTTACCCCGTCGATGCCTTACCGCCTGGAGTTTCAATTGATGGAATTAAAGCCAGTCAATCTAGTCGAGCTGAAATTATTGAAAAACTAAATAGTGAATATAGTAAGGTCCCAGTTGAAATTTATTTTGGTAGCTCTACTTCCGCTTACAAGGTATCGCCAGCTAAAGAAGTTGGAATTATTATTGACAATAATGATCGTCTAAAAAATGCTGGATATCCGCTTTGGTTGAGACTTATCCCTACGTCGCTTTGGTGGGCTGCAAACTTATCTAAAATTGATGGACCTATATATAAATACGATAAATCTACGCTCGATAAATATACTTTAAAAGAGCTTGGCGCGGATTGTAAAATTCAACCTAAAAACGCATCTCTTAAACTTGAGGATAATCAGTTTGTTGTTGTTAAAGCTGTATCTGGCGGAACTTGTAATGCTACTAATTTTGCTGCCGAGGTGCAAAAGGCTAGGATTGGTAATAATGGAAAAATTACAGTACGTTCAGATATAGAAGAAGTTACTGCGGATATTTCGGATGATAAAGCTAAAGCTTTGGCCGATAAACTTAATAATATTTTGTCTCGTGAATTTACTATAAAAGCTGGTGATAATGTCACTAAAGTTCCTGGCAATACAATAAAAGGCTGGCTGGTATTTAAGGCTATTGTGCCGAAGGAAGGCGAAAAGGGTGAATCTTCCTTAAAGGCTGAAGTTGAGAAGGATAGGCTTAATAGATATCTACAAAGTAATGTAGCTAGTAGGGTTGAGAAAAAACCTGGTGTAACAACTATTACAACTAAGGATTTTACATTAATATCACAGGTTAACGGTGCTTCAGGTGTTTTGATTGATATTGATGCAACTATTGCTAGTGTAGATAAAATCTTGGCGGGAGAAGGCAGTGAGATTATTGTTAGTACAAAAAATGTTGGTCCTGAAGTGCGATATAATCGTTCATATTCACCTAATGACACAGGACTTAAAGCGTTAATAGAGCATTTTTCTAATGATAATCCTGGTCAAATAGGTATAGTTTTCCGTGAAGATAGAAAAGGTTCTGCACCAATTTCTGTCAATGATAAATTACAACTACCTTCACTTGGCTTTGAGGGTCTGTATATTGCATATTTAGCACTGGCCGGTATCGAAGATAAATCATTGCAACCAACAGATAAAGTGTCGGGCAATTCTTCAATTAGTGATTGTATAACGGAATCCATTACTGAACAAAACAAAGACTGTATTAATGGTCTTTTATCTAAGATTGGTTACGATGCCGCAAATGCAAAACTAAAATCAATCGGATTAACCGATACTGTATTGACTGGTGAAGGGTCAAAAACTACTGCTCATGATATGTCATTATTTATACAAAAATTAACATCTAACCAACTTGGATTAAAACAAAGAGCTGGTTCTATTGAGAGCGCTATGCGCAATAATAAATATCGTGATGGTATGATACGAGTGGGCGGCGGTGCTTATTCAGCTGTGGGTGTAAGCGACTCGGGATATGTAGAGCAGGTTATTTTAAATAATAAAACCCGTTTTACTGTAGCTTATATATCTGATAATAAAGATCCTAAACAAGCACAAAAACTAATATCCGCGATTAATAAGCTTATTACTGAAAAAAATAATAAAAGATAGATGCTTGACGTCGCTACGGTTGGTGTGTATACTTAATCTAGTATTCCCGCGTAGCTCAGCGGTAGAGCGGTTGGCTGTTAACCAATAGGTCACTGGTTCGAGCCCAGTCGCGGGAGCCAGGTTTGATTTTATTACAATTTGATAATGTAAGAAAAGGTTCTAGCAAATTAAGTAGAACCTTTTTAAATTTATCTATTATGATTAAATAAAAATGTTACTATAGTAGAACTGAGTTATACTATTTAGTAATCATATTATGATATAATTGCACCATGGAGAGGTGACCGAGTGGTTGAAGGTGCACGCCTGGAACGCGTGTGTACGAGAAATCGTACCGAGGGTTCGAATCCCTCTCTCTCCGCCACTGAGAATTGAGATATAGATAGTCCCGTTGAGGGAGTTTTTTGATTTGTAGAATATAAATTTCTGATTGCCAGACCTTGGATTCTAGTGTATTTCATAATCTAAAATAAGAATAATCAGTAAGTAATTATATAACAAAATGTTAAGAAAGTAATTAACAAATTACGTGATATAGCCTGAGCGACAATGATTGAAGCAAAATTACAGTCGCTCGCCAGTAGTTTACGGAGATTGGCGTGCCGTATGCAGCGTCAGTGGATGGATTGAGAAGCGTTTTGCGGAAGTTGTCGGAGAAATAGTATAATATTATTATGAAAATATCCGATCGCCACCCACTGGAGCGGCCCCGCGAGAAACTAGCGCGTTACGGTACGGCGCGGCTGAGCGACTTGGAATTGTTGATGGCGATTATTGGCAGCGGCAATAAGCAGGCCGATGTCGGTAAAATTGCGCGCGAGGTGCTGAAAATTTTGCGTCAAAAAGGCGGTGATGTTTCGTATGATGATCTGCGTGGCGTGGTTGGTTTGGGTGAAGCGAAAATCCCGGTGATTTTGGCGAGTTTGGAACTGGCGCGGCGGTACTTATTAGACAGTGACCAGCCGATCATTGATAGTCCAGAAAAAGCGGTTGGGCTACTGGCCGACATTCGCGATAAAAAACAGGAATATTTTGTCTGCCTGACGCTGGATGGTGCGAATCGTTTGATCGCCAAACGGGTAGTGACCATTGGCACGCTGACTGCCAGCCTGGTGCACCCGCGCGAGGTCTTCGCAGACGCCATCGCCGACCGTGCGGCCTCGATCATCGTGGCACATAATCATCCGAGCGGGAGCTTAAGACCAAGCCAAGCGGATATAGTAACGACCGATCGTCTTAAATCTGCTGGCGAGTTGCTTGGCATACCACTCATTAACCATTTATTGATCACCAAACAGTCCTTTCGAGTCATTGACTAGAAAATGCTATAATAACCTTGATGATTACCTCTGATTATCAGGCAAAGTATATTGCCCATGAGCTTGAGCGCATCTATGCTAACGATGACGTTGCTAAGTTGTCTGGTCTAATGTTTGATGCTAAGATTATTCCGACGCCGCATCAAATTGACGCCGCATTATTTGCATTAAACTCGCCAACGGCTCGCGGTATTATCATGGCGGATGAAGTCGGTCTCGGTAAAACCATTGAGGCAGGCATCGTTATCATGCAATACTACTCCGAGCGCAAACGAAAGATTCTGATCATTACGCCATCAAGTTTGCGTCAGCAGTGGGCGCAGGAATTGCAGGAAAAGTTTAATTTACCGGCAACTGTTGTTGACGCTAAATGGATGAAGGCAAAAAGAACCATCGAGAAAGACGGTATTTATATTTGCTCTTACGAATTTGCGAATCGCCATTCACTAAAACTTTCAAATGGCTGGAATTTGCTAGTTCTTGATGAAGCGCACAAGCTAAGGAATTTTTATAAAAACCAAAAGGGTATCGCTAGTGCGGTCTCTGATATTGCCAAGGGTTCTGAAAAATCGCTGCTCCTCACAGCCACACCTCTGCAGAATAGACTCGAAGAATTATACGGTTTAGTCTCGGTTGTCGATCCTAAATATTTTTATAAGCTTGACGTTTTTCGCCAGCGCTATATAAAGTCAAATCATCCGTTTGCGCTTGATGGGCTTCGTTCGCGCATGAGTAAAATCGCCAAGCGTACCTTACGCTCAGAGGTCAAGAAATATATTAAATACACTGATCGCATTGCCAAGACTGTCTGCTTCGAGCCGTCGCGTGATGAGCGGAAGTTATATGAGCTAGTGGATAATTACCTGCATCGTGACAAGCTGTATGCTTTTGCGTCGTCTCAGCGTCACTTGTCGGCTTTGATTCTTCGCAAACGTCTCGGTTCGTCTACGTTCGCAGTTGCCAGTACACTCCGGAATATCGTATGGCGCATGGAGGAGGAATACGCTGCGGGTAAGGTTCGCGATAACCGCGGTGGCTTGATTGATGAGTTGGGTGACTTGAACGATGAAGAAATTGAGGCATTTGAGGAGACTGGTGCTTACGATGATTATATAATCAAATCGGCTAAAGAGCGCGCTGAGTTTCAGGCTGAAATTGACGAACTAAAATCATACGCGGATTTTGCTGATTCTATCAAAGAAAACGTCAAGGCTGAGAAATTGGTCGAAGCGATCAATGTTGGCTTTAATGCACTGGAATCAAAAGCTACTCGTAAAGCAATTATTTTTACTGAATCAACCTTGACGCAAAACTACATCGCCAAAACGCTAAAGAAGCAGGGCTATAATGGCAAGATTATCCTATTCAATGGGCAAAATAATTCGCCAGAAAGTACCGAGGTTTACCGCCAGTGGCTGATAGATAATAAAGATTCTGATGTCATTACTGGTATAGAATCGGCTGATCGACGCAAAGCGTTAATTGATAAATTTAAAGAACCTGAAATGCAAATTATGATAGCAACCGAAGCAGCTAGCGAGGGTATTAACTTGCAATTTTGTTCCATGCTGATCAACTACGATCTACCATGGAATCCGCAACGTGTCGAACAGCGTATCGGGCGCGTCCATCGTATGGGGCAGAAATACGATGTTGTAGTGGTGAATTTTAGCAATCAAGGTAATGTTGCTGAACAGCGAATTCTTGAACTATTGACCGATAAATTTAGTTTATTTAAAAGCACGTTTGGCGCTAGTAATGATGTACTGGGTGCGATTGAGAGCGGACTCGACTTTGAGAAGAAAATTAGCGACATCTTAAATACGTGTCGCACCGACGATGAGATTAGCCAACGGTTTGAAAAGCTGCAAGAAGAATTTAAGTCAGAAATTGATACTGAGCAACAAGCGGCGCGTACGCGGGTTTTTGAAGGGCTTGACCCTCATGTACAAGATCGTTTTCGTCGTTATGACGAACAAGCCGAAGAAGCTTTTACGCGATTTGAGCGATTATTTATGGGCTTAACGCGGTATATATTGCGCGACAAGGTGTCATTTGAAAACGAGCATGTTTTTGATCTAAAAACTGCACCAGAAAAAGATATCGAATGCGGAATATATTTCTATAAAACTGAACGTTTGCCGCATGCCCGGCAGTATAAATATGCTGATGATTTAGCTGAATATGTCCGCCACACGGCAAAGACTGTACAAACGCCCCCAGCAGAGCTTAGCTTTGACATTAGTCAGTCTGATCGAGTTGCTTCTGAGGTTAAAAAACTGATCGGGACACACGGCACGATGATTGTCGAGCAGGTAACCTTTCCGATGAAAATAGATTCATCAGACATGAGCGAAAGTTATATTTTGGCATCAGCGCAGACAGACGGCGGTGTATTGCTTGATACGGAAACTTGCCGTAAGATGCTTGATTTATGTGTTGTTGGCGTCGAATATAGGGAAGTTATCCCAGATGAAGTGTTGCAAAATCATCTTACTCGGCAGATTGCCGAACGCCAAGAAGAAGTCAAAGGCCGCAACACCGAAGCTTATCTCGACAAAAAAGATCTACTAGAACGTCAATACAAAGACAAAATTGTCGAATACGAAATGAAAGTCGATAAAATTGAAGCGAAGATCCGAGACCTGCAAAAACAAGAACGCCAGGCAGGCGATGCCGCTTCTCGTCTAAAAATTGCTAGCGAAGTCCAAATTTTACGCAAAAAAGTTCGCACTCTCAACCGCGAGAAATACGACCTCGAGGACAGTATGGACGAGCAAATATCCGATAAAATAGCCCTAGCACAGCAAGCTTCTGAGGGCGGGGTGATTACCGAGAAACTATTTACCATAGAATTTGCCATACAATAAGCAACTTACCGTGAAAAATGGCAGAAAGTTGGTAATTTTCACGGTAAGTTAGTCCGCGGAGTTAATCTATAAGCGAATATTGTATAATATAGACATGGAAAACGTAGAAACGCTTTTAAGCGCAACCAATGTATATATAGACGAATCTGGTCATACTGATGATCCAAACAACAATACTATGGTGCTTGGCGCGCTTTGGCTCAGCGTACCTCAGCTTTCTCTGTTTACCGATGCGATTAGAACAGTCAAAAAGAAGCACGATATAGCTTCGCATAGAGAGATTAAATGGACGAAAGTAAGCTCAGCGAAAATTGATTATTACAAGGAGCTGATCGATGTGTTTTTCGCTGTTGAACAGGTAAATTATCGAGCAGTAGTTATCGATAAATCAATTGTTGATTATGAAGCTTATAATAAGACTCGAGATGACTTTTATTATTCAATGACCTATATTCTTGTCAGGACTATTGCAGAAAAAAGATACGGCGATATGCGTCTTTTTCTTGATTATAAAGACGCTTGGTCTGGTGTAAGGACTACGAAACTTGCAGGTTACCTAAGGAATACGGGCAGACTACACAATGCTTCATTGCTCGCACAACCTTTACGTTCACATGAGGTCATCGGTCTTCAAATGGCCGACTTGTTTACTGGTGCTGTTATGTATGCAAATAAGCCGCAGGAAAAACAGGAATCAAGTGCAAAAAAAGAACTTATAGCACACATAGAACAGCGTTCTGGGCAAAAGTTAATTTGCGGTACTCCCTATAGCTCGGAAAAAATAAACATACTCATGTGGGAGCCAAAAGGGTAGATGTATCCAGACTGGCTACCATCACCTCTTAATCTAAGAGGTTCTTACGATGAAGACCTAAAGGAGCTATTAGAAGTATTCAATAGAGATTTTATAAATTCAGATAATCCAGTTGTCGATGGTCGCCGAGTTATAGTAAATAATAAACCAGATCCTAATTGGCAAGACTTGCAGCTGACATATGGCCTTACCCATATGATAACTAGAGGGAACGGCCTAAGGACTATGGATTACGATCGTGCTAGTAGATTACCATGGGTGCGCGCTATTCTTGATAACTACAAACAGCCTGAGGTGATCGCATTTTGGGCTGAGAATATCAAAGGTGACAGATTATACTTGTGGCTAGAAGAACACGATTTTGTGGTTATTCTGTCACCGCTAGTGAGTAAGAGCGCTTCTTTAAACTCGGAAAGTATCATCGTGACCGCTTATTCAATCGACTCGTATCGGAATTTTAGTAAAATACGTGACAGAGCGACAAGGTTTCTATAGAAAACAAGAAGTGCCCATGAGGGCACTTCGAGGGTTAATGCATACAACCTGGTACGTTAACGTAACTAGTATAGCATAGGATTATAATTAATTCAATAGTTTTGGTATTTTGTCAATAGCATAAGCGTATTTTATCCACAGCTTACATCTGTAAAGATTGAATACATTTTTTATCAAAAAACTATTGACAGATTTTGTGTGCTGCCATTGTATGGTTTTGGCGTGATATAATTCTAAACAAGTAAGTGACGAAAAAATGGACGAGCAAATATCCGATAAAATAGCCCTAGCACAGCAAGCATCTGATGGTAAAATTGAGCGTATGGAGTTATTTGCTATTCAATTTAACATATTGTAAAGGAAATAAATGCACATATCAAATATATCAATCAAAAATTATCGTCTCATGAAAGATTTTCAATTAGATTTTTCGACAGATGAAGATAATTTTTTAGTACTAGTTGGTCGTAATAATACAGCTAAAACATCACTTCTTGATTTATTAGATGATGTCTTAAATAACGATATGAAGCAGGCTGGATTTGATGATATTTCTTTGGATGTTCGGCAGAAAATTGTTGATGCTCTAGCGCCAAATTCGAAAATGAACGAGAGTGCTAGAATAAGACTACTTAACGATGCTGCGATATCGCTTGAAGTGAAGATTGATTACTCTGACGATAGTGGCGACATATCCAGATTGCCAATTCTTTCTCTCGACGGTGGAGATTGTGTAACTATCAAAATTATAAAAAAGTTTAACATTGATAAAATACCAACACTTCGTCAAGAGTTGAATAATACCAAGGTAGAGGCAGTGGATTTTTTGTCAAAATTTTCAAGAGATTATATGACTGTAGAGTGTGTAGCAGTTCAAGATAATAATACAAGAGAATATCAATCAGGAGATTTTGATCAAAAGTTTTTTGGGCTGCAGAATCTTATTAAACTTTATACCATATCAGCTAAACGCGGAGTGGCTAATGATATACGAAAAGAAAGCGGTCAAGATACTTTATCTAAGTATGCCCAGTCTTACGTAAAGGAGAAGGTTGATGGAGATGTTTTTAGGCAGCTACAACAAAGCATTATCGAAACTGATGATCTTCTGACCCAGCAATATAACGGTAAAAATGGTGGCAATGGAGTGTTTTCTACTGTCATTAAAGACATTAAAGAGTTTATTCAAGGTAAGGATGCTGGTAATATTTCAGTGCGATCAAATATTGCAATGAATTCTATTTTAGGTTATGGCAACTCCAAAGTTTATTACGGGGAGGGCAATAATCGTCTTCCCGAGACCCGAAGCGGTCTTGGATATATGAATATGTATGCAATTATTATTAAACTCAGAATGATAATTGATGAAATACAGCAGAATAACACATCGGGTATGTCTGCGCTCGAACATATTATCTATATTGAAGAGCCAGAAGCTCATACACATCCGCAAATGCAATATGTTTTCGCTAATAATATCAAGCAATTTATAACAGATAATACAAAAGATATTCGTACAACTACATTTATTACAACACACTCACCTCATTTCGTATCCCAGTTTAAAGAGATTGACGATATGGTGCTTATGAAAAGAGACAACGACAGTGTGAAGGCTGTCAAAGTTAGTCAAGCTTACCATGGTCAATTCTCTGAATATGAAAGTTTTATCAGGCAGTACTTGACCGTACATAGATCGGAATTATTTTTTGCTGACAAGCTAATTTTAGTTGAGGGTGATACTGAGCGTATTTTAATACCATATTTTATGGATTTACACGATAGAGATAAGGGAAATAAGCGGCAATTGCTAAGCCAATACGTGTCAGTGGTTGATGTGGGTAACTACATGTATATCTTTGGCGATCTAATTAAACTACTTGGCATTAAAACATTAATGATAACAGATATGGATTATGCTAAGAAAGGTGAATCAGGGCGACTCCAGGCATGTAGTAGCGATAAGGCATACGATACTACCAATCCAACCCTAAAAAAGCTCTTGCCTAAAACTCAAGAACCCAACAAGAGTACTATAGATAGAATTAGAGATATGCAATATGATGGATTAATTTTTTCGGTTAGTGATAACGGATACGCCCTCAGCTCAAATGGCAACATAAGACTTACAACCCAAAAAGAAGAAAATGGTTATTGTGCTAGAACTTTTGAAGACTCTTTTGCATACTTAAATAAAGATTGGATTATAGATCAATCCAATAATAAAAAATTTGTAAATAGCGTAAAAAAGAAGATTAGCAATTCAATTAATGTCGACTTTGAGTTCGGTGATGACTATATCAAATCAAAAGCAATGTTTGCCATTGATATTATTAATGCAAATGAAAAATCAGGACAAAGAATAAAAGTACCAGAATATATCATGAAAGGTCTAAAATGGATCGCAGAGGAATAGATTTACCTTCTGGAGTTGCGGATGCTATCGAAAGGTATGAGAATTTCTTATTGAAGGGAGGAGCAGGTAGTGGTAAGACATATTCACTAGGCGAGGCGATTACATTTATTCTTAAAAACAATAAATCTGCTAAAATTGCCTGTATTACTTATACTAATGCGGCAGCTGATGAGTTGAATAAACGATTTTCGCGGGGTGATCAAAATATTGCATCGACCATTCATAAGTTTATATGGGGCCAAATTGCAAGATATCAATCGGACATAAAGCGTGCACTGATAGAGTCTATTCATGATGGTAAAATTACCAATTATGATAACATTCCCCTCAATGAAAATAGCTTTCAAGAAGGTATTAGTTACGGTGAATTCCTAAATCTACAAAAGGGTGTGATCTCTCATGATGAGGTATTAATCATTGCTAGTAGAATGTTCCAGTCTCATAAATTGCTTTGTAGAATAACCAAATTAAAATACGATTATATATTTATTGATGAGTATCAGGATACGCATCAGTCTGTCTTAGATATACTATTTGATTATGTTCAGATTGCTGATACAAGCCATCATCAACTAACTATAGGCTTATTTGGCGATGAAATGCAAAAGATTTATAACAATATGGATGGATTAAAGCCAAACTGGAAAATCACCGAAATTATTAAAAAAGATAATTATCGAAGCTGTCCGAGGATTTTAAATGATTTTTGCAATAAAATACGTACAGACGGCGTCAAGCAACAGTCTGCTGGTGTGATGAAGGACTATAAAGGTGACAATGTAAAGTTCTTTTATTCTACTGAAAGATCAAGTGTACAAAAGGTTATTGATGAAATTAGCAAGATTGAAGTTCCTGAACCAGATGTTGACTGTCCTCGTTATCGTTGCCTGTTTCTTACGCACAAACTATTAGCTAAGCACGCTGGATATGAAAACTTATACAACCTTTACGATCAACCAAGTTGGATTATTAAACAGATAAAAGTTAAGGCAAAGGGCATAATCACTAATAATAAAACATTGATCGAAGTAATTAAGGAACTTAAAGCTAGGGGTGCTTATGACACTAAATGGGATTTCGAAAAGGTTAAAATATATTTCCCTGTGCGATTTGATAGATTGGGTTATTTTAATAAACAAGCGATCGTCAATGAGGAGTATCGCTGTCCATTGCTGGGCTATGTTATTCGATTGGTTGAATTTGCAGATATCTACGAAGAAGATAATTTTTTTGAAATTGCTAAGAAATATAAATGGAAAATAAGAGACAAACAACAATTGGAGGAGCTTAGAAATATTCGTCAGCAGTTGCGCGATAGTATAAAAACTAACAAAACTATAGGCGAAATTATTGATATTGGTGAGAAAAATCAACAATGGTTTGAAAAGGGCGATAGATATAAAGAATTATCAACAGGAAATCCAGTTTTGTTTAATTTACTTAAAAACATAAAAATTACTGAAGTTGTTAATGTGATAAAAACGATGATCAGCTCATATAGTGAATTTGGCACTCAGCACAGCTCCAAGGGGCTTGCTTATAGAAACATTGTGGGGGTTGTTGATAAAGGTAATTGGTATAAAGGAGCTAATTATGAAAATGTGTTTAAACAAAATCCCAAAGGCGGCTCATCTGACGCAAAGGGTTTGCAAGAATACACTAGAAGAATGATGTATGTCGTCGGGTCACGTGCGGAATGCAATCTATATTTCTTTTTTTATAACGAAGGTGATAAAAGCCAGAGTATTATTCAAGACGCAAACTCCTTTTTCGGTGAACAAAATGTCATCGATCTGGATATCGAGCAGTGACCTCAAAAGTGATATAATTATAGTCAAGTAACTGGAGCAAATATGGATAATCAAGGTATAAATAATAGCGTGAATCAATTACTGTCCACTTCCCCCAACTTCCGCACCGACCTCGCGAAAAAACTAGAGGAGTTAGTTCCGGAGGCGATTGCGGATGGCAAGGTGGATGTCGTTAAGTTGAAGGAGTTGCTGGCGGAGGATGCTGGCGAGCCGAATGAACGGTTTGGGCTGTTTTGGCCGGGCAAGAAGCAGGCGCTGCGGGCAGCCCAGGACCCGACGACTGCGACGCTCAAGCCCGCCAAAGATGAAAGTAAAGATTGGGATACGACCAATAACATTTTCATCGAGGGCGATAACCTTGAGGTGCTGAAAGTCTTGCAAAAGCAGTACCACAACAGTATCAAGATGATTTACATTGATCCGCCGTATAACACCGGTAAAGATTTTGTCTATCCGGATAATTTCAAGGAAGGTCTGCAAAACTACCTGGAGTTTAGCCAGCAGGTGGACGAGGGCAACAAAAAGATCAGTACCAATACCGAAACCGCCGGCCGTTACCACAGCAACTGGCTGAATATGATGTATCCGCGCTTGAAGCTGGCGCGTAATTTATTGACCGATGATGGGGTGATATTTATTTCGATTGACGATGCCGAACAAGCTAATTTGAAAAAGATTTGTGATGAGATTTTTGGGGAAGATAATGTTGAAATTATGGTATGGAATAAGGAGTCCGAAGGGTCGTCTGGAACATTAAAGGCTACGCAGAGGTTTCGTAGTATTCATGAATACATCATTGTTGCATATAGAAACAAAAACCTTACAAACTTTATTAAGGTCAATGAACCGCTCAAAGGCAAAGAGAATGAATTGCAGACAGCAAATCTTGCAGTAAACTCGGACAACGAAAGATGTGATCATAAAAACTATTTCACTATAACAAACCCATCAGGCGATAAATTTACTCGACAATGGAAATGGAGTAAGGATGAAATAGAGAGGTTGATTCAAGAGGATCTAATATTCTGGGGGTCTGATGGACATAAGCAACCGCGTTTAATAATTCCAACCGACGAGCGTCGAACTACATTTCTCTTATCTATACTTTTGTATGGAGGTACAACAGTTGGCAGAAAAGATTTTGAAGAGCTTATGGGAAAAACTGTCGAATTTTCATATCCAAAACCAATAATTTTGATGAAGAAGATACTAGGAACGGCAACATACAGAAACTCGATCATTCTCGACTTCTTCGCTGGTTCAGCCACCACTGCTCACGCCATTATGCAACTCAATGCCGAAGATGGTGGTAATCGCAAGCATATTATGGTGCAGTTGCCTGAGCCGACCGACGAAAAGAGCGAGGCGTTTAAGGCTGGTTATAAAAAGATTAGCGATATTGCCCGTGAGCGTATCAATCGGGCGGGCGAAAAGATTAAGGCTGACTTTGCTGACAAGCTGGCTGAGCGTGAGACGCCGCTGGATGTTGGATATCGCACTTACAAACTGGCTGACACTAATTTCACCAAGTGGCAAAGCGCGCCGACGGGCGATTTGACCGAACTGCAGGCACGCCTAGATCTGATGCGTGAAAGTAGCAATGATAATGCTAGCGAGGAAGATTTGCTGGTGGAAGTGCTTTTGAAAATGGGCTTGCCGCTGACTACGCGGACTAAGACCGTCGATGTCGATGGACTGCACGTGCATCAAGTTGTGGCCGAGGGTGATTTGTCAGAGGGTCAACCAGTGCTGTATCTCAATGAACACGTTAAACCGACATTAGAGCAATTACGCGCTATTATCACCGACCTGACTCCGAGTAAGTTTGTCATTCTGGATGACGCGTTCCAGGGTGACAACCAGCTCAAAACCAATCTGGTCCAAACCTGTAAAAGCTATGATGTAGAGTTGTGGACGGTGTAGGATGGCAGGAAAAATGATTGATCCGCCGATGCAACTCAATAATACGTCAGTGAATGTGACGCAGATTAATGGTGAAGACTATATTTGTCTGACTGATATGGCAAAAAGTGCTGGTCAGGAGAGAGCCTTATTTAGCTGGATACGTAGTAAACATACTGTGGGGTTTTTAGGGTTATGGGAACAACTGCATAATCCAGATTTTAAACTACACGAATTCGTGTACTTTAAAGAACATGCTGGAGAAAACAGCTTTAACCCGTCGATATCTGAGTGGATTGAAGCTACTGATGCTATAGGTATCATTACGAAACGTGGTCGCTATGGTGGGACATACGCTCACAAAGACATTGCTTTTGAATTTGGTACTTGGCTAAGTCCTGAATTTAAACTTCGCTTAATAACTGAGTACCAAGCATTGCAAGAGCGGCAAAATAAGCTTACAGAGTGGACTGTTACTCGAGTGTTTAGCAGTGTAAATTATAAACTACATACGGATGCGATTAAAGAGTATATTATTCCTAATCTTTCTGACGGTGCTATACATAAATACACTTACACGAACGAGGCGGATATGCTTAATCGAATTGTATTTGGTCAAAGTGCTAGTGAATGGAAACAGCAAAATCCTGCTTTGGCTACGAGCGGTAAAAATCAACGCGACTATTCGAGTGCAGGACAACTAATGATGTTGGCAAACCTCGAGAGTTTAAATTCGCACCTGATAGCCAATGGCATTTCGCAAAATGATAGAATTATTCAACTGGCGCGAGAAGCTAAAAGACAATATCAGACTTTCGTAGACATTGATAATATAACGCAACAAAATATAAAGAGGTTGAATCATGAAAATTAAATACGATTCCAGCCAGCCGTTCCAGTTACAAGCCATCAGTGCTATTACAAGTGTTTTCGATGGTCAGCCTGACGACGCCGATGCGTTTGATGCAGTTTTACAGTCTAGATCGGTGTATGGCGACCAGATCGGGTTTTTTAATGAAATTGGTGCAATTGGCAATAATTTGCTGCTTGATGATGACGCGATATTAGAAAACGTAAAGTCCATACAAAACGACAACGGTATTGCTCCGGTTGAAAAGCTGAATGGTATGCATTTTAGCGTTGAGATGGAAACAGGTACTGGTAAGACCTATGTATATCTACGCACAGCACTGGAAATGGCGAAATTATATGGTTTTTCGAAATTTATTATCATCGTGCCGAGCATTGCCATAAAAGAGGGCGTGAAAAGTAGCCTCGATGGCATGCGTGAGCACTTTACACGTGAGATGGGGTATAGTCCGTACGAAGCGTCGGTGTATGACGGCAAAAATCCAGAGGTGGTGCAGAGTTATGCTACTAGCACTATGACGCAGTTTATGGTCATGACAATTGATGCAATTCGTGGTAACAAGAATACGCGAGTAATTCATCAAGAGCGTGAGAGATTAAGAGGTATTGCGCCAATTGAATATCTGGCCGCTGTCAATCCGATTGTCATAATGGACGAGCCGCAAAATATGGAGAGTGAACTGTCAACTAGCGCAATTAATGATTTGAACCCAATGTGTACATTGCGCTATAGCGCCACGCATACTCACGACTACAATATGATGTATCGGCTCGATCCAGTTGATGCTCACCGAGAGAAGTTGGTAAAAAGCATCGTGGTGGCGAATGCGCAGCAAGAGGGTAGTGATGCTAAGCCGTATATCAAACTCATCGATGTGCGCAATACGCCGAAGCTTCAAGCTTATGTAGAAGTGTTGGTCCGCGATAAAAATGGTAAGGTCGGACGAAAACCGCTTTGGGTGAATCATCATGACAAACTGGATATTCGCACTGGTAATAGTATTTATGAAGGTTATACTATCAATGAAATTTCGACGGTTCCAGCGAGTGTGGAAGTTGGATCGCAAGGGGTCCTGATGCTTGGTGAAAATTGGGGCGGCAATGAAGACCAGGTTATGCGTGAGATGATTCGTGTGACCATCGCTGAGCATATTAAGCGTGAATATTTACTGCGCGACCAAGGTATTAAAGTGCTGAGTCTATTTTTTGTCGATAAAGTGGCGAGTTATCTAGAGTATGACGCTGACGGCAATATGGTTGACGGAAAATTTGCACGTTGGTTTGATGAATTGTACCAGGAAGAGCGAAGAAAGAGCCGTTTTTACGAAGATATCATGCCTGAAGATCCAAGTGAAGTTCGAAAGGCATACTTTGCTGAGATGCGTAAGGGTGGTAAAACGAGCTTTGTCGATAGCAAAGAGGGTAAGGGCAATGTACAAGATGAGTCGGCTTATGACCTAATCATGAAAGGCAAGGAAAAACTGCTCGACCAGGCAAATCCGGTGCGATTTATTTTTAGCCACTCGGCACTGAAGGAGGGTTGGGATAACCCGAACGTATTTCAGATTTGTATGATGCGCGAGAGTGGAAGTGAAAATGATCGCCGACAGACGATTGGACGGGGTCTGCGCTTGCCAGTGCGTCAGGACGGTACGCGAGTGTTTGACGAACAGATCAATCAGTTGATGGTGGTTGCTAATGAATCGTATCGTGATTTTGCTAATAATTTACAAAAGGAATATAAGCAGGCTGGTGTTAAGATTGGTTTTGTGCGGCGTAGTGAGTTTGCGCGAATAGTATTGCACGATGATCCAAGTAGTACGCTGGGACATCAGAAGTCAAATGAGATTTGGGAATGTTTGCGGCGTCGCAGCATGATTGATGATGAAGGTCGAGTGCTGGCGAATTTCGCACCGAATAATATTGGCTTTACGCTTGATTTACCTGGCGATTTGCAAAAATATCATGCCGAGGTGGTCGATATTATTGAGGGCTGTAAGATTGATAAATTTGTTAAGGATGCACGTAAAAAAGAGAAGATTCGTCCAAACAAGGAAGTCTTGTATAGTCCGCTACTTGAGGAATTATGGAAGCGAATTTCACATAAAACGACGTATCGTGTAGTATTTGATAACGGTCAGATTATTATGGCGGCGATCAATGCCATTAAAGCCAAGCCTGAGCTTAAACCATTGAGAATTGAAGTGCAAAGACATAGGGTGCTTTTGAAGCGTGGCGGTGTTCATAATGATGGTATGGTTGGCGAAGCAACCCGTGACTTGGCGGGAACGTTTGAACTGCCGGATATTATCTCTGAACTACAGGATAGTACTGGCCTCACTCGACAAACAATTGTTGATATTTTGATTGGCAGCGGCCGGTTGCATGAGTTCTTAAAAAACCCGTACGACTATGTGCAAATGGTGAAGGGTGCAATTAAGTCGGTGCTGGCGCAGGTCGTGGTGGACGGTGTTGAGTATGAAAAGATGGGCGAGCGTAATTATGAACTCCGCAATTTCCAAAAAGATAGCGATGAAGAAGTCGAACGATTTATTGATCGGTTATATCAAGTTAAAAATCAACAAAAAACAGTGACAGATAGATTAGTGCTGGATTCGGCGACCGAACAAAAGTTTGCCGAATATTTGGATAGCCGTGAAGATATTAAATTATTCCTCAAGTTACCGTCGAAATTTACTATACCGACGCCAGTTGGTGACTACAATCCAGACTGGGCAATTGTCAAAGAAGTCAATGGTGTAGAAAAAATATATATGGTGCGTGAGACGAAGAATGGTGGTGAACGCGAAGATGAGTTGCATAAAATTGCTTGTGCCAAGAAACATTTTGAGACAATTGGTATGTGCAATTACGCTAAATCAACGCCTGATGATTGGCGGGTGTAAATATGTTGATAAAGAGCTGTGAAATAGCTTCAGGAGAATACATGAACAAACCAAACAAAACCATCACCATCGCTCGCGCCATCATCCGCATCGGTGATGCTGCTAGAAATGCTAATGATTATAGTCTGCTGGGCGCGCTGCATGAGATGGTGGAGCAATTGTCACAGCATGGTGTTAACGACACTGACGTAGATATGGATTTGCTGCTGGAATATGTCGAGGCGGCAGACGGTTGCGACTATTGCCGAGCAGGCGACGGTAAGCCAAGTGTTGACGAATTGACAACAAAAATCAATCAGCAGCTAGCGCGTCGCGGTCAGGCACAGGTGGAGGCGAGCGATCAGTCAGTGTTGAAGTTTGAGCCAGTGGTCCATCTGGTTACGGCGGCGTATGCTAAAAACGAAGATGGCATGACGTCGGGCTTATCGATAGCACTGGTCGTCAATCAAGATGGTTCGGTGGATTTGCCGCGCGACCATTTTTTGAATGCAGAACTGCTGGATTACTTTGATGAAAATCACCCAGTCAATTGGCGTTCGGTTGAGCGTGATTTGCCGTCAAGGTTGCACGGTTACCACTTAGTGGCAGGTTCGGTAGAAGTGCAGGAGATTTTGCCGAGGGAGTTGGAGGCGATGTCGTTCTAACGAATTATTAGTAAATGGCAAATTACGAGTATTGATGAGGAGCTAAAGGGGTATCTATGGAGTTAAAACCTACAGATTGGGCAGAAATAATAAGTGCCATAGGTACGATGATTGCTGCAATAGTTGCTGTTATTGCAGCCTTTCAATCGTATAGATCTGCTAAGCAAAACAATGATACCAATGAACAGATGATACGGCCACGGTTGGCCGTATATGTGGAGAGTACTGAGGTGTTGAAGAGAGCTTTATAGATATTGTTGTTTTGAATGAAGGTGGCGGACTTGCTCGAGATATTTGTTTCTCAATAAAAGGTGAGGATTTAGAACTTAACTGTCAAAGTGAAGGTATTGATAAATTATCGAAGCTTCGGGTAATTAAACACGGCATAACTATGCTATCCTCAAAGAATAAGAGAAGATATTTTATTCTGTCCGCTGTTGGTTGTTATGAAAAATTACTTAAAAATAAGACGGAGGTAGGGGTACACTATACTGATATTACAGGTAAGAAAAAATATAGCGACAGTTTTTTGCTTGATTTTGCAAGCTTATCTGATTCTAGCTGGACGACTGACAAAGACGAAGCTTTTAAGGTAATATCTAATGAGCTGCCTAAGATTAGTAAAGGTCTTAACTCTATAAAAATAATAGGAACATTTAACTCGGAGCAAGATTCTTGACTATGAAAATTTCCGTCCATCTTAAACCCAACTCCCGTCACCGCGAAGAATTCGTAGAGAGCGATGATGGTTCGCTGATGATTTACACCAAGGCGCCAGCTATTGAGGGGCGGGCGAACGCAGCAGCAGCGAAGTTACTGGCGAAACATTTTGGTGTGGCGCCGTCAAAGGTGAGGTTGGTGCGCGGCGCGGCTTCAAAATATAAGGTTTTTGAGATAGATAAGGCAGAATAGCTGCTGTAACGAGCATCTGCAACATCTAGCTACGATCCTACGGATACCCAGCTCCCGCCGCCATATTGCCAAGTAGCCCCTGCACGGTCACAAACGAATACCCCTGCTGCTTCAGCGCGCTAAGGATACACGGCACGGCACCGACTGACGTTTGGTGAATGTCGTGCATCAGGATGATGGCTCCGGGGCGAGCGCCAGCGACGGCGCGCGAGCAGACGATGTCGCTATTGCGATCAGCCCAGTCGCGGGTGTCGACCGACCATAAGATTGACGACATACCACGCAGGCGAAGCTGCTCCAAGACAGCGCCATTGACTGCACCGTACGGCGGTCGCAGAATAGCCGGTGTGACTCCGGTGGCTTGCCTGATGGCTTCGTTGGTGCGGTCAATTTCACCGGCAATCTGGTCAACGGGTAGCTTGGGTAGTTCTGGGTGCGACCATGAATGATTGCCCAGTTGGTGGCCGCGCGCATGGATGCTGCGTACGACGTTGGCTTGGCTGGAGACTTTGCTGCCGATCAAGAAAAAGGTGGCCTTGGCGCCATGCTGATCCAAAATATCCAATAGCTGCGCGGTGTACGGGCCCGGCCCGTCGTCAAATGTTAAGGCAATCACTTTATTGCCAGAATTCGCGGCTGGCGGTGCAGCGGGCGCTGGCTTTGGCGTTGGTTTTGGCTCGGGCGGCTTGGGAATGTTAGCCAGTTTCCGGGCTGTTGGATTCTGTAGATATTTGGCAACGGCAGCGATCGGCACTTTGATCGTCATTTCGCCGTAGGCTGACGGCAAGAGCGACGCCTGTCCGATTGGCCAAGCTAAACTATTGCCGCCATCGATAATAACGAAATTCGATAGCGTTTCTTGGGTAATCGTTTCATTAAGATCCAGCTCTGCCTGCTGGCGCTGCTTGATGGTCTCATTGATATTATTTCGGGCAGCTGCCACGATTTCCTCAGCCGCTTTCTCTGATTGCTCGGTCAAATCGCTCAAGCTAATCACCTCGCCAGATTTTTTATCAAACGTCCAAAAATGCGTCAGCGACACCGGATGGGCGCCGTGTATATCTTGCTTTATGTTAATAATAATTGATAAAGCAGCTGAATTATTGTGTGTAATCTGATAACTAATTGTTTCAGTCATAGGTTGATTGAAACTTAATACATTAGTAGCGATATAGCGAAAATCCCTATCGTCACGGGTAGTTACTTGAGCTATAGTTTTATTGATTTTGTTATTTTTAGTTATAGGATATTCAATTGAAACTTTTTCACGACTAGTTTGGCGTATCACGAATTTCGATCGGATTTCAGAATAGCGTGAATCTGTAAAATAATATTTTTCATCTGACAGAGGGGTTGGCTGGCGCATTAGCTGCTGATTAAATTGTAAATGAATAAAAATTAGTAGCCCAGCCGCAATTACAATAAAAAATAATATAATAAAGCGAACAACTATTCGTTTTTTACTTATATACACTTCTGGTTTAGACTGGTTTTTTCTAATTAATTTTGTCCGCGATCCTCTTGCAGGCATACTTTTAGTATAGCACTAATATGAAGTAAGGCTATGACCTATTGTATATATAACCGCAATTTGCCGTTTTGTAGGTTTTCGACTGTTAACAGAATGTGTGGCTAGATGAATTATTTGTTAATACTTATTGGATACGTGCTGGTATAGTCGTTACTAGTGTGACTTTACTTTGCTTTTTGGCGCGGAAAATTCCAGCTGGTGAGAGTATGGATAGGATATAAGTGATATTCGCCTACTTGAAGGTGTAATTGTACCGACGTATATTGGCTTATTTGTAATAACTTTAGATTTGAGTAGTCCACTAGAAGAGCGAGCTTTTGTAGCTTTATTCCTATTATTTATTTTATGGTGGCAATTAGAAAAAGTATTTTATTTTAATCCATTCTAGTTACTTTTTGGACATAGATTTTATGAAGTAAGAATAAAACACGGTAATACCATGACTTTAATTAGTAAACATATAAATTGTAAGATTCCATCGCAAAGAAAAAATTTGGTTCGTATCAATGAGTATACATTTTTAGAGTTAGGTGATGGAAGAATTTAGCGCGTCTGTAAGTTTAGGCGCAAAATTATTTATAAAAACTAAGAGTAAATGTGGTAAATTCGCGTTGGTATTTAGTGACCCTAATAATATAAAAAATATAGTAACAATTTATCAAAAACCAAATATCAAATATACAATACCTTTTCTCCTGAACTAAAAACTAAATCAGACGAGTGGTTTTATATTAAGATTGATGAAAATCAGAAGAGATAAATGTTTGGTAAGTTTCAGGAAGTAGCAGTCTCAAGTTCGGATTATAATTTAATTACGCCTGAAGATTATCAATCTGCTGAAGTATTATTTGTAGTACTGAACAAAGGTGAAATATTGATAAGTAAACTAACCGCTCGCCGCCGTATTGCTAATCGTAGTTTTTTTGCGACTTGGTAATCATCCAGAAATTACCAATAGCGGGCAATCTATTGAACTACCAAAAGTTCCTGATTTATATTATGACGGTAAAGAAATTATATATCTTAAAAACTATTCAACCGTACGTAGTTTATTGTCAGGTTTAGAGTATTTCTTTCGCACTGCAACATAATAATAAAGAGACGATTTCTAGAAAGTCCGCTGTTTAAAGTTTCTAATATTGAAGCTTTTTCTCAAACGTATCAGTCTCTATATTCATATGCGAAAAAATATCAACAATCTGTATGATTGTTTACTTAAGATGGGTGTTTAAGTATTAAAAAATCTAGAGATATAGATAAGTTATTTAGTTATTAAGAAGTCGATATCATACTTCAGATTTAACAGGTTAGAGGATGGAGGTTATTAAGGGCCGCAGTCTTGGAACGTCTAAGTGATAGTGTGATGACCCAAATAAAACAGGTTGAAAAAAGTTAATACTTATGACGATAAGGCTGACTTTACAATTTATAGGGTTGATGTGAGATAGCCTAACTAAATAAGTTTGCAGTTGTATTATTTAGCAAGAATATTTTTTACTCAAGTTGCTATAATCAACAAATTATTTACTATAAAGAAATGGCCACTACTCTGGTGTTATTATCTGTTTATCAATAATGAACGTCAGCTACGAGCGTTGAATCTATCGTTTTCAAATGTAAATACAGGCAAATAGTAAATTGAGATTCCGATGACCCAAGAAATATTTATTGAAGACGAATCATGGGGATATTTTGGAAAAGCTAGATGGATAAATGGCAATATGGTCCATGTTGATAATACTGATGGCGGCAAAGGTGGTGAGTTGTTTGCGAATAGTCATGTTGGCAAGTATAGTGGGTGGGGTTGTAAAAGAGCTTAAATAACAAATTAAGACGTATAAATTGATCTAAAACAGTATATTTGTGAAATAATCTCAAATTATTGCATTTTAGTGTATATTTTGGTATAATTCAGGCAAGGAGAAATTTATGCTCATAGAATTTAGAACTGCAAACTTCCTATCATTTAAAGATATGGTTGAGTTTAGTATGCTTGCTTCAAATGATAAGACACATAAAGATAATAATACCTTTCCAGTTAACAATAGGCGCATTCTTAAGAGCGCGGCTGTTTATGGTGCCAATGGTAGCGGCAAGACAAATTTTGTTCGAGCAATTGGTTTTATGCGAGATATTGTATTAGGGGAATCTCCAATACGCAATTGTGCTTATAAGCTTGATAGAACTATGAAAGATGAGCCAAGCTTCTTTGAAATAATTTTTATAAAGGATAACATAAGGTATAGATACGGCTTTGAAATTGACAGAAAGAGTGTCTTGTCGGAATGGTTGTTTTATGTTCCGACAACTAGAGAAGCATCTCTTTTTACTCGAGAAAAACAAAACATAACTATTGGCCGTTCATTTAGAGAGGGGAGAAGATTAAGCGATAGCATCAAAAAGGATAAACTATTCCTGTCGCTTGTAGCTGAACTTAACGGTGAAAGTATGGCTCAATCTATTATAGATTGGTTTAAGGGTATGTCTGTTATGAGCGGGCTGGATTCTGATCTGAGGAACACAACTAAGATGCTCTCAGAAGAAGGTGAGAGAGGTGAAAAGAGAAAGAAACAGATCCTTGATATCCTTCATAGATTTGATATTCAAATTGAAGACATTGCTATTAAGGAGCGAGAGTTTGTACCTATTGTGATACCTGCCAATTTGGAGATATCTGACCGAGATAGGGCTGTTATTGATAGCTTAAATACATTCTTTGAAAAAGGAAGTGGGGAAGAACTACCACCCCGAGTTATCATTTATCGTAAGACTTACGAAAACGGTAAAGAGTCGAGTATTGAAGAGTTTGATCTTCGGCGGCAAGAGTCTGATGGTACTAAAAAATTATTTGCCTTAGCAGGAAGCTTGGCGCGGTCGCTTGAAACCGGTAAAACAATCGTCGTAGATGAACTTGAGTCAAAGCTTCATCCACTCGTAACGAAAGAGATTGTGAAACTTTTCAATTCAAAGATTAGCAATAAAAAGAACGCACAGTTGATATTTACAACCCACGATACTAATCTTCTGCAGGGAAACCATTTTAGAAGAGACCAGATCTGGTTCACAGAAAAGGATAAGTATGGTTCCTCTCATTTATATTCATTGTTGGAATATAAGCCCCGAAAAGATGCTTCATTCCAGAAAGATTACATAAATGGTAGATATGGCGCGATACCATATATAGGGGATTTTAATAGTTTATAGATTAACATAATGAGTAGGAGGGTAAAAGCATGGGAGCGCTCTAGGGGTAGGAGCCGACTCTCTAGAAAATCAGCAAACCGTGAGGTTAAACCGCGGATTCTTATCGTTTGTGAAGGAAAAAGAACGGAGCTAAACTATTTTAAGGGATTTAAGGTTAGAACCATGAATGTAGTTATAGAGCCAGCAGGGGCGGTACATACTAGCGTAGTCGATAGGGCACTAGCCTTGATGGAAGAAGATGGCGATTACGAAGAGGTTTGGTGTGTATTTGACAGGGATAAGAATAGAGCAAACCCTAGTGACGTTGCTTTATTCAACTCCGCAATTGAAAAAGCAAAAACTAATGGAGTGCAGGTTGCATATTCTAATGATGCATTTGAACTTTGGTATTTGTTACATTTTAATTACTGTGACACTCAAATATTGCGTTCTGATTACATCGTTAAGTTGAGTGAGATTATGGGCACCTATAAAAAGAACGATCAGTCAATGTATGACAAACTTGAAGATAAGATAGATGTTGCGATCCGAAATGCGAAGAAGCTATATAGACTGAGTAATAAGAACGACCCTGCCAATGCCGATCCCTCCACTACTGTTTTTATGCTTGTAGAGAGGTTGCTTAAACTAAAGTAAAAATAATGGAAAGAAAGATTAATCAACTGTATGGTAGTTAACAAAAAACAGTTTATTTTTTCATTAGATGCAGAATGGGGACCTAATGATCCAAACGTAGAGAGCATTTGGTTTCTATTTACAGAAGCCGTAGAAAAAATAGAGGATGACAAGATTAGAGACGAGGCTGATTTTCGTGCGAATCGTATCTATGAAAAGCTTCAGGAAGCAGGGAATCACTACAAGGTGGTGGCGGACAGTGGTTTTAATTCGCGACCCAGCTCTGAAATAGCTGCAGTTTATAACTCACTCTATAATTGCCTATGGAGCGCCTATAAGGATAGACTCGTAAATTTTACTAGATCATTTGGATATGATATAGGATGTATATTTGCGGGTAAGGACTATGAACAGCAAATGAGTGGCTTTATTAGGCGACACCCTGAGGTGAGCGACTTGAAGTCATTTATTGATATTCAGAAGCGGAACTGGCAGGATTATCTGCGCGACAATCGTAATGAAAATGAACATGATGGGGATTTTAGAAATAAGAAGAATGTTCCGGATTTCAATAACCAAGAAAGTGCCAAACAGATATTTATAGTAGTATCAAGAACAATTGAGATGGTGGGTATAACTTTATTGTCGTATAAGTTACCAAAATACATAAACGTAATACTTGTAAACAATAAGGCTACTGTATTTGATCGTACTCACAGGTATGAAGTTCGCCATGCTCTCCAGGGGACTGACACAAAACCATTATTTGATAGTCCATATTACTAATCCTGCTGTAGGTGCAAGAGGAGCTGGATTAATATACTCTTAAAGCAAAATTACAGACCCCTCATTTATAGTTGCTGACATGAACATGAAAGCAGCAACCATACCTCAACCACTGGCTCGGCCGCGGCACCTGGCCGCCGCTGAGAGCCAGCCCTTGTTTCGGGCGATTACCCGTTCGCTTATTGACATTGTCGTGCCGGTGTTTAATGAGGAAGAGATCCTCCAGCAAAGTATCACGACGCTTGATGAGTATATGGCGAAACACTTGCCGTATCGCTATCAAATCACCATTGCGGACAATGGCAGTCATGATAAGACGCTGGAAATTGCTAATAACTTAGCGGAAAAACACCAGTCGGTGCGGGTAGTAAGTCTGGCGGAGCGTGGCCGCGGACGAGCGCTTAAACAGGCCTGGCAGAATAGCCCGGCGGACATTTTGGCTTATATGTATGCTGATCTGTCGACCAGCCTGGATGATTTTCTGCCAATGATTCAGCCGTTGGTGGCGGGTGAGGCTGGCGTGGCGATTGGCTCGCGGTTGATGAAAGATTCTAGAACTAGTCGTGGCGTGAAGCGGGAGTTCATCTCGCGTTGCTATAATAAAATCATCAAATGGACGTCGCGTACCAAGTTTAGTGACGCGCAGTGCGGCTTCAAGGCAATCCGCCGGGATGTTGCCGCAAAATTCTTGCCGAAAATCAAAGACAATGAGTGGTTTTTTGACACCGAATTGCTGATCAAAACTGAGCGGGCGTGCGTGCCGATTCATGAGCAGCCGGTGACCTGGATTGAGGATACGGACAGCCGCGTGAAAATTGTGAAAACGGCCGTCGATGATCTGAAGGGACTGTACCGCGTCAATAAGGAGCTAGACAAGCGATCGTGGTTTGAGAAGTGGACGCTACTGGTGTTGTTGGCGCTGACTGGTGGGTTGTATTTGTTTGGTGTGCTGCATAACGGCATGGCGAATAGTTACTATGCGGCGGCGGTACAGGCGGCCAGCCAGGATTGGACGGCGTGGTTGTTTGGTAGTTTGGACGCGGCAAATTACGTGTCGGTTGATAAGCCACCATTAGCGATAATGCTGATGGGGCTAAGCGCTCGACTGTTTGGCTTTTCAAGCTTCTCGATGTTACTGCCGAGTGTGCTAGCGGGGGTTGGTTCAGTGTGGCTGGTGTACGGGGCGGTGAAACGGCAGTTCGGTTTTACTAGTGCTGTGATTGCTGGAGCGACACTAATGCTAACACCGGTGGCGGCACTGATGTTTGGCTTCAATAATCCTGATGCTATTTTGACACTGATGTTGACGGCTAGTGGCTACGCGTTTTTACGCTCGCTGGAGGGTAAGCGGCCGCTACTGTGGCTGGGTCTGGCGGGGTTATTCACGGGACTGGCGTTTAACACCAAAATGCTTCAAGGGTTGATGGTTCTACCAGCGATGGTGCTAGTCTATCTGGTGTTTGCCAAGCCGCCGATGGTGACGCGATTTTTGCACCTGATGTTTGCGGGCGTAATCACCACGATGTCGACGCTGTGGTGGAGTGTGCTGGTTTGGCTGACGCCAGCTGGTAGCCGGCCGTGGGTGGGTAGCACTAACGATAACAATATCTGGAGTTTGATTTTTGGCTATAACGGCTTTGGTCGATTGCTCGGTGGACGCGGTGGCGGTGGTGGCCCGGTTGGTGGTGCGCCACCAAGTGGTGGAATGGGCGCTACTACAACACTTCAAACTACTGGTAGCACGACGCAGACTATGGCAGATGGCGCCGATATGATGCCGGGTGGCATGGGCGGTAGCCCGGGTGGCGGACATGGTCCAGGCGGTACGGGTTTCGGTGGGCAAACGGGAATTTTCAGAATCTTTAACAATGATTTTGGGCCGAATATTGCTTGGTTGTTGGTATTGGCCCTGGCGGGTGGTGGATTGATGCTATGGATTTTGCGAAAAACACTCCGAACGAATCGTGGGCGAGCAGCGGTGATTTTCTGGATACTGTGGCTACTGATTCATATCGTGATTTTCAGCATGACCAGTGGTGTGATTCACCCGTACTACGTAGTGGTGATGGCGCCAGCGGTGGCGGCACTCGTTGGTATCAGCCTGCCGTTTTTGTGGGGTGCCTATACTAGGCGTAAACCATATGCGTGGCTACTGCCGCTACTGGTTGGCGTGACGGCGGTGATTGCAGTGATTATCCTTGGTTATGTCGGCACGATGACGTGGCTGATGTGGATAGTGGGTTTGTTGGGTCTGACGGGAATGATTGGGTTGTTAGTTAATCTTTACGCGCCGCGGCGATGGCTGCAAAACTTGGCAATTATCGCTGCTATAGTCGCCTGCACACTAGCTCCGACAGTCTATACGTTGGCGACAGTCAACGTCGCGCACACTGGTAGTATTCCGACGGCTGGGCCGAGTTCCACGGCCATGCAGGGTAGTAATAACGAAACATCACAGGCGGATAGTCAGTTGGTGCAATATCTCCTAGAGTATCAACATGGCGCAAGATGGTTGGTAGCAGTGGCTAGTGCCAACGAGTCGGCAGCGATCCAGCTAACGAGTGGTCAGCCGGTGATGGCGCTCGGTGGATTTAACGGTAGCGATACGCCACTGACGCTGGAGCAATTTAAACAGTTAGTTAAGGCCGGCAAAGTTAAATACTACGCCATCAGCTCACATGGCCGTGGTGGCGGCGGGCCAGACGGCGGTAACAATGAAATCACGACGTGGGTCAAGCAAACCGGCACCGTCGTTAATTATGGAGGTAGCGATGTAACACTGTACGAATTATCGAGAGAGTAACGTAACGAAAGGAGAAATTATGGCAATTTCACAAACCAAGCAAGCACAACTCACCACGCCAGAAGCGGTCTATGATCAGCCGCCCGCACCGCGTCCAAACGGCACAAACTCTGGCAAAAGTGGGTTAAGCACCGGGGCAATTACCGGCATAGCGGTCAGTGGCGTAGTGGCCTGTGCGCTCAGCTTTGTCGTCGGTATGCAAGTCGGTGGCACGCAAAACGGCATGAATAATCAGGCTGGCGGCCCGCCAAGTATGAGTCGAACCCAGAATAGCCAGCCAGGCGGCCCGGGTGGACAAACTGGCGGCGGTGCGCCAGGTGCTAACCAGAACCAGACTGGTCAAAGCTCACAAGTACCAGCAGGGCAGAATAACAATGGCACAGCGCCAAATAACCAAACTGCCCCGTCATCACAGACTGGCTCACCACAGCCGTCAACCACCAATACCGCACCGCAGACCAATTAATCGGTGGTGAATAACTAAAAAGCAGCGCCTTCCTCCTCAGGCGCTGCTTTTATTCTGAATTGATAAACCAGAATACCGTACAAGGGTGATCTGTCATCTAAAGCTTTTCCGTATCCTGCCATCAAATATCGTCAATCCTGCCGCAATCGTCAAGCCATGTCCGACAGTAGGCAGTTGTTCATAAGTAATGTTCGCGATTTTACCGCCAATTGGTCGTTTTACGGAATGGAGGATATTGTCTAAGTGGCTGTCATTTGGTGGTACGACTTGGTCGTATACGCCGTAAAATGATGTAATACGTGCGTGGCTTGCTTGGATTTGAGGCAGAGCGGTAGCTAGCTCGGTAATTGCCTGTTCAAGAAAGTTGTTTTGCAATTTCTGTCGATAAATATACGGCGTGGCAATTGTCGCGACGCCCTTGATTTTGCCATTATCCCCTGCCAAAGCGTGCAGCGCCGCCATCCCGCCCGCACTGGCGCCAATGATATAAACATCACCGTCCAAACTACGAACATAATCATCTAAGCGAGTTTGTTTTTCTTGGTAATTGCTCGCTGCATCCTCCCAGCCAAACACAAGAACATGCGTCTGGAAACCGCGCAGCCGCCACACGGGACAAACCAAACGGTATAGCCATTTCCGATCACCTAAGCCCGGGATAAGGATGAGATTCTGGTTCGTCAAACCACTTCTCCAAACTGTTCTATAAACTGATCATGAAGTTGCGAGGTTATGTCTGTTGAGGTCAATGTATCTATATTAGGGAATAGCTCTTTTACTGTGCCACACTCACCCAATCGTAAGGTTATTTCTTGTGGTCTATTAGAGGTTTTATTTTTGCAAGCCTTTTCTAACGATCGTACAAGGCGCCATCTTGAAAAGTCATCAAAACGAAAAGGGATTATTTTTACGCTATTTCTATTGTCCGGCTCGATAGACTTAATAATTTCGCCGACACCTCGTTTCCAAGTCACAGTACAAGCATCAACAACACCTCCTGCTGGATAGATAACAGCCGCATCACCTTTTTGTACGAAACAGGAAGCGCTGTCTAATGTACTGATATTTATTTCTTTAATTTCTGACTCACTTGGTAAAAAGTCTCTTTTAGTGATACGCCAGAACAGATCTCTATTCAAAATATTTTTTCGATTTCTTGCTAGGGTCTTTGGAATGACAGGTAAAGTAAGGCCAGATGATGAAGTTGCTAAATGACCCATAATTCGCGCTTGCATAGAAAAAGGTTTTGCTACAAAATGAACGTCTTTCCTCTCTAACTTGCCAAATACAGCTAATAAAGGTAGACATTCAATTCCTTGTCTGTGATCGCCCACAAGAAGCATTCCAGCATCGCTGTCGAATTGCTGCTCATCTGTAATGGTGATAGCTACTTTAGCCATATCAAACAATTTAGCTGCTACGCTTGTAACTCCATGTTCTTCTGTTAGGTTACGAATGTTCTCGAGATATTTCAGAATTGGAAATGGAGGAGGTAGAGGGGTTGTGTATTTATCAAGGTTGTTCACGTTATTATGTCTCTACTTATTAGTAAGTATAGCATATAGTTTGATACGGTGAGATTTTGGTCTGCTGAGCTAAAGGGTCTATCTCCGCGGCACTGGAGGCTGCCGCCGAATTCAAAAAAGCCGCCGAACCAAAGAAGGAGAAGCCAGCGGGGTAGACGGGCGATTGCCAACAGAGTGGCTATATGATAAGATAGAATAAGTTGCGGAGGTACCGTGACTATCTGAGAGAGAAAGGGGGGCGATTCGCTTGGCAAAGGCGAAGCCCAACTTCACTCCCCGCGCCAGCAAGAGCGCACAGTCCCGTGCGCAGAGCGCCGCTCGTAAGGCGGCACAGCAGGCTCGCGGCAGCTCCAAGTTCGGCGACAGCAATCCGCACGACGGTGTGTCTATCAGCCAGAGTGGAACAAGAGCAGAGGTCAGATAGTTTCTAGATCCCTAGGAGTTCGTTGTCTTTCACAACGCACTCCCCAGACATACAAGCGTCTGGGCGGGCATCTCCTTATTTCCAGAGAACAGTAAAGAGGATGTACTCACCTTTATACAAAACCTCAAAAGATAACGGCTTGCTAGCTCACGTCTATGAGCATTTGCTTGCCCAATACATTTTGAAATATCTTCAAGACAGAGGATTTTTTATCTCAAGCGATATTATTTTGACGGCGAAAACATATGGCGACACTTGCTATATGGATGTCGAGCTGTATAATCCGGCGGCGCCGAATGCCTATAACGAAGCCTTGCAGGCGTTTGACAAACATACTATTCCAGAAAAGGCTGTACGGCGGGCAGTTAGCGAATGCGGCATAGAAATGAATCGGGCAGTGCTTGAGCTGAAACAAGATGAGCTAATGTCTAATTTAAGCAGGATGCAATCCTCTGATTGGCGTCAGCAAAGCGAGATGACCTATCGTAAGTCTTATGATAAAAGCTCTGTTAATACGCTTTTTTGCGTTCCATACTTAAAATATGGTAAAAAATCCAAGAAACTGTTTCCTGAATACGTCCTGGAATATTCAATAGATGAGGAATATATAAATTCTCCCATTGATCAAGCTTTGGCGGCAATTGTAATGCAAGCTGTAGCGCTTAATTTTCTGGTTGCTGTTCGTGAAAACTACACCGTATATGACCGCGGCGACCAGTGGTCAGAAGCTTCGTTGTCGGTGGGTTACCGGATATTCCTGGGGCTAGCTAAAGAAGATAAGCGGATAGCTAGTCGATTGAAATCTGAATTTACGGCATATATACAGTATTTGCTAAAGTCACCGTTTTGCAGCAATTTACAAAAAGCGCTGCTTAGGTGTTCGCGTAATCTTGAACAAGTTTTGCTTGGTAGAAGTACGCTAAATAATATCCTTGGAGGATGTGTAATTGGCGGGCGCGGCTGGCTGGAGATGGCTGATGATGCGCGTATCAAACAAATGATTGCCGCTATTCAGCTGGACGTGTATGATATCTAAGAAATTTGATTTATTATGATTCCGTTTCTTAAACTTCCGGCTACGTCCCAGGCCGACTGCATTACCATAAAAGAGGTGCTTCGTAATGATATATGGCAGCTGTTGTTGTCCACCGCCGTGCTTTTAGGGGTGTTCTATGGCGCCGGTATGCTAATTGCTGATGTCGCAGCCCACAAATATCCTGTTAGTTATTATGTCTGGTTGATATTTGGATACACTTCGATAATCAGACTAATCGTACCGCTTGGTTTTTGCGTACTGGTGATGGGAAAAAAGCGCGATGAGCGGTGGTGGTCGTGCTTGATAGTGTCGGAGCTAATATTCGTTATTAACATGAGCAATCAGACGCACCGGTTTGACTTTAGCGGTATGCTTTCGCTTGGTTGTGTCGTTCTCCTAATTATCTGCGCCTGGCGTTTGTGGGATTATTATGAGCTGCGGCGGATATACCATTATGATACGCCGTATCTGACCCGACCGGCGTTGGGGTTGTATATTGGACTGGCTGTAGTTTCGTTGATTATGCTGCTGCCATCGGCGTGGATACCGTGGTTTTGGTAGGTTATTTTATATAAACCAGTGGCGCTTACAGCAAAATTACAGACCGTCTGGCTATCATATACTCACGATAATCATAAGAAAGGATGAGTATGAAGACGAGACAATCACAAGAAGCAACCTTAACAACCAACGAGGCGCTAGTATTGCAGCAAGTCTACGAAGACGGCGGTGATGATGCGGCCATATTGGCAGCACAAATGGGCATGCCGCGTCGAACGGCGATGGATGTGTTGGCGGATTTGCGGCGTAAAGGATTGATGGCAATCGACCAGGTCTATGGTGACGCTTGGGTACGACTGACGGCTCGCGGCGAACGGCTGGTGCAGCGCATTTGGCCGGAAGCGCAGGCGATAGTATATTAAAGGGTATGAGATATATCCTGTTGCTTCGGGGAATTAATGTTGGCGGTAAAAATAAAGTCTCGATGAGTGACCTCAAAGCAAGTCTCGAAGACTTGGGGTATCAAAACGTAGTCACGTATATCAATAGCGGTAATGTTATATTTGATACTGATGATGACCTAGTAACAATCAAAGAGAATATTGCTGGCATGTTAGGGCGTTTTCTATTTACCATCAAACACGTCATCCTGACTAAAGACGAGTATTTAGATGAAGTATCAAATCTGCCAGGGTGGTGGCATCAAACCCTGGCGCGGAAAGATGTATTATTCTATACCGATGACATCGACCCTGAATATATCAAGGAGCGGATCGGTCAAATGCCGCTTCACGATGAGATCGTTCATTTTGGCAAAAAGGCGGTATTTTGGGGTAAATATACGGAGAAAGAATTTTTGCGTACCTCATACCACAAGTTACTAATGAAAGAAAAGTTTTATCCGCTGGTCACCATACGGAATGGGCGGACATTTGACGCGTTAGGAAAGATGCTTGGGTAGGTTATGCGAATTTTACAGATTGAAAGCATGAATAAAAATAGCACAAAAGCAGTAATTTTTGATGGTGACGGCACGCTTTGGCGGCCTACTGGCGCGGATAAAAATTCCCGGCCGGATAGTATCTATAAAGGTGATCAGGTTGAGAAACATAGCCATAACAACTTAAGCTTAGTCAATGGTGTGTATGATTTCCTGAAAAATCTTCGGGCTTGCGGATATAAAATATTTATTGTTTCAGCTCACCCCGTCCCAGGGCCAGAAGCACTTGAAGAGCTAAAAGCCAAAATTGTTAATCTTAATATCAAGAGGCTGGTTGATGGATTTTTCTGTTCGGACGGTAGCGATAGAAATGGCAAAACGTATGTGATACGAGATATCGTGCGAGATTTTAATCTTGATGCTAGAAATGTATATATGGTCGGCGACAGCTATTATTATGATTACAAAGCTGGCATTAACGCTGGGGTAAACAGTTTTTTCATAAAAAACGACTATTGCAAGCAGCCTGTACTATTACCAGACGATGTGCAGGTTATTGATGTGATTACGGATTTGGCGGTGGAGTAGTATCGTCCCAAGCGATCTGGTACTAGCGAGATAGATTGACCGCTAATTGAGTCATTGGCACACCGCCTACTCCCCGATCAAGTCAATCTTTGCTATACTATTTCATATGATGAAATTATTTTCACAACATCACCATCATCTCCACGTGTAGGCAGGAGGTGTTTTGTCGCTGTGTTATGCCTCCTGCGGGAGGTTTTTGATTGATTAATTTTAGGAAAGGGAGCGTATGATACCAGATAAATTACAGTCAGTTGATGAAGTGAGAATAGTTGCGCCGGCGCGCTCAGCGAGAGATATTGACGAAAGAGTTTTAGATCGGGCGAAAGCGGCGTTAGAATCACTGGGGCTAAAGGTTACGTTTAGCAAAAATGCTTTTTCTCGGAATCAGCGAGGCTGTCCGACGGACGACGAAAAGGTTGAAGATTTGCAGGAAGCGTTTATGGACGAAAACGTGAAGTGTGTTTTGGCGGCGATTGGCGGGTTTAATTCAAATCAGATGCTGGGTAAAATTAACTGGCAAATTATTAAAGACAATCCGAAGATCTTTGGTGGCTTTTCTGACATCACCGTTCTTAATCATGCGATTTTGGCAAAAACTGGGCTGGTGACCTATGCGATGCCAAATTTCTATTGTTTTGGTTTGCCGTCAGAAGCCGATTATTCGTTGGAGTATTTTCGGCGGTGTTTGTTTTTAGATCAGCCGGCAGAACTTGTCGTTCAGCAATCAGAAACATTTTACGATCTTCCGTGGAATTATGACGAAGCTTCGCTGCGCCAAGCTTTGAAAAATGACGGACCGCGAGTCGTACAGAGTGGGTTGGCTGAAGGAATAATGATTGGTGGCAATCTTTGTAGCCTGAATTTGTTGAACGGTACGGAATATTTTCCAAAAGTTGAAGGCGATATTATTTTGTGTATTGAAGACGATAGTTATGATTCAATTCCTGAAACGTTTGAGCGCCACGTGCAGGCGTTGATGCAACAGCCTTTCTTTCGTCAAGTAAGAGGAATTTTGGTTGGGCGTTTTCAGTGCGAATCTCGGGTGACTGACGATATGATTAGCGATATCATTCTTTCAAAGAACATCGATCCAAAAATTCCAGTGATAGTTAATCTTGATTTTGGTCACACTGACCCGAAGTTCACGTATCCAGTTGGCGGTAAATGTGAGGTTGTAGCGGGAAGCAACATTAAAATTACCTCTCAATAGATATGAGTTCAATGTTATAATTCCCATATGGAGACTCCGCCCAATCACAACAAGTTACTAACCGCCAGAGCGCTGCAATGTGCGTCAGCGGAACTTGATGTCGACCCTTCCGACCTGCGAGTTACGCCAGTGAGCGGCGGCTTTTCACGTAATCGCCGAGCCTTGGTGTCGGCGGGCGATCAGACGATTTTTGTCAAAGAAGTTGATGTTGATTTACTACCTGATGATGGCGAGACTGAATTAGCCTGGCTGAAAAAAGATTATGAGGTGATACGGTTGCTACAGAAGGTTCACCCGCAATACGTGGCTGATCAGATTACGCTCAGTGATGATGGATATGTGCTGATGACAACCAGTTATGCATCAGCCGACGGCTGGTTGTGGCGGCCGCCAGCGGAAAAATCCCTGGCAGAACGATATATTTCAGCGGTGGTAGCGGCAACTCGAGAGCTGAAAAAAACAGATTTGCCGCATGAAGTGGTTGAGGGATTGCAATTGCAGCCATTTACGACGGCGGAGCTTGGCTTGGATGACGGCATTGATAGAATTATTGCCGAGGCTGATATTCGCCGTCAGCTGATTGATAATTACCGAACATTGTTACCAAAACAGTCAAAAGTCAACCAGCGGCGCTGCCAGAAGATGATTGATTTACTGGGCGAGAGCGATAAATTAGTTGATATTTCGGTACGTGCTAAACGGTTCGCTAAACAACCAGAAGATCGTTTTGATCACAGTGATGTCCGCAGTGATAATTTGGCGTTTCATCCGCAAACTAGTCAGTTGAAATTGGTTGATTGGAATTGGGCTTCCTATGCACCGCGGGGTTCTGGGGCGACGGAGTTTTTGATTGATATGGCGCGGCACGGTCAAGATGTAACGCCATGGCTGGACGAGCTCAATGCGGAGATGTTAGCGGCATTTGTTGGCTTTTATCTTATTCGCAGTCTCAAACCGCCGCTTCAGCCAAGCGACAATCTTCGTCAAATGCGGGCGCTGTCAGCAGCTACCGCTTATGATTTATTGGAGCGCACATGACCTCTCATCCGCTAATCATTCTCCGTGGTAATTCTGGTTGCGGTAAAACCAGCACGGCGCGCTTGCTCCAGCGTCAGCTGGGTTACGGCACGATGCTGGTGTCGCAGGATGTGGTGCGCCGAGAAATTCTCCGTGTAAAAGACAGTAAAAATAATCCAGCAATTCAGCTGATTTATGACCTATGTATGTATGGCAACAAGGTCGGCTACACGGTGATTTTGGAAGGTATTTTGAGTAGTAAAAAATACGGCGCGATGCTGCGTCAGCTACTAAATGATTTTCAGGGCGATAAGTTGGTGTATTATTTTGATATATCGTTTGAAGAAACAATGCGCCGCCATGCTACCAAGCCAAATGCTCATGAATTTGGTGAATTGGAAATGCGCCGATGGTGGAAAGAAAAGGATTATCTGGATTTTGAAAATGAATTTTTAATTAGAAATGACACATCACAAGAAGATCTTATAAATATGATTTTAAAAACTATGAGTATCAAATAATTTATATAACTATAAACTGAGTGTATAATTATCTTGCATTAAGTATACACTCGGTGTATACTCATAAATATGAGTGCTAATTATACATTGCTCGGTTTTTTGGCGGATCAGCCAAACTATGGATATGAACTAAAAAAGAGATACGATATGCTTTTTGGCTTGGATAAACCTATTCTCAGTGGTCAAATCTATTCTACCTTGTCTCGCTTGAAGCGTGACGGTAAGGTTAGGGAAATTATAGACAATAACCAAGATAGTAAGGGTCCAGGGCGTATAAAGTACGAAATAACACCAGAAGGTAGTCGCTCTCTTGAGGAGTGGTTAAACTCTCCAGAGCTGCCATCACAAAACTTACAGGCTACTATGTATATTAAAGTTGTACTGGCTCTAATACGTGAAGGTAATGCCTCTTCGTATTTAGATATTCAGCGCCACGCTCATATCGAAAAGATGCGCCAATTAACAAACTGTCGGCGTGAAAGCGATTTAGCGACTACATTACTTATCGACCATACTTTGTATCACATAGAAGCAGATCTTAGGTGGATAGATATGACAAGTTCGCGGTTAACACAATTAAAGGAGGAATTATGCCTATAAAACCAATTATCAGTGCTTATAATATTAAGAAAAATTTTGGTCAAACTCACGCTCTTAGAGGAGTAAGTTTAGATGTTAATCCTGGTGAAGTTTTGGCAATTATGGGTCCAAGCGGCTCTGGCAAGTCTACACTTTTACATAGTCTAGCTTCAATTATTAATATAGATAGTGGTGAAATTGTATTTGATGGCAAGCGCATAGATAAGCTAAATGATAAAGATCGCAGTATTCTTCGTCGAACTGAATTTGGTTTTGTCTTTCAATTTGGACAGCTTGTATCGGAACTTAGTGTTCATGATAATGTGGCGCTACCACTTTTACTTAATGGAATTAAACGCAAGGATGCTTATAAAGCTGCAAAAAGTTGGATTCATAAGGTTGGATTGCAGGGTAAAGAAGATAATTTACCAGGCGAGTTATCTGGTGGTCAAGCTCAGCGTGTCGCTATTGCGCGTGCTATGGTAATTGAGCCAAAAATCTTATTTGCAGATGAGCCAACTGGATCGCTTGATAGTTTAAATTCTGAAAAGGTTATGGAATTATTTATTAAAACGGCTAAAGAAAATGGAACTACTGTAATAATGGTTACGCACGAACCTTCAATTGCTGCGTATGCTGATAGGGAAATTATTGTGCGCGATGGACAAATATCTGGCAAATTAGCACCATCTACAAAACAAACGCACAAAATAGGAGCTAAATAAATGAGTGTATCTTGGTTATTAATTAAGAAAACTAGCCAGCGCTCTATCGGGCGTTTAGGCTTGATGGTTTCTGCGATCGGACTAGGCACAGTTATATTATTGAGCTTTATTTCTGGAATAAATGGATTGTTATCTAGATATGAGCGAGGTTCTTGGTCTAGTATTGCCAATCCTGGACAGTATGCGAGTGAAGCTGCCAAAAAGGCTCAAAAGCCAATCAATGGAGTTGCTCCGCTTAGGGTTGGTATTAATTCAGCTATAATTGGAAATACATCAATGTGGCGTGATAAATCTATCTTTCAGATAGTTATGCATGCTACTGGCGATAATTCACCTGAATTTAGTGATTTAAAGACCCCTAAAAAAGGTGAATATTATCTATCTGCTGGCTTAGAAAAAGTTGCTCGCGAGCATCCTGATGAAAATATTAAACAACGTTTTGGCACAACCTATTTAGGTACTATACCATCTAAATATTCGTCTTCTCCGGATGCATTAGAAGTAATTAAAGGTGCTAATGATGAAGATATTAAACTATGGGATGAGGCTAAAAAAAATGGAGCACCTTCATCGGCAGATATATATAGTATAGATAATAGTAATAAGTCGCAAAATGAATTATTTACAAACATGTTCTTATTGATTATGTTTACTCTAGGTGGAACTATATTACTATTTCCAATTGTAATGTTTATCTCTGTTTCTACACAGCTTGGCAGTGCTCAGCGTGAACAGCGTTATGCTGCTTTAAGATTAATCGGTGCTACGCGAAAGCAGGTAAATTCTGTATCACTACTTGAGTCATTTATCGCTACTACTGTAGGTATTGCCATAGGATCGTTAGTTTATTTAGGAATTCGTCCTCTTCTTGGTAATTTTGAATTTGATGGGGCGCATTTTTGGATACAAGACTTAACCGTATCGCTACCTCAGTATATAATTATGTCGGTTTTGACTATTGTCTTGAGTTTGATTGCTAGTTGGTGGGGAATGCGCAAAATTCATACTTCTCCACTTGGTGTTGCCCGCCGCGAGAAGATCAATAAGAAGGCTCGTTTCTGGCGTGTAATTCCTTTGGCAATTGGTATTGGTATATTTGTATGGCTAAGTACACCTAATGGCGCTTCATGGATAAAAAATCAATCTGCTAGTAGTATGGTTCCTCTGCTTATTATAGTAGGCGGTGTGTTATTGGTGATGTTTGGTTTGATTTTTGCAGGCGCCTGGCTCACTGGCTTTATATCACGGCTATTTGCCCTGCGTACGAGAAATGCCATAGTTTTGCTATCTTCTCGTAGAATATCAGGACATTCACGCAAGGTTTTCAGAAGTGTTAGCGGTTTAGTGTTGGCATTGTTTGCGGGTAGTTTTTATCTTGCATCAGTCAGTAGTATTAAGGATTTAAGTGTTAAATCAATCCAAGATAACGGATATTCCCAACTTAAACCAGATACGGCGATAGTCATGTCTAACGCGTTAGGGAACAATTTTAGTGATAAACTAGCAAAACAACCTTATATTAAATCAATTGCTAAAATATATGAGCTTGAAAATAATAGTAGTTTAATATCCTGCAATAGACTTCAGGAGTTTACAAAACATTCGTGCCCAAATAATGCTTCTAGTGAAGATTTCGCTAACATAAATTTTACAGGCAAAGTTGTTGACGCTGTTAAGATTATTAAAAAAGATCAATTACCAAAAAATATCTCGGCTGAAAGCTATCTTGTTTTAATGACTCCTAGCGATAGCTCTATTGATAAATTACGCAGCTTTGTTATATCTGAGGTTAAGGATAAGGGAAGTATGACTTACGTTGCTGATGGTAATCGTGCTCAAAAACCAATCTTAAGCTCTATTGTATCTAGTTTTGCAGCTTTAACTTATATAGGTATTGGCATTACATCATTTGTGGCGGTAGCAAGCTTGATCGTATCAACTGTTGGCGGGTTGATTGAGCGCCGCAAGTCTCTATTTACTTTAAGGCTGGGCGGTATGACAATTGGGCAAATGAAGAAAGTTGTATTAATTGAATCGGTCATTCCGCTGGTTAGCACTTCAATTTTGGCGGCAGGATCTGGTATATGGATCGCAGTTGTCTTTCTAAGAACATTTTCATCTTCAGTGAGAGTTAGTTTGTCGCCACTCTATTTTGCGATCGTTATAGGTAGCCTAGTAGTTGCGATAATTGGAATTTGGGTAGTGTTACCAATTTTACGTAAAATAACTGATATAGAGCAAAATCAAACAGAGTAAATGTAGCCAATTTAAATATTTGAACAGCTCATGGTTACGTGGGCTGTTCAGTTTATTTTTTAACAACTCTTGATCTACTAGCAAAATAAACATATACTAAATCCTGATGAATAAAAGGAATGGTATAATTATAATTTTACTTTTGGGTATTATTGGTATAATTACAGTTTATTTTAAACTAAATACTCCTGAACCTACCAATTTTGACCCCAAAAATATGCAAAATTTGATACAAATAAAACCAGGAGAGTCGAATAAGAATTCGGGTGATTTTATTACAAAAGATGAATATCACAAAAATATTGATAAATATAAAAACAGGAAATTAATTTATTTTTTTAAAACTGATTGGTGTTTTGCGTGCAAGGTTGTGTCTGCTGATGCCCGCGCGAATCTAAATTTAATTCCTTCTAATGTCGTCTTTGTTGAGCTTGATTTTGATACTGAAAATGAGCTCCGTGAGCGTTACCAGGTAACCGTACAAACGACGTTTGTTCAGGTTGATAAAGACGGTAATAAAATTAACATGTGGCGAGCTGATAATATAAAAGATGCACTTAAAGGGATTAAGTAAGAGCCTTTCTTATTTGAATAGTAAGCTAATAATGAACCTTAATGGCCTCGCGGGGTTAATTGAAATATACATGGGTAAAGATATACTTACTGGCAATGATGGAAATTTAGAATTGGTACAGT
>ERZ772945.115-NODE-115-length-62271-cov-9.310547_pt1 | contig 62271 bp, 56 predicted proteins | sample MGYA00511681_ERZ772945 | MGnify/ENA primary metagenome ERZ772945 (study PRJEB29015, sample SAMEA2737943) | human oral metagenome | biome: human oral; feature: human-associated habitat; material: dental | place: China | collected 2143 ...
AGCGCTTCCTTGCCATGGAAGAGGCCAGGAGTTAGAGTCTCCTAACCCGCACCATTTCGGAACTAAAACGGAAACGGTCGCCCTGTCGGGCGGCTTTTTCTAGACTTTGGCATAAATTACCACCAATTTTGAACGTCGAGCTTTTAAGCTCGATTTTTTTAAATAATTCTCTAGCAAATTAGTTCGTAGTTCAGCTATTTATTTGGTAAATATTATTTATTAGATTTTACAATTTTTTGTTCTAGCCGTAAGACTCTAGCGCTTGGTCCATACGCTCTGATTGTATCCATGGGTCATTATTAAACATTACGCATCGTATATCACCTGAAGTATCTGCACCCAACGCCAACCATACTTCAGCTCGAGCCCTATACTTATTCATAGTAGCTACTATTTGCAATCTAGAAATAACCTCTTGCCCTGAGAGGCCGCTCATATAAGTTATACCTCCCCAGGGCTGTCCATTATTTGTAATCTGCAATGAGAAATCGTGTATTTTGCTGTCATCTTTCTTGACTTGAGAATTAACCATATTTATATATTTCATTATATTATCTACAACATCCCGAGGTATAGTTATGAGAAAGAAAACAATATCGGTTGCTAAAGGATTGTTTAGCTGTTTGATAGTGTCGACAAGTCTCTTGAAATCCCTGTTCTGCCAAGGATTAAACAAAGCATCTTTCTTTTTAGGCTTTGGTGTACCCATTTTCCTATGATAGTAGTCTGCATCGATAAGCTGACCAAAAGATTGGTCTAATGCAAGCATATTCGAATCTCTAGGCATAAATAGTCCGCATCGCAGATGATACGCAAGGTGGATGATCTCATTTGATGATATGATACCTTCATGATTTTCAAGACGCTGTTTAATATAAAAAGCAAACTCATAGGGGTCTTTGAAATATTCAGCCATTAAGTCGAGATCAAACAGGCTTAGCTGTATTGGCGGCAATTGATCAACATCCACCAAGAATGCACGCATCTGATCCATTACGGCTGGGTATGGCTCATTTGACACACATAATATATACGCATGCTTTATGTTTTCCGGTGGCGTAATCTGCTTACCTGATTTATCAATTAACTTGTAAGGCTCATTACCCAGAAGCACATCGCGAACCTTTATACCCTGTTCATACGGCTTAATGACCGCCTGCTGAAAATCAGATTTAATAGCATCAATATCACCACCAAGTGCAGCAGCTGTCATTTTTTTGCTTTTATTCTGTGCGATAATAACCGTATTACCGATAATCCCCATAACATCAATATCGGTCAGGTATTTCTTTCCCTTTTTAATCTTTACGGCTTTATATGTATTTGCCTCACCAAAAATAACTTTGAAATAATCATAGGTTATGTTTTCGGCCACCTCCCCAATATGTTTATTAACAGTATTGACATACTGCTCATCCTGACGCATCCAATACAGAGGGCTTTTATATATAGCCGATGCTAGTGCCATCGTGTTCGGGAAGAAATAGATGTCGCCGCCTAGGTTAATAATCGGCTTGTAGGTGAATATATTTTCATCACCAGGCTCGTTGAAGGTTTCCGACTAGTCGCCAAACGAACAACTAAATAGCTCAAGAAACGCCCGAATATCTTCTCTTGTAATACTTTTGTCTGCAGTCTGCACAGCCTCAACAATAATATCAAAAGGGAAAGCTATTTCATCCATCGCACGTAATGACTTTACTTGTTCACCAGTAAACGTTGACCGGGCAAAATGCATACCATTGAACATACTCTTCAGGACAAAGAATATACTTTTTGACTTTATAATATTAAACTTAGTATTACTCTTAATCCAATCTTCATCCCGAGCGTATAGCTTTTGTGCTATCTCAAATGGCTGCACGTCGTAAAAACCCGTATCGCCATAAAAAGTGGCTTCTATAATCATTTCTTTACTACCAAAGATTTTTCGAAATTCTTTCTCTTTCTCTTCATCATTCATAGTTTTAATTTGTTCTGGCGTATGTTTTATCATAGCTTTACTAAAATCATACATATAGGTACAATGAAGCTCATCTAGCAGTGATCTGGTACGCCTGACTGTCTTCTCAATTTGATATTTATTAATATTATCGAAACTAACAGCCTTATTTTTGAGCATTAGCCCCATAAGAAGAGCTACCTCGTTGATGTGTAGTCTCTCCCGCCAGTTCACATTGGCTGCATCATGTATATCTATAAAGAAATCTCGTGAAATAATTTCCGCAAAAGCAAATATATAGCCTTTCATTGCTACGAGCAACTTAATGTCGGATATGATTTTTTCTCGTGAACGTTTTCCTAATACCTTTTTACTATTTTTCATAAGCTTATTATACTCGCAAGAATTATCTACGCAATAATATGAAATAGGGAGTGAAGCTAGAGTGACTTTATTAATCGTAAAACAGTCTTATAGACGCACCTTAGTTTCCGTGCCGAGTCTTGGCCTAGAAAAAATACACTAACTCACCTATACTTATCTCATGAAAACCTGGCACAATGTCGCTTCTCTGTATCAGATTTACCCCCGTAGTTTTCGAGACACCAACGGCGATGGGATTGGTGATCTGGATGGAATTACCGAAAAGCTGGATTATTTAGCGTGGCTGGGGGTTGATGCGATTTGGATTTCGCCGTTTTTTCTGTCGCCGATGACTGACTTTGGCTACGATATCGCTGATTACCGATCGATTGATCCAACGTTTGGTGATCTGGAGGATTTTCAAAAACTATTAGAAAAAGCCCACAGCCTGGATATCAAAGTTATGACCGACCTCGTTCCTTGCCATACGTCCGACCAGCATCCGTGGTTTCAGGAGGCACGGTCATCGCGTGACAACCCTAAGCGTGATTATTACGTCTGGCGGGACGGGCAAAACGGTCAGGAGCCGAACAATTGGGTCAGCTTGGCAGGCGGCAGTTCGTGGGAGTTTGATGAACAGACTAGCCAGTTTTATCTCCATTCGTTTTTGAAAACGCAGCCGGATTTGAATTGGGACAACCCCGCGGTTCGTGATGAGATGAAGAATGTGGTGCGATTTTGGTTTGATATGGGAGTGGACGGCATGCGGGTTGACGCCATCTGGGGTATTTCGAAAGACCCTGAGTTTAGTGACGATTCGCCAAATCCTGATTTTTACGGCGATCCTGAAGCCTACGGCGCGTTCGTCCACGACCACTGTAAAATGGGGCCGCATTTTCAAGAATACCTGCACGAGCTGGCGTCAGTTTGCGATGAATATGATGACAAGCAGATGGTATTTGAATTTTATCCAGACGAGAGGTTGGGTGATATTTACCAGCAATATCACCGGGTGCTAACAGCCCATCCGAAGGCGTCGGCGTTCTTTATGGAGTATCGCCAAGACGAGTGGCACGCGGAGCATATTGGGCAGAAGATTGAGAAATATTTACAGGCGGCGGGTTCAGCCAAGCCGTTTTTCTGCGTAGGTAATCACGATCAGCCGCGCGTCGCTTCACGGCTCGGGGCGGAGCGAGCGCGAGCCTTGCATTTTCTCAACCTGCTCACGCCGGGCGTCAGCGTGATGTACTATGGTGATGAGATTGGTATGACCAATGGCGAGCTGACTGCTGAGGATATTCAGGATAAGTTTAGTCCCGCCAATTCCATCATCGACAGCCGCGACCTGGAGCGCACGCCGATGCAATGGGACGATACGCGGTTCGCTGGATTCTCAGAAGTAAAACCGTGGCTACCAGTGAATAAAAACCGAACATTTGTTAATGTTAACAATGAAAAAAGCTCGCCCATGTCAATGCTAAATTTGCACAGAGCTTTACTACGATTACGCCAGGAATTCCCAATTATTAAAAACGGTACACTAAATATCGTAAGTAGTGCTGATACCAGTAACGGGTTTATTCTGGGTATTAAATGCGAACTAAACAGTGAGCGGGCTTATATCTTCATCAATTTCGCTGACGCACCGCAGAGTTTTTTCATTCCAGAAGACGCTGAAATTATCGCCTCGACCCACCCTCGCTACCTCATCCTCAGAAAAAATCAGCAATTAGCCGTCCCTGGGTATTGTGGAGTTTTGTTACTTGTCGCATAACAAGAAGACAATACTTACGTCTTTACACTTCAGCTGTTCTATTGCTACAATATCTGCAAGCTTAGTTAACAACGAAAGGTAAATATGGCTACTGAGTTTCAAGAAAAAGCTTGTGAAAAAGCTTTACGTGAATATAGAAAGAAGTTTTTAACTAAAAAAGAAAACTTAAACGCAGATGAGTCAACTGCTAGATTAATGATTAATAGCTTCTTAAGTAGCGTACTAGGATACACTCTTATTGATGAAATCAAAACTGAACATATGATTCGCGGTACGTACGTTGATTATGTTATTCAGCTTAATAAGAAAATTCAGTTTGTTGTTGAGGCTAAGGCAACTTCTATTAATCTCAATGAGCGCCACCTAAAACAAGCTGTTGATTATGCTGTAAATGAGGGTGTTGATTGGGCTATATTAACCAATGGCCAAGAAATTGAGCTACATCGTGTCATCTTCGAAAAGCCAATTCGCTCGCAAAAAATATTCTCATACGACCTATCTAATCTCTCAACTATCCGTACCGCATCCAAACATATAGCGCACTTAACAAAACGTGCCGTCTTAAAAGGTGAGCTGGAGACCTATTGGAAGCGTTTTGATGCATTAACGGAAGATAATATGCGTAAAGCAGTGAAGTCACCAGAAGTAGTGCGCACACTTCGTTTGCAGATTAAAAAGAAATCAGGAATAAACTTTAACGACTCCGAAATTGCTAAAGCATTAGCAAAAATTACTTCGTAGTGGATTAGATAAGCTAATAAACAGTGCTCATAAAACCTGAGCACTGTTTTTAAAATAAAAACACCAACATACAGTTGGGGCGTAATTTGACCTATTCTAGTCGTAGGAACTTGGTGAGGTGCGCCTCCCCATAACTACGACTGTCCACCACAACAGTTTTGTCTTGAATTGGCACCTCACCTATTCCTGGATGTGATAATATCATAGTTCCACCAGGTTTGAGTAGTCCCATTAGTCGCGAAGCTGTGGAAAACTGAGGATTGTGATATGGTGGATCGGCAAAAATAATATCAAACTCCCCTGTTGCATCCGCAGTTTCCAGCCAATTTGATATCGTTGTTTTTATTACAATGGATTTTTCATCGACACCCAAACTGGTTATGTTTTCAGCAATCACGCGCTGTGCGACCCGGTCTCGTTCCACAAAAACCACTGACCCGGCACCACGACTGAGCGCCTCCAAGCCAATCGCACCAGAGCCCGCAAAGGCGTCCAACACTCGCGCGCCGCGAACCGTTTCACCCAGCGAGTTGAACATCGCTGAGCGCACCCGCTCACCCATGGGATGTGTCGTTGAACCTGGTGGGGTTTGGATAAATCGTCCGCCAAATTCCCCAGCGATGATGCGCACTCTCACCGTTTGGCCTCAAGTTTCCAAACCGACGCCAGCCAGCCCAGCATGACGGCTTTGATGATGATTGGCATCAGTTCATGGTTAGTTTGCCGCGCCAGATCCGTTGTCCAGCCGTTTTTACCAAAATTGTCATACATTTTTAGGCCGGCCACGGCGTGAACTTGCTCCAAATAATATTCCCGATAGCCCTGCTGCTTGACCTGCAAAATCTCAGCCTCACTTGGCACGGCGTCCTTAAAGCGTGAATAGGCCACTACGCTTGCCACGCCCGCTTCAAACGCCACATGCATGGTCATCATACCTTTAGCGCCCCAAAACTTCCAGTTGTTTTTGATGAGCTCAATCCCTGTGTCGCCCTTCATGACGTTTTTCTTGAGGATGGAAGTTCGCGTCTCTAGACCTTCGCCGCCGCGCAGTTCCTGCATGGCATGTTCCAGCGGGAAATGATGCGCTGGCGTCAAACCATCGGTGATGGCGTGCGCCATCCAAGCGGCTTCAAAGGCGGCTCGTTCAGAATTATGGCTCTGCAACGCTTTCGCCAGATTATCAATATGCTGGTCGATCATTTCCAGAAGCGCCGTGTCATTCGGATCGTCTGGATTGATGAAATGCCACGGCTCGTCAACGGCTGGACTTTTACGCTTGACGCCATCAGGACCGTTTTTGCCTTCAAAATGCAGAATATCTTTGATATCAGGAAACTCACACCAATCAGGCAGCATTGGCGTCAGATGTCGCCTGGCCACTCGATCTATCTTTTGATGAACACCGATAAATCGGCCAGAGCCATCTCTAATTGTTGTTCCTGCATACATATTAATTCAAAATGGTTAATCGCTGATAGCGACTGACGGCACGCGCCAGATGGTTATATTGTAGCAAATCCTGCCCCTCTTTGACAAAGCGCTCGGCCTCCGTTTGCGCACGGGCAATCAGTGGTGTGTCACTCAGCGAGGCAATTTTTAGGTTGAGCGCACCATGCTGCGCTCGTCCATAAATCTCGCCAGGGCCGCGTAGTTTCAAATCAACTTCTGCCAAGTAGAAGCCGTCTTGGGATTTCTCAATTTCCCTGAGGCGCTGGGATGGTTTATTGTGACCCGACAACATCAAATGGCAAAAGCTCTGATGCTGGCCGCGCCCAACCCGACCGCGCAGCTGATGGAGCTGGCTGAGTCCAAAATGATCGGCATTTTCGATGAGCATGACCGTGGCGTTCGGCATATTGACGCCAACTTCCACCACCGTGGTGCTCACTAGCATATCAATGTCGCCGTCCGCGAATTGCTGCATAACCGCGGCTTTTTCTTCAGGCGGCAGTTTACCGTGTAACAATCCGACGCGGCGATGACGAAACATCGTTTTTGCCAATTTGTGATATTCCGCCTCGACCGACTTTTTGTCATTGTCAGGATTATCGTCGATCAACGGGCAGATGACGTAGGCTTGGCGACCCTGGGCTAGCTCATAGTCAATCGCTTCGTAGAGCTTCGGTGCTGAGGCTGGCGACCAAATTTTCGTTTGAATCGGCTGCCGGCCGGCCGGCAGCTCGTCCAAAATCGAGATATCCAGTTCACCGTACAACGTCAGCGCCAAGCTCCGCGGAATCGGCGTGGCGGTCATGCTGAGTAGGTGCGGCATGTAGTCCGCTTTTTGCAGCAATGCCTGCCGCTGCTTGACGCCAAACCGATGCTGCTCGTCAATCACCACAAACCCCAGCTTATGATACGCCACTTTTTCCTGGATCAACGCGTGCGTACCAACCACCACGTTGATGTTGCCATTTGCTAAATTATCCAGCAGCTGCCGCCGCTGAGTGCCCTTGACGTGCCCTGTCAGTAGGGCCACCGACACGCCAAACGGCGATAACAGCTCATCCAGCGTCTTAGCGTGCTGAGCCGCCAAAATCTCCGTCGGCGCCATGATGGCCGTCTGAAAACCAGCCTGCACCACTTCCGCTGCCACCAGCCCGGCGACCACCGTTTTGCCTGAACCAACATCGCCTTGTAATAATCGATTCATTGGATGTTCGGACTCCAAATCTTGTAAAATCTGCCACGCGGCGCGGCGCTGCGCGTTGGTTAAGGGAAACGGCAGCTGCTCAACGAATTGCTTGACGACCGACTGATTGAACGGGATGCGCCAGCCAGTCAACTTGGTTTGCTCTTGCTTATTAAACTGCGCCGCCAGGATCATTTCAAACAACTCTTCAAACGCCAAGCGTTCCCGGCCGCGGGCAATTTCCTGATGATTTTTCGGCGCATGGAGGAACCTGACGGCTTCCGCGCGGCTGACTAGTTTTTGCCGCTGGACAATGCGCTCCGGCAGCGTTTCGGGCAAAAATTCCATGATGGGCCGCAAATTTTTTAGCAAATCCTGCACGGTTTTGGTGCGGAGATTTTTGATGGATTTGTAGACGGGATGGATGCCCGACGTAGGCTGGGCGTCGGATATATCAGTTGACTTGGCGAGCTCGACCGACGGATTGCTGATCTGATAGCTATTATATTGCATGCCAAATTGGCCGGAGAACATGAATTCGGCGTCAGATCTCAGCTGGGATTCGCGGTACGGCTGATTGAACCAAACAGCCTTGACCTTACCAGAATCATCCGCCAGCACCGCCGTAGTAATCCTCAAGCCTCGGCGCACAATGCGTGTGGAAATCGACTCGCAGCGCGCCCGCACCGTCACCTTGCCCGGCTGCAGATCAGCGATGTTGACCGCTGCCGAATAATCGTCATACACCCGCGGCAAAAAATCTAGAGCATCCGCCACCGTCTCTAGACCTGCCGCCGACAGCGCCTGGGCAGTTTTGGGGCCGACGCCTTTGATGCGTTCCAGTGGAGTTGTCAGTTTCATCTACGAAACAGCGTTGACGCCTTCCAGTGCGTAGGCAGTATCTTCCCAGCCCCGTACCTCGATTGAATCGACGCCCATTTGCTTGACTGGAAAATCATTGCCGCCCTCTTGTAATTTATCGCCAAAGAATAACATCTCCTCCTTTGACCAGCCGTTCAACTCAAGCAACTTGCCAATACCATAGGCTTTATCAATTCCTGGCAGCGTGATATCAGTACTAGTTGTACCGCCAATCCTCACCTCCAAACCAGGCAATTTCTCCGCCACCTTGTCGCGATATACCGGGCGAATATCTTTATACTTTTCTGCCCAGGCATATTTATCCTCTGGCGTTGCCTGCTGGCCCAACGCCGACATGGTAATCTGACTGTGGCGATCCTCAATAATTTCACCCGCAGGATTATCACACCAAATACCCATTTCCCTGGCAACTTCTTCCAGCGCCGTAGTTATTTGAGCTTTTTGTTCATCAGACAAATCATTCGCATACTGCATCCTCCATTCGTTATCAGCAGCATTAAATCGATAATACCTGGTACCGCAAGTCGGCATTGCATGAAATTTTTGGAGCAATTCAGACTGAACATTAAGCCGATCAATCACCTGTTTTTTAATCTGCTGGAATGTGCCACCCGTAATGACGCACACATCATAATTTTCAAGCAACCGGCTGAGAATACTAGCCATTCGATCACTAATTGGCGACTTGGTAATGGCTAGTGTGTCATCCAGATCAAACCCGATAATTTTCTTCATTCTTCGTCTCCCTCCATGATTAACACAAATGTATTTTTACCCTTTTTGAGTAGCGACGTGGTATTAACAGCTCGGTCTTCGGTTAATTTTTCGCCGTTGAGACTGATGGCGCCAGATTTTAGTAGGCGTTTTGCCTCGCCGTTGGAGCTGACCGCCCCAGAGACCACCAACGCTTCAATGACGCCGACGCCGACATCGACGCGCGGAATTTCTTTAGCTAAAGCGTCCAGGTCATCGTCTGATAATTGCCGAAAATCGCCGCCGCCAAACAACACCTCTGTCACCCGCTCCACTGATTCGCGCCGATTGACGCCGTGGACAATGTCGGTGACTTCGCGCGCCAAGACTTTTTGAGCTGAGCGTGCGCCTGGATTGACCGCGTGGTTTTCGGCGATGGCCTCAATGGTGTCGCGATCGAGCATGGTGAATATTTTCATGTACTCGATGGCGCTTTCGTCATCAACGTTCAGCCAGAATTGATAGAATTTGTAGACGCTGGTTTTGGTTTCATCCAACCAGACGGCGCCACCTTCGGACTTGCCAAATTTGCGGCCAGTTGACTTGTTGATAAGTAGTGGCGCAGTCATGGCGTAGACTTCGGCATTTTCTTTTTTGCGAATCAATTCCACGCCCGAGAGTAAATTGCCCCATTGATCAGAGCCGCCGATTTGCAAATTAACGCCGTGATGCTTGAATAAGTGCCAGAAATCATAGCCCTGCAGCAAGGTGTAGGTAAATTCAGCAAAACTCAGACCTTTGCCATTACTAATTCGTGCCTTGAAAAACTCGCGAGTGGTCAATTCCGCCATGTTGAAATTCTTACCAATGTCGCGGAGAAATGGAATCAGCTCTAGGTTTCCCAGCCAATCCGCATTGTCCACCAGGGTAAAATCGCGTCCAGCAAATATTTGCGACACCTGTGTCTTCAAAGCTCGTTTGTTGTGCTCAATTTCCGCATATGAAAGCAGGCTCCGCTCCTCGGTGTCGCGCATATCGCCAATCATACCAGTGCCGCCGCCAACCAGCAGAAACACCTTGTGACCGCGCTCCAAAAAATGCCGCACCATCATGTAAACCGCCAAGTGCCCTACATGCAGACTATCCGCCGACGGATCTGTCCCCAAATAGAGCGTAAAATTCTCCGAATCAATAAGCTTGTCGTCCTTAAATGTAGTCTGATTCCAGAACCCGCGCCACTGTAATTCCTCTGATAACTTCATATCGCTCCTTTTCTATATATTTAGTATAGCAATTTTATAATTGAAGCGAAACATATGCGTGATATAATAGGACTGTGAAGAGGAAAACTACGATTAACACCGCCGGACGCGGCTCAAGTAATAAGAAGTCTCCGTCAAAACGGATGAATTTATATGCCAATCTGGCACAAAAACATCGAACAAAAAAGGACAAAGACGCACGTGAGCGGGCAGAATATTTGGCGACACTGCCAAAACACCCCGTCAAGCGATTCTTTTACCGCCTACACCCGAAACGAGTCGCTAAATATTGGTTTTCTAAACGTGGCGGACTGATGGCCTTGAAGATTCTTGGCGTTGGCACCCTATTGGTGCTACTACTTATCGGTGGTATGTTTGCTTATTTCCGTAAAGATCTTGATAAAATCCGCCCCGGCGAACTGGCTAAACGTGTCCAAACTACCGTTACCAAATATTACGACCGCAATGATAACTTACTCTGGGAAGATAAAGGGACAGGAAACTATCAATTGGTCGTCGAAGCCGATCAGATTAGCGACTACTTAAAAAAGGCCACCGTTGCGATTGAGGACCGCGATTTCTATAAGCATCACGGCATCAGCATTAGCGGTATAATGCGAGCAATGCTTTCAACCGCTTCACGACGCCAAGTCCAAGGCGGGTCAACTCTGACACAGCAACTAGTCAAGCAGGTCTTCTTCGCCGACGAAGCTGGCGACCGTTCAATTAGCGGTGTTCCTCGTAAGATTAAGGAAATCATCCTGGCAATTGAGGTTGAGCGCATGTATAGTAAAGACCAAATATTATCTCTGTATCTAAACGAATCTCCATACGGCGGTCGACGTAACGGTGCAGAATCTGCTGCGCAAACATATTTCGGCAAACACGCCAAAGATTTGACACTAGCAGAAGCAGCACTGATTGCCAGTATCCCACAAAATCCAACCTACTATAACCCATATAATACCGCTGGACATAAGGCGCTAATTGCCCGCCAACACACGACCTTGGATTATATGGCTGAACAAGGTGTCATTTCTAAAGATGAAGCTGAAAAGGCTAAAAAAGTTGATATTCTGAGCACCATCAAACCTCAGACAGAACAACTAGAAAACATTAAGGCGCCTCATTTCCTACTGATGGTTCGCAACCAGCTCAGTAAAGAACTTGGTGAATCGGTAGTTGGACGTGGCGGACTAACAATTAAAACTACGCTTGATTGGCGTATTCAGGAAAAACTAGAGACAGAAATGAAGTCCTTCTTTGCTACTGGACGACCAGATTCTGTCAGAATTAGTAACGGTGCGGCAACCATTGAAGACGTACAAACTGGACAAATTGTTGCACTAGTTGGTAGTCGCGACTTTAATCACGCCGGTTACGGGCAAGATAATGCAGCCATATCTTATATTCAGCCAGGATCAACCATTAAGTCTCTCGTTTTTGCTCAGCTATTTGAGAAGCATGACAACAAACAGGGTTATGGTAGCGGCACAGTACTAAGCGACGACAATATCGACAGTCTTTACGGCGCAAAACTACGCAACTGGGATGGAAAATTTATGGGCGCAATAAACATCCGCAAATCCCTCTCCTTATCACGAAATATTCCAGCGGTTAAAGCAGCTTACATTGTCGGTAACGGCTCAGCAAAACCAGTCGTTGAGGGAATTCGCAAGATGGGAAATCATAATTACTGTCGCCAAGAGGAAAATGCCGGCGGCTATGGACTTGGTGCGTCAATTGGCGGCTGTGGCACCAAACAAACAGAGCTAGTCAATGCTTACGGTACTCTGGCACGTATGGGTGTCCAAAAAAATAGTTCAAGCGTTATTGAAGTAAAAAATAGCCAAGGTGAGACATTGAAGAAATGGAAAGATGATGGCAAGCAGGTTCTTGACTCGCAGTCAGCTTATATTGTAAATGACATCCTGTCCGACAGAACCATCGGACTTCACGGCTGGATGGGCGTGAACGGCGTCCGAACCTCAGCTAAAACTGGTACGTCCGACAAAGGCTCTCAACCAAAAGATTTATGGATTGTTAACTATAGCCCAGCTCTCGTCATGGGAATCTGGCTAGGTAACTCTGACACTAGCGTCATCGGTACGTCAGCATCAAACTTTGGCATGCCGGTGGTTAGAAATGTCATGTCATTTGCCCACACCCAAGTTTACGCCAAAGAAGGCAAATGGAAGTCTGGACAATGGTACGAGCGTCCAAACGGCATCCAGAATGTTAATGGCGAACTTTACCCATCATGGTGGGACAAGAAACAAGGCCAATCTACAGAGAAAATCACATTCGACAAGGTCTCTAAGAAGAAAGCCACCAGCTGTACCCCAGATGGCGCTAAAGAAGAAATTGAGGTGACTAAGGTTATCGATCCGCTAACAAAGAAAGAGTCTCTCAGTGTACCTTCAGGATATGATGCCAATGCAGAGGACGACGTCCATAAGTGTGACGATGCCAAGCCTCAAATTGGAGCGGTGTCTGTCACTGGCAGCGGTAAAAAATACACCATAAACGTTGACGTTATGGCGGGGACTTGGGGGCTGGCCGCAATAGAAATTAGCGTTGACGGCAAGAGTATTAAGAGCGCAGAAATCAGCTCCAGCGGTAAGCAGTCTGCGACAGTAGAGATTGAGACATCAGGAACACACACCGTTTCTGTAACAGTTCGGGATTCGGCATATTACACTGCAACTTCAAGTAGCAGCTTCAAGTCAAAAGACAGCTAGACACTTACTGCTTATCAACTAAATTAATCAGCTCAGCCTCGTGCTGGGCTGATGTTTTTGACCGACCATTTGTACGTTTTTTAGACACACTAGACTTTTGCTTTACAGGTTTCTTTGGCTCAACAGTAAGCTTAGCAAACATCATTTTGCCAGCGTCAGTCTGCAAGCTTCGGATAATCTCAATCTTCTTCGTCTGACCAATGTATCGCTTAGCGTTCTCAACCACCACCATCGTGCCATCCTTCATATAGCCGACCGCCTGATGAGTATCTTGACCTTTTTGCGACAACTCTAAATCCAATTCGTCACCAGGTAGGTAGCTCATCCTTAAACTCTTTGCCAGCTCATTGATATTAAGCACCTTCACACCATCAACTTGCGCCACCTTATTTAGGTTATAATCAAGCGTTAGCACTGCCGCATCCATTTCCTTGGCTAATTTCAGTAGTCGAGAATCAACGCCCTCTGGCACGCGCTCATTATCGTCATACAACTCAAATGACGATTTCAGTATGTCTTTAAGCTCTTTCACAACATCCATGCCAAACCGCGCCCTTTCGCGTTTATCGTGGTCTGCGCCATCGGCTAATAATTGCAACTCAGACAACACACTCCTCGGAACAATCACCTTACCGAGCAAGAATCCTGTCTTTGCCAACTCAATTACTCGCCCGTCCATCAATACTGACGTGTCCACCAACATTGAAGTCTCGCCGACATGAGGGTTGCGCCGTGGCCTTGCCAAAAAATAAATCTCAGCAGCCAGTCCAAGCAACATTATAATTATTATTAAACTGTAAAAATCTTTCATTTTTTCCTCTTTCTTATTGTAAATAGTCAATCAACGCCTGTCGCATATCGCTGACTCCTTTTATAAATTTATCTTTATGAACTTTTGGAGCAATCGCATAAGTGAAACCTAACTTCTTTGCTTCCTTGATTCGAGCCTGCCAATTAATCGCTGAGCGAACTTCGCCGCCCAAACCAATTTCGCCAAACACCACAGCCCCCTCATCTAAACTCCGACCAGCGCTAGCGCTAGCAATTGCCATGGCTACCGCCAAATCCGCCGCTGGATCGTTCAATTTTAATCCACCAACTACATTGACGTAAATGTCCTTATCCGCCAATTTCAATTTTGTACGCTTTTCTAAAACTGCCACCAACAGATTCAGCCGATTCAAATCAAAGCCGCTTGCCGTGCGCTTAGGATAGCCAAAATTTGTCGGATTCACCAGCGCTTGGATCTCAACTAACAGTGGCCGTGCACCCTCCATAGTCGCCAGCACAATTGAGCCATCTAAATTCCGCCGCTCCGCCAAAAGTTCTGCTGACGGATTCTTAACAATTCTTAGACCCTGATCGTCCATCTCAAAAATTGCTGCCTCGTTAGTCGAACCATAGCGATTTTTCTGTGCTCGAACAATTCGAAAACCACCATAACGATCCCCTTCAAAATTCAGCACAACATCCACCAGATGCTCTAATATTTTTGGCCCAGCAATCGAACCTTCCTTGGTGACGTGACCAACCAAGATCACTGCTGTACCAGAAGATTTAGCGGCACGAATGATAACATTTGAGGAATTGGTGATTTGACTGACCGAACCCGGCGCCGAAGAAATTTCACTCAAGGAAATGGTCTGCACCGAATCAACAATCACCAAATCATATCTGCCCTGCTGAATTGACGCAGCAATATCCTCGGCGCTATTACTGGACGCTAGCTGTAACTTTTCCGAATCCGCCGCGCCCAAACGCTCTGCTCGTAATTTGACCTGCGAAATCGATTCCTCGCCACTAACATATAAAACAGATTTTGAGCCAGCAATATACGCTGCAACCTGCGCTAGCAGAGTACTTTTTCCAATTCCCGGCTGACCCGCCACCAAAACCACGCCACCGGCCAAAAAGCCACCGCCTAAAACCACGTCCAAATCATCAATTCCCGTGCTTAATCTTTCTATTCCAGATTCAGCCACGGCTTCACGAACGCTAGCAGTTTTTAAAGCTTTGCCACGACCAGCCGATTTATCGACAACGGACGAACCTCCCGAAGAAATGACCTGCTCAACCAACGAATTCCATTCCCCGCAATTTTCACACTTACCTGCCCATTTTGAAAAACTAGCACCACACTGCTGACAGATAAATTGACTTCGAGATTTTGCCATTACTTCGCTCCCTCCACGCTATCCAAGCTCTTATTTAATTCGTCAATTTTCACACCCAGCTCTCTAAGTCTAAGTACGCCGGAGTTATAAGAATTAATCTCAGAATTTAGGTTATTACGCCGACTATTCAATTCAGAAAGCTCCGCCTGTAAAGCACGGCGCTGCCTTGAAAAGTCATCTTGCGACGAAAAATCACCGCTATTTGCTCGTCCGTTAAAGTCAGCCACACGCTGATTATAATCAGCTATGTCGGCTGAATATTGTGATAAATCTTGATCTATTTTTTGTTTACGCGACTGCAATGATTTACTTAGCTCTTGCGCCTCATTTTCTCGTGACTCAAACTTTTCTCGATACTGAGCGTGCAACCGCAAAACTTCCGACCGGTCAGTGAAATACCGACGATAATACTCCTCCAATTCCTCACCCAAATTCGCAAACTCCGTTCCTAAAATTGAATGAAGCTCATTTGCGCGTGTGCCTGGCTGGGCTCGGTCGTAATATTTCATCCTCTCGGCCATCTTGTCGGTCTTTACGTTATCATAAGCGTGCTCCAGTAGCGTCGACAAGCGCTTCCTCTCAGAAGAGCTCAGCCTTTTCCATGCCGCGTGTAGCATCTCATGCGCCGCCGTCACCTCTTTTACGCCGTCTAATTCTGCATTAGTCACGTCATAGATATAGATTTCACCAGCAGCCGGATCATAGCATCCTAAAATAGCGTTTCCCTGCTCTACACGCCGACAATCTTTGTTAAACTCACTAGCTGACTGTATCTGCGGTTTAGAAACATAAAACATTTTCTTGCCAAAATCTGACATCTTGACGCGATTGGCAATTTCAGCAATCTGACCACTTGGCTGATATTGCCACAAGGTAATTTCATCGATAATCGACTGTCGATTCAGCACCAATAAAGCCATTCCAAGCACAAACGTAATTGAAATAAAAAATCCAATTAACTTACGCATGCTTGACATCAATCATCACCTTATTTTTATCAATTTTAGCCTGTAAAATATCGCCAGGCTTTGCTTTATTTGACAACAGAACATCACTGAGCGGATCTGCCAGCTCCGACTGAATAGTACGCCTAAGAACTCGCACGCCGCGCTGCTCATCAAAACCCCGGTCAATCAGCCAACGCTTGGTGGATGGAGTAATATCAAGCGTCATTTCGTGCCGCTCAACTGCCTTGATTAGGTCAATTGTAAGATTGTCAAAAATCTTTCGCACTACCGACCTAGCTAGTGGTTTAAACGTAATCACCCCGTCAAACCTACCGATTAGTTCTGGCCTCAAGAAACTCTCCAACTCGCGTAAAGCTGCGCGTGAATTGCGATTATGTCGATCCGTGTGGGAAGTTTTTTTCTGATCAGATGAAGCAAAGCCCAACTCTGAATCTTGAATCATCTGCTCGGCGCCAACGTTGCTGGTCAAAATGATAATCGTCTGCCGGAAACTAATCGTCCGACCATGAGAATCACTCAATTTGCCATCTTCTAAAATCTGCAATAGCAAGTTTAATACGTCAGGATGAGCCTTTTCAATCTCATCGAACAACACCACGCTGTATGGCTGCCGCCGCACCTTGTCAGTCAATTTGCCGCCATCATCATAACCGACATAGCCAGCTGGTGCACCAATCAGCCGACTAGCCGTGTGCCGCTCTGAAAACTCACTCATGTCAATCTTAATCAAATTATTATCACCGCCAAAAACCTCTCGCGCCAATACTCGTGCCAGCTCAGTCTTTCCCACGCCAGTCGGACCGAGGAAAATAAACGAACCCAGCGGCCCATTTTGGCGACTCAGCCCAGCTTTATTGCGGCGAATTACCCGGGCTAATTGCCCAATTGCTTCGTCTTGACCCAGCACACTTCGTCTCAGGCGTTTCTCTAATTGGATTAAATCCTTCATTTGATTCAATGACAATCTATCAATCGGAATATTCGTCATCGCCGAAACTGCACGTCTTAGATATTCCTCGGTTAACATAGGTTTGCTATCAACTTCGTTTCTCAGTTTATCAGCCTGCAATTCCAGCTGTCGCATTTGCACCTTAAATTCCGCGGCTTGTTGATAATTTTCAGCCTCGACAGCAGCATCAATCCTACCAGCTAGTCGTTTGATTTGACGTGATAATTTATCCTTGCGAGACAATTTTATCGGCGAACTTGATTTTAATAGACTAGACGCCTCGTCAACCACATCAATCGCTTTATCCGGCAAAAACCGCTCTGTCACGTAGCGCTGACTTAGATCGACAGCTTCAATAAGCATTTCGTCAGGAATCTGTACTTGATGATGCTTTGCAAGATTATCTCTCAGGCCTCGCATCATCTCTACTGCCTCCTCTGGAGATGGCTCCGCCACCGTTACCGCCTGGAAACGCCGGCTTAAGGCCGCATCTTTCTCAATATGCTTGCGATATTCATCAAACGTCGTCGCGCCAATTAACCGCACTTCACCGCGCGCCAAAGCTGGTTTTAATACGTTGGCCGCGTCCATTGAGCCTTCCGCCGAACCAGCACCAACCAGCAAGTGCAGCTCATCAATAAACAGAATAATCTCTTGATGTTTTTTGGCAACTGTTAAGACTTTTTGCAGTCGCTCCTCAAATTGCCCGCGGTATTTTGTCCCGGCAATCATTGCCGTCAAGTCCAACTGAAAAAGCCGCTTGCCTTTCAAAAACTCCGGCACTTTATTGTCGGCAATTTTTTGCGCCAAGCCTTCAACTACCGCGGTTTTACCGACACCCGGCTCGCCGATTAGCGCTGGATTATTCTTACTGCGGCGCCCCAGTACAGTAATCATCCGCTGAATCTCTGCCGACCGGCCAATCACTGGATCTAAAAATCCCTCGCTGGCCCGCCGCGTCAAATCCACGCCAAACTTATCCAGAATCTTCAAATCGGCAGACTTCTTAGTTGTTGCAGCCTGATCATTCTGCAGCGACTCAAATTGCTGCTTATCAAACACATCTTCCAGATTTCCGCGCAGCTGCTCAATGTCAATATTCATATCACGCAGCAGCTTAGTTGCCCGCGCCTCATGCTGCAACAGCATGCTATACACAATATGTTCCGTGCCAATTCGTTCCTGACCAAACTCAACCGCCAACTGCCATGACGTACGAATCAGCTCAGCCACTTCGGCACTTAAGCCCTTTTTTACGACCGTAACCACCAAAGGCTTAGCCGTCAGATTTAGCACCATTTCCGCCCTATCTAACGTCACACCATTTTCCGCTAAAATCTTAGCCCCAAGCGACGAATTCTGCGCCAATACACCAAGCAAAATATGCTCCGTACCGACATAATCGCGGCCTTCGTTATGTGCCAGGAAACCCGCTCGCTCCAAGCTGGCGCGAGCTGTTTCCGTTAAACGAGGTTCTAGCTCAGAAAAATCCTCTGACATATACCCCTCCTTTCGTTTTTAATGGCCAATCGAGAGCGGCTTATTCCGCCACCTCCTCAACCACGCTCATTAAGCTGTCCTCGATATTCTTGCGAGGTTTTGGCTCCGACTTAACAGCGGCTTTTGCTTCAATATCAAGTTCATATCCTGTCAATCGACTTGCCAGGCGAACATTTTGCCCAGCTCGACCGATTGCGATTGATTGCTGATCCTCACTAACGTAAACTGTTGCCCGCTTTTCTTCTTCATTTACAGTGACGCTGATTACCTCTGCCGGGCTCATAGCATTAGCAATAAAGCCAGCCGTATCTTCCTCAAATGGAATAATGTCAATCTTCTCTTGCTCGCCAATTTCATTCATCACAGCCTGAACACGAGCACCATGACCACCAACAAACGTACCAACTGGATCAACACCCGGCAGCGCAGAAGCTACCGCCAACTTGGTGCGGCGACCAGCTTCGCGGGCAATTGCCTTAATCTCAACTGCGCCAGTTTCCATCTCTGGCACTTCTTGATTGAATAGGAAGCGCACAAACTCTTCATTGCCACGGCTAAGAATTAACTGTGGACCACGACCTTCACGCTCAATATCCTTAATATAAACCTTAATGCGACGACCAACGCCATAATACTCGCCAGGAATTTGCTCTGATTGCGGCATAATACCGACGGCTTTACCCAACTCAATTCGTACCACACGTGGCTCGACTCGCTGAACCGTACCGATAACGACCGTACCAATTTTATCTTCAAACTCAGCCAGTACTACCTCACGCTCAGCTTCACGCAAACGCTGCAAAATAACCTGCTTAGCGGTCTGAGCTGCCACACGACCAAACGTCGTCACATTGTGAGTCTCTACCGTTACTTCGCCGTCAATCTCAGCCGCAGCATCCAACTTCTTAGCATCTTCCAGACTAATTTGATTGATGTCATTCTCAACCTCTTCAACCACAGTTTTAACCACCGAAACCACAGCTGTGCCGTTATTGATATTCAAGTTAGCTCGTACCAACTGCTCACGCGTACCGTTATCACGGCGCCAAGCTGCCGCAATCGCCTGCTCAATCACACTTAAAACTGTTTCTTCTGGTAGGTTTTTTTCATCAGCAATCGTCCGCACCGCCAACGTCAACTGCTTGATATTCAAATCTTCCATTTTTACTCTCCTTCTTTTATATAATTATATCCTTTTCCGCTTCAAACTTCCATAAACGAAAAACTCCGACCTGCCGGCCGGATGAGTACTTTCTCATTGTATTAAAAATTTTTAATTTTGTCAATTTAATTTCTTCTGCCATAAAGACAAACGTCCATTAGTAGCTGGAGCTACGCACTCAAAGCCGATTTGTTGATAAAACTCCTCAGCAGATCGCAGAGATTCCAGTTCCATAATGCGCGCGATTGGAAATTTACCAGCCAAAGCCTCAATTGCCATTCGTCCAATTCCACGTTTACGCATCTCTTCTTTGACAAAAAGATCTTCTACTGTGACCTTATCTCCATCGAAACAGGTAGTCACAAGTCCAGATGATGATTCCTTGCCCGGAACATCAATAGAAAAAACATCGCTACAGTAGTAGGCGCCCATACCTGCCACATAAGACGCTAGTTCTTTCTTTGGGCAATCTCCTACAGAAGAGCATCCTAATATAAACTCAAGATAAGCCGAAACAGCACGATCTAATGCTATGTCATCATTTACAGACAACTTGGTTAAATTTACTTCAGGATTCACTCTGAAACTTTAACATAAAAAATATGTTTTGTCAATTTACTTCAGTACACTTTTCCAAAATACTCGACATTGCGCTTTTTTCTGCTTCTGTCACCCATAATCGATACCGTCGCTTTACTGCTATCTGGCGCGCTACATACTGACAGCGAAACGACTTATTACTCGGCAGCCAAGTTGCCGTATCGCCATCACCCTTGGCCTGATTGGCTGGACCGTCGACAGCTAACAGATTCAGCGGGTCGTTTGCCAACTTTTCCCGCTCCTCCGATGACAATTGTTGTGCGCCCTTTTGCCAAGCGTCGCTCAATGCCACCACATGGTCAATCTGCACTTTAGAACTCGATTTCTCACCACGCTGAAAATGAATAATTTGCCCCGTATAAGGGTCGTTAAGCACACCCGATAAAACTCGATATTTTTCATCAATCTTCTCATCCGTTAAATCCCGCGCTAAAATCACCTCACGGACCGAACAGCCATTAATTTTACCCCAGCCATTACCAAACTGCTTACGCGTATAGCCGGTTTTTGGCGCACGCCCCTTGACTTCCAATTTTCCCAACTCCGCCTTTGCGTTTGAATCGCCAAATAATTCCCGCTGTGTTGATGTTTTTATTGTCTGAGTTTCTGGTTGAGTAATCTGTGAAGCCCAAACTCCCGCACCGGCCACCACCAATATCAATATGGCTATCACTTGTCGACGCCATATTTTATTCACCCTCATGGCTGTATTATAATAAAACCATGACTAAAGTTCCACGCTTACTCGACACATTTATACCAAACCACTACGCATTAACCATCGATTTGACTCGCGCCGAAGAGAAAGCCTTCTCTGGCGCAGTTGTCATTTCTGGCGAATCAACTGGCGAATCAATTTCGCTACACGCCAAAGATTTAACTATTCAATCAATCACAATTGATAATCAGCCAGCTGAATTTTCTCACGGAGAGTTTGACGAACTGCGCTTATCACAATCAGATTTGGCCGCCGGTAAGCATACCATCTCCATTGATTTTTCCGGAACTATCACCGATTCCATGCACGGATTATACCCTTGCTATTTCACACACGACGGCGTCAAGAAACGACTGTTTGCCACCCAATTTGAATCGCACCATGCCCGCGAAGTATTCCCGTGTGTTGACGAACCAGCTGCCAAAGCCACTTATGACGTAACGCTTATAGCTGCTCCAGGACTAACTGTCCTTGGTAATATGCCCGTCGCCAAATCATCCGAGCAGGATGGCGTGCTGACTACCACCTTTGCAACCACGCCGCGGATGAGTAGCTACCTCCTAGCCTTTGTCGTCGGCGAACTACACAAGAAAACTGCTCACACTAACTCTGGCGTCGAAGTCAATGTTTGGGCGACGCCAGCCCAAAGTGATGAGACGCTGGATTTTGCGCTAGACATTGCTACTCGCTCCATTGATTTTTATGATGAGTATTTCGGCGTACCATATCCGCTGCCAAAATCCGACCATGTAGCGCTGCCTGATTTCTCGTCTGGCGCTATGGAAAACTGGGGGCTCATCACCTACCGTGAAAGCTGCCTGCTGGCTGACCCGAAATTAACGCCAGAATCGTCCAAGCGTTTCATCGCCACCGTCATCGCTCACGAACTCAGCCACCAGTGGTTTGGTAATCTGGTGACCATGCAGTGGTGGAATGACCTGTGGCTGAATGAGAGTTTCGCCAACATGATGGAATACGTGGCAGTCGACGCACTGCATCCCGAATGGCGAATGTGGGAAGATTTTGCCACCAATGAAGTAACAGTAGCGCTTCGGCGAGACAGTTTGGACGGCGTGCAGCCAGTGCAGGCCGACGTCAATCACCCGGACGAAATCAGTACTTTGTTTGACCCGGCAATTGTCTACGCCAAAGGCGGACGCCTACTAGTGATGGTACGGCGATTGATTGGCGAGGAGGCGTTTCGTGCAGGACTAAAATCATATTTTGAAAAATTTGCCTACCAAAACACTGTTGGCGATGATTTGTGGCGGGAACTAGAAACTGCCAGCGGCCAGCCAATTATTAATCTGATGAACACTTGGATTTCACAGCCAGGTTTGCCAATCGTGCAGGTCGAGCGAAATAATTCTGACGAGAAACCTACCACCACGCTACACCAAGAACGCTTTTTCATCGGTGATCATCAGCCATCCGACGCATTATGGCCGATTCCACTTTTTGCCAATCAGCCACTAGACGTAAAAATTATGAATCAAGAAGAAATTACCGTTTCCACCAAAAAACCATTGCAGTTAAACTGTGGCTTAAGCGCTCATTTTGTCACTAAATATGACGAATCAACTCGTAACAATCTCCTGAAAAACATCCGTGCCTTACCGACTTTAGATAAGATTTGTATTCTACAAGACGCCACCATACTGGCTCGGGCTGGATTTGAAAGTTCAGCCTGGCTTCTTCCGTTAGCATTATCTCTAAAAACCGAAACTAATGAAAAAGTTTTCAATATGGCAGCTCGAGCCCTAGCGGAATTACGAAAATTTGTTGACGATGACAATATCGCCCGCAATCGTCTAAAGCAAATATCTGGCGATTTTGGGCGCGCCACATTCGAGGAATTAGGCTGGGATGAAAAACCTGGCGAATCCGACGACGACCGTGAACGGCGCGTCACAGCCTTAGGATTAATGATTTATAGTGAAAATCAAGAAATTTTGGATGAGGCTAAAAAACGGTTTGATAATCATGAACTAGAAAAATTACCAACAGAAATTCGCTCTCTGATTATTAGTGCCAATGTTCGACATTTTGAGACTCCAGAAATGATAGACAATCTCTTTACGATATATAAAGATACTCCATCAAATGACCTGCAGGACGACATTGCCGTAGGTCTTACCTCCACACAAAACACAGAAACCGCCAAAAAGATTCTTGAGAATCTTAAAGATGCCAACATTATTCGTCCACAAGATGCCAGTCGTTGGTTTGTCTATTTAATTCGCACTCGAGAGAATCGCCAAATTGCCTGGAATTGGTTGAAGGAAAATTGGGCGTGGGTCGATGATAAGTTTGGTGATGATAAAAGCTATGACGATTTTATTCGCTATGCAGCCACGGCTCTAATGACCAACGACGAGCTTAACGATTTCCGACAGTTCTTTGAACCGATGGAAAATATTCCAGCCCTCGTCAGAACGATTAAGTTGGGAATTACAGAAATTAGAGCACGGGTCGAGTTGATTGAGCGAGATAAGGCGGGCGTACTCTCTGCTTTACAAACAACACTGTGATATATTATGCCACATTTTTGACAAAATCGCTTGACATTTTATTCTATTAGTGATATATATATATTAGCTTTTGTTGACGGAACAACTGTTTTGTCCAAGAGCAGTCCTTTGATAAGTTCGAGAGAAAGGTGGCCCTAAAATGGGCGTCTACTACAACCCCGTCGAAGATATTACCAATGGCTCCGTAGCCGTCAAATACCTCAACACTCAAAACTACGATGAGGCTATGCGGCAATTGCCAAATGGACACCATCTGTATGCACTCTGCGATAGGCTTATTTTCAAGCAAGCCGTCTGCGTGGATGCCAAGGAGGAGTTCGAGAAATTCTTCGGTCAGTACAACCAGGGGTATCTGATCAGCTTCCAGCTGATCGCACTTCCTGAGAGCGCGCACAAGTGTTCTCACTGATTCAGGTCTAAAATAGACCACAGCTAGCGAATATGGCGACGGGGGTGCTTTTCTTTCTCTCGCTTATCATATTCGCTCCATAGATGTGCGTCTATGCTGATGAGTCGGAAACGACGAAAGCGAACAATTTATTCCAACACCACGCACTCTTCAACCGCAGGCGGATTTCCATCAACAGAAATTGCCATCATTTGCATATCACAGCCTTCATACTGCGCATTTTTAGCCATGAACATCTCTGCAGAAAAACGCATTTGTCGCTGTTTTTTATCCGTAATCGCCGCCAAGCCATCGCCGAAATTGTCATTTTTCCGATATTTGACCTCTGTAAAATACAAAACATTATCCTTTTTGCTGACAATATCAATTTCGCAGTACCGCGTCCGCCAGTTACGGGCAATTATCTCATGGCCGTCCGCCACCAGCCAATCCGCCGCCGCCTGCTCACCCGCGTTGCCAATGTCGCGAGTAGTGGATAGGCGAGCAGCAGGTTCGCTATCTCCTCCGACAGAGGTTGTGAAATGTTCGCGAGTAGCGGACGTTTCAGCCGAACGCTCACGAGACATCTCCAGCGGAGATGCGAGTGAAGAGTGTACTCTGGCGGAGGACGGTAGCGAACCCACCTCCACATACTTCTGTAACGGCGCAAAACTCAACCGATGCAGCGGCGTCACACCCAACCGCTCAATCGCCGCCCGATGCTTGGCCACGCCATAGCCAACGTGCGAAGAAAAATCATATCCCGGATAAATATCATCCTGCTCGGCCATAAATTTATCACGCGCAACCTTTGCGATAATCGACGCCGCCGAAACGCTCGGAATCAAACCATCAGCCTTTGCTATCATAGTCACATATTTCTCCAGCGGCGTACCTGCCAAAAAATTAACCGTCCCATCGATAATAATCTCATCAAACGTCGAGCCATTTTTCTGACATTTAGCTTGGATTTCTTTAACTGCGCGCCGAGTTGCCAATTTAAGCGCCTCGCTCATTCCTATCTCGTCCAGCTCCTTAGCAGAAACCCAGCCGAGAGCCCAAGACGACGCCTGCTCACGAATCGCCATGTCTAATCCTTCACGGCGCTTTTTAGTCAATTTTTTACTATCATCAAGTCCTTCAATTTCAGCGCCACCCAAAACCACGGCACCAATCACCAGCGGCCCCGCCCATGGGCCACGCCCAACTTCGTCAATGCCGAGAATCATGCCTAGCGCCGACCCTTTTTTCTGCCAAATTTGCGAGCGCCCAGCCAATCCACACTGCTGACGCTCCCAATGTATTTGCCAAAATATCCCAATTGGTATCATCCAGTGTAATACTAGCCAAACCAAATTTGACCATAAATAATTCCGCCAGCTCATTGATACAGCCGAGTGCTGACACGAGAGCAAACAGCGAAAACGCCATCACTAGCCAGCGCGACCGCCAACGCATCACCAACACCAAATATATCCATAGCAATCCCGTAAACAATCCGCCGCCAACGAAATGCGTGGTAAAACTGGTGTCTCGCCCCTCGATCAGCGGCGACGGCAAATACCACGAGATGAAAAACAACACACAGGCAACATATAGCAGCCAGCGGTATTTTGTTTCGTCAGTGAAACCATGGCGGCGTAGCATGTACGGCACGACAACCGCTAACGTTACTGGAACAAACACAGAGATATAATGAAAGATCGACATATTGGCATTATACCATGAGAAAACCGCCCTCAGAGAGAGCAGCCTATGTGTCTCAAGACTAATTACGCATCTTTGTGGCGTGCTTCTACTTCAGCAGCTTTGGCGTCAAGTTCTGCCTGAGCAGCGTCTTTTTCAGCTTGTTTGGCAGCGGCAGCCTGTGCAGCCTCCTCTTTCAAGCGTTCAGCTTCTGCTTCAGCCTTGGCGTCGTGCACGTTATTGACAGCCACACGGTCAAAGCTTTTGGCAGTCAAGCGAGCTGACTTGCCAGAACGCTTACGTAGGAAACTGAGGAACTTACGGCGGACCTTAGCACGGCGAACAATTTCCACTTTCTCAATCAGTGGGCTGTGTAGCAAGAATGATTTTTCCACGCCAATACCTGAAGCGATTTTACGAACGGTGATGCGCGAGGTGTGCGAGCCTTTGTTGTCGGTGCGAATAACAACGCCTTCAAACATCTGGATACGCTCTTTATTGCCTTCTTTAATCTTTTGGTAGACGCGAACGGTGTCACCGCTACGGGCGTCAACAACTGCTTGCTTTTTCTGTGCTTGATTGACTTTGTTGATTAGCTCAAAACTCATGATATTTCCTATCTTTCAAACCCGCCTCGGCTGGCCACGCAGTTGTACTCCTGCGGCTCCACACCTAACAAAGCTTGAATAATTTAACTCTGTACAACTTCAGTGTATTTTAGCATAGAATATGAAACTATACAAGGCGTCTGACGGCTATGTAGACGTGCGAATTACATGATCTATCGAGCTGATGGAGAAAACCTGCCATATGGAGTACAATAGTGATATGGATTACAACAAATTAGCACTTGAATTACACGAAAAATATAAGGGTAAAATCACTACCAGTTTGCGCGACCAAGAGAAACTGGACCGTTACAAATTGAGCTCGTATTACAGCCCGGGCGTTGGCGCAGTCAGTCAAGCGATCGCCGAAAACCCAGCAGACTTGCCAAAGTACACCTGGACGAATAATTTGGTCGGCGTCATTTCCGATGGCTCAGCCATCTTGGGCCTCGGTGACCTGGGGCCGAAAGCCGCCATGCCAGTGATGGAAGGTAAGGCACTACTGTTCAAGCATTTTGCCGATGTTGACGCTGTGCCAGTTGTGCTGGATGTTCACGACACGGAAGAGATTATCGCCACAGTTAAGGCAATTGCGCCAAGCTTTGGAGCGATCAACCTGGAGGATATCGCCGCACCAAAGTGTTTTGAGATTGAAGAGCGTCTGAAGGCCGAACTAGACATCCCCGTGTTTCACGACGACCAGCATGGTACGGCAGTCGTGGTGTTGGCGGGGCTAATCAATGCCGCGGAACTAACTGGGCGTAACCTGGCTGATTGTAAATTTGTGGTTATTGGTGCTGGAGCAGCTGGTACGGCCATCATCAAATTGTTACACCTATACGGTGCGAGGAACATCGTGGCGGTAGACAGCCGCGGCATTGTCGGCGCGTCTCGCACAGATTTAAACGCGGAAAAAACGGCGCTGTTAGAATATATCGATGCGTCGCAAGCTGGCTCCATTGAAGACGCCATCGCTGACGCTGACGTATTTATCGGCGTGTCGCGCGCCGGCCTGCTCACACCGGAGTTGGTACAGAAAATGGCCAAGGATCCAATCATCTTTGCCCTAGCAAACCCAGTGCCAGAAATCATGCCAGATATCGCTCGGGAGGCTGGCGCAGCGGTGGTCGCCACCGGCCGTAGTGATTTTCCAAACCAAGTGAATAATTCCCTGGCCTTTCCAGGCATCTTCCGTGGCGCCTTGGATCACGGTGTGAAAAAGATTACCGACCAGCACAAACTGGCTGCCGCCGAAGCTTTGGCCAGACTGGTCGAAGACCCAACCATCGATAAAATTATTCCAACCGCATTTGATGCCGGCGTAGTTGAAGCTGTTTCAAGTGTCATCAAATAGAGCTAAACTCCAGCACCGTCAGCTGCCTCAACGCGCCTAGTTCGCCCAGTAAATACTGGCAATAATTCTTCCTGGTTATTTTTGTCACAGGCACCCAAAAGCATTAACAAATGAGTTATACCGTTCTCTTTTAGTATCTCTCTCACGGACTCATCATCCACCTTATCCGCAGCGATGTGTGACACATACATCCTTGGTGCGTCAGGTGTTTGGTTTTTCCAGCTAAAGATACTGAAAGGGTACTTATTTTTGTCTCGATGCCTTAAGGTCGTCCAAGAATCACGTAATCCAGAATCTGACGTTGCAATAATTTCTGCCGCTAATTTTAATTTATTATAAAGACTGGGCAAGATACGCTCCTGCTTTTTCTTGGTCTCATAGCCAGACATTCTGTGTTCAATTCTCTTGGCTGCTTCAGTACGAGCATCGACTACTACCGTAACATCATTACCGCTTCTCTTAATATATAAAACCTTGGCCACTTCCTTATCTAGCCATGGAAATGTTTCGTGACTAAGCTCTATATAATCCCCGACCTTCAAGTTAACCTCCACCGCCTGAACATCCTGATCACTCACCTCGCAATTACCCTGGCGTGATTGCTTATTTCTCTTTCTCTTCCTCGCCCTATTCAAAGATTCAGCGGCGATTTTAGGTGCCGCTTCATAGCCATTCAATTTCTCCGAAAGCACCCTCAGGGAGGCGCCTAAAGCCTCACTTAGATGCTCTTTAGCCATAGATTCAGCAAGGCTACGAACCACTGGACTGTTTTCCTTAATTGTCGCTTCTTTATGCTGCTTGGCTAGTTCCTCTTCGCTTGGCAATTTTATGGATTTTATAAGCTTAAGAACACTGTTGGCAAATTTTAAATCACCCTTAGGATTAATACCATTACATTCCTTATCTTCAACCTCCTTAAGTTTTCGACGCTCAAAGTCTTCCAGGAAACTACTCAACTTCATCTTGCCATCATTACCTGGAATGTATTCAGGTCTAGTAATTGTAAAATCATCAGGTAAACCAAAAGCCCCATCCTTAGTAAGGCTATCAGCCACAGCCTCCCTTGCCTTTGCGATAAAGTCCATATATTCACTATCTGCAAGTTCAGGACTAATTATTTTATTAGCATGCTGCCATCGTCTTACGTCGGGAATCGCATACTCTTCATCTTCAGCTTGGCAAAATTCTGGAATATTCACTTTCGCCAGCTTTTCGGGAAAAACTACACTAAGATTCTCCCTTATAAATTTCTCGTATGTTCCATTAAATATACTTCTTAACGATTCTTTGACTTCCTCTATATCAAAGTCTATCTCTATGCAATCTGGAAGCCTGTTATACTCTTCCTCAATTTGTCGAAATAACTCAAGAATATTCTCATAAGCCTCTTGATATTCACCGCGCAACTCTTCACCTTCAACAAGAAACGGTACATGCTTAATAATAAACTCTACATAATCTATAATTTGACTTATGTATTTTTTATTATGATCTTCTGCCTGAGGCAGTTTACCTTCAACAATATAACCAGACTGTCGTCTTTCACTCATAAACTAATACTATATCAGCTTATAGATATAAAGTCAATTATATTACCCTGTTGACTTCATCCAGCGTCGTCTCGCCACGGAGAGCCGCCAAGACTCCAGCCTGCAGCAGCGTCACCATACCATCCTTCTTCGCAGCTTCCTCGATTGCGCCCGCATGCACGTCGTTAATATCGCCACGCAGAAACTTCTGGATATTCTCACTCACCACCAGCTGCTCCATCACCGGAATACGCCCCTTATAGCCAAATGGCACGTCATCAGTCGGCACAGCTCGCCACAGCTTGAACGTATCCAAATTTGGACAATCAACATCCTCTGGCAAATCCTTAAGAACTTCCTTAACCCACTTGCGTGTCGCCTCGTCTGGCTCGTATTCTTCCTTACTATCGTCCCATAATCTCCTGACCAGCCGCTGTGCGATTACCAGCCGCACCGCCGAGCTAAAAATCGGATTCTGCCCAATCATATCAATCATCCGACTAAACGCCGCCGCAGTAGAATTGGCGTGGAAGCTAGACAATACCAAGTGACCAGTAATCGACGCCTGAATTGCCGTCTTAGCAGTCTCGTTATCGCGAATCTCACCGACCATCACCACATCTGGATCAAGACGCAAAACACTACGCAGCCCATCAGCGAACCTCTGGCCAGTTGTTGTATCAATTGGAATCTGTGTAATTCCCGGAATTGTATTTTCCACCGGGTCTTCCAGCGTAATAATCTTTCTATCTGGCGTATTTAAGGCATTCAAAATACTATATAGCGTCGTCGATTTTCCCGAGCCAGTCGGACCAACCATCAACAACATACCGCGCGGATGTGAAATGACTTCATCAATCTGCTCACGTTCTTTCTTTGAGATATTTAAAAGATCCAGATTAAGCATTGATTCGTCAAAGTTAAATAGACGCAGAACAATGTCTAATCCATAAACCGTCGCCACCGCCTCCACGCGTAAATTCAGCACATGAGACACTCCGTCTCGATGAATTTCCTGTTGCATATGACCCGACTGCGGCTCTCTGGAGGCAGTAGAAATATTTGCCCGCGAGGCTAATGTCGCCATAATCACCCGATAACGATCTCGACTCAGCTCCGCCACAGTATGTAATGCTCCATCAACACGCATCCGGATCCTAATTGACTCACGCTGGTTTTCAATGTGAATATCTGACGCCCCCAGCAAATCCGCCTGGTCAACTAGATAATTAAACACATCATTCGTACCGACGGATGCCAGAGTCTGAGTAACCTGCGCCAACGTATCACTGTCACCGTCTTTGGCAATCTCGATATTATCGTAAATAACTCTCTTTGGCGGGTCAAACCTGAGCATAATTGACCGAAACGCCGAACCGGAAATAAGAAAGAAGAATATTCGCTTGCCGCTCTCCGTATATTGATCTCGCATCTGCTTCATTAACGACTCAGACGTCTGCGAAGTAACGCCGAACCGATAAGACTGGTCCTCCTCATTAAACGCCAGCGGCACCAACCGACCCTTGTACATTTCATCGATTGTCAAAACATTTTTAAGTAGAGGCAGAGTGTCTTCAAATTCTCGCCCATCCAGATATTGAAGTCCTAAAATTGACGCTCGGCGACGAGTCGCCTCCTCATCCTGCTCGCGGCGGCGCGCCTGAATTTTATCTTCGTCCATATGAGAATTATAGCAAAAAGCTTACGTTTTGACGAGTGATATAATAGTCATATGCACCCAGAAATCACGCTGTTGGTTCACAATATTCGCTCAACACATAACGTTGGGGCAATTTTCCGCACGGCCGAGGGATTTGGTGTGAAGAAGATTATTCTTAGTGGCTATACACCGTATCCAGATTTGAGCTTATGCAGCGAGGCGCCTAGCTGCGCGCTTGTTGATGGAGAAATTCGATCTGAAGATCCTCGTCTGCCGCACATTCGTGAAAAAATCACCAGCCAAATTCATAAAACAGCCTTAGGCGCGGAAAGTTTGGTGTCGTTTGAGTTTTATGAGGATATCAATGATTGGATTAAAGAAAATCAGCGAACAGAAAACTTGCCAATTATCGCGCTGGAGCAATCAAAAGACAGCGTGATGCTATCAGAATTTCAGCCGCCTGAAAAATTTGCGCTGCTACTCGGAGAAGAAGTCCACGGAATCACGCCAGAACTTTTGGACAACTGCGATTTCACTGTAGAGATCCCAATGTTTGGTCAAAAAGAATCCTTCAACGTGTCGGTAGCGACGGGAATTGCGCTATTTGGACTAATCTTTCCCAGATTAAAATAGCTACCTCGCATACCGAGTCCAGCTCACCTTATTGACTTTATTAAGCATATGTGTTATATTTGTATGAGCTTTCTTCGGAATCCCCCGGAGAAGGTAGTCCCTCAGAGCGAAAGGGTTTTAGAAAATGTTTGACATTTTCTTCATCTTTATAATCATGGCAACCATGTATATTTCATGGTATAGCTACAAAGCTCCCTCGGGGGTTAGTCGCGGATTGCATGCACTAGCCATCGCCTCGGCGGTATGGCTGTTACTTTTCTTCGCCTACTTCATGGTGGGCGAATCGCCGGTTAGACCTCAGTATCAAAAGGAGCTGATGTATATATGGTACTTCGTACTCTCAATCGCATATGCAACCTTTTATTATAAGGGTTGCATCAAAGAGCGCGAAAGACTTCAGGGGCGCAAGTCCCGCTGACAGATGATTAAGTTAGCCCGCCAGAGCAACCAGCTCCGGCTGAGGCCTCTGTCAGCGGGCTAACTATCACTTTAGAATTACACACTCTTCACCCAGAGTGTTTTTTAATTGGCTTAATAAATTGTCATTGGCATCCACCTTAAATGGCAGGCGCATGGCTGATTTTTCCTTTTCCCCCAGAACCAAAACCACGTCAGTCGTGCCAGCATTCTCACCACAAACAGACTTCATTTTCACTAACCGCGGATGATCATTCGGGTCTTTAATATATACAAACAACTTGGAGGCGGGGATTTCCGGAGTAACGTTAACCGGCGCCGGTTGAGTTTTTGGCTGAAACTTATCCGCATCAGATTTTACGACAGGCTTGGGCGTGATTCCATTCTTCTGACTGCGATAAGCCTCGCGGCGTTCTTTCTTAACCGCAGAACTAACCTTTGGAGCGTCCATCTTACGACCAGTTGACTCATAGCCATTGATATCGTTATCCGTAATCGCGATAATGTCATCAGCAATAAGTTTACTTTCACTGCCCAAATTGCCATCACGATCTCGCGCTGAGTTTTTACCAGAAACTCGAATTACCGTATCCTGAAGCAACTTAGCGCCAACTTTTTCATACAAATTCGGAAAGACAATTATTTCACCCTCTCCGAATTTATCCTCAATTCCCACAAACGCCATCTTTGAGCCACTCTTCGTCACAATTGTCCGAACCGTGCTAATAATTCCCCCGACTGTCATCATTCGGCTGTCATACTCCGGAACCAATTGCGTCAACGGCTGAGTTTGCTCGCTTAGATAAGTCTCGTATCTATCAAGCGGGTGCGCCGAGATATACAACCCCAACAATTCTCGCTCCCACATCAGACGTTCTTTATCATCATGCTTTACTGGCGCTTTCTGTAGATTAAGTATCGACTGGACGCTTGCTGCATCATCACCCAACATACCGAATAAATTAGTCTGACCGCTGGCAGCTTCTTTTTGAAGCTTAGAGGCAAATGCCGTGATGGAGTCCAGATTGAATAGCAAATCCGACCGATCGCCCATATCATCAAAGGCGCCGGATTTAATGAGAGATTCCCAAGCCTTACGATTAAACTTGCTGGTCGAAACACGCTTGGCGAAATCTTCCACCGACAAGAACGCACCTTCCTCGCGCGCCCGCAATACTTCCTCAACCGCGCCAACACCGACACCCTTCACCGCTGACATGCCGAAACGAATTTTATTTTCATTAGGCACCACAGCAAATTCAACGAATGACTCATTGACATCTGGACTAAGCACATCAATTCCCATATGCTTACATTCCGTGATCTCAATCGCCAAACGATCTGTATCGTCATGATCACTGGTCATCAGTGCCGCCATAAATGCGTCAGGATAATGCGCTTTGAGGTATGCCGTCCAGTAGGCAATCAAACCATAACAAGCGGCGTGCGATTTATTGAAACAATAGTTAGCAAACTCCTCCAGCTGTGTCCAGAAAGTCTCCGCAATCTCCTTCGTAGCGCCACCAATCTTAACTGCACCTTCGACAAATTCAGGCTTAACTTTTTTCATCAAGTCAATCTTTTTCTTACCGACAGCTTTACGCAGCGTATCAGCCTGACCACCAGTAAAGCCGCACCATTCCTTAGAAATCTGCATAAATTGCTCCTGATAGACCAAAATTCCGTAAGTATTTTTTAGTGAGTTTTTCATTCCAGGATGCAAATAAGTTATTTCTTCCTCACCGTGTTTGCGCCGAATAAAACTGTCAATAAACTGCATCGGGCCCGGACGATAAAGAGCCACCATAGCTATAATATCCTCAAATGTAGTCGGCTTTAGTCCACGCAAATATCGCTTCATGCCCGCCGACTCCAACTGGAATACTCCGGTTGTATCACCGCGCTGGAATAGCTCATAAGTTTTCTTATCGTCAAGCGGCAGCTGCGAAAGATTAATCTCTGTATTATAAGCTTTTCGGATAATCCGCATAGCATTGTTAATAATCGTAAGGTTTGAAAGGCCCAAAAAGTCCATCTTAAGAAGCCCAAGCTCCTCGACTTCGCCCATCGGGAACTGAGTAGCCACCACGCCTTTTTGCGCCATTTCCAGCGGAATATAATTAACCAGTGTGTCCGGCGCGATCACCACGCCACAGGCATGAACTCCGTGGCTGCGAATCGTGCCCTCGAGCTGGATAGCATAATCCAGCACCTGTTTGGCTGTCGGATTATTCTCGTACTCACGGCGCAAATCAGCATCTTCTTTAATACTGACCGACAGCGGAATATGACGACCCTGGTTTGGTGGTGGCACTAGCTTTGCCAAGCGGTCGCTCTCAGCATACGGTACTTCCAGCACCCTGGCGACATCGCGTACCGCCATACGCCCAAACATTTTACCAAAGGTAGCGATATTACTAACGTGGTCTTCGCCGTATTTTTTGGCACAATACTCAATCACTTCGTCGCGACGAGTGTCTTGAATATCGACGTCGATATCCGGCATGGAAATACGATCCGGATTAAGGAAACGTTCAAATAGCAGACCGTACTTCAGCGGGTCAAGGTCAGTAATATTCAGCGCATAAGCAATAATAGAACCAGCCGCTGAACCACGGCCCGGACCAAAAACGATCCCTTTAGATTTACCCCAGTTGATAAAATCCTGGACAATTAGGAAATAGCCCTCATAACCCATATTGCCCATCACGCCCAGCTCCATCTCGGCACGCTGGCGAACTTCGTCAGATAATTGCGGAATGATATCATCAGGGTCTAATTTTTCAGCCTCTTCTTTCGAGGTGCCGTTATAGCGCTGCAATAAACCCTGGTAGGTCAATCTCAGCAGATATGAGTGCTCATTCTCACCCTCGGGAAGCGGATACTTAGGAATAAGAATACGGCCCAGCTCAATCTCAACATCACAGCGATCCGCCACCTTTTTAGTATTAAGCACTACTTCAGGATATTCCTCACCCCAATGGTCAATAATATCCCGTGGGTCGGTCAAGTGCAGCTCAAAATCCTTCAAGCTCATCCGCTTTTCATCACTCAAGTACGAACCAGTGCCGACACATAGCAAAATTTCGTGCGCGTCTTGGTGATCATGCGTTAAGTAGTGGCCATCGCAAGTCACCACCATCTCGATATCCAGCTCCTTCGATAGCTTAATCAAGCCCTCATTGATTTTTGCCTGGACGTCCCAGTGCGTATTTGATTTTGGATGGCCGTGATCCTGCAACTCTAGATAATACCTATCACCAAAGACTGACCTATACCATTTGGCAATATCTCGCGCTCGATCATAATCATCATCTCTAAGCGCCACACCAATTTCACCACTGGCACAACCGCTCAGTACAATTAAACCCTCGTTCAGCTCTTCTAATAAATCATGGTCAGTCCGCGGCTTATAGTACATTCCCTCCAAGTTGGCTTGCGTAGACAGTTTCATTAGATTATGAAAGCCGGTGTTGTTCATCGCTAACACCGTCAAGTGAAAGCGCTGCTTGTCCTTGGCTGGGTCGCGGTCAAAGCGTGAACGCGCCGCTACGTACGTCTCAATACCGAGGATCGGTTTAATACCGGCTTTTTTGGCGGTCTTATAATAGTCAAGGATGCCACTCATCGTACCGTGGTCAGTTACCGCCGCCGCCTCCATCCCAAACTCTTTGACTTTATCAACCAAATCATTGATTTTAGTCAAGCCATCCAGCACAGAATGAAAAGTGTGATTATGGAGATGTACGAAATCAGACGGCTTCAAAGCCGCCGGCGAAGATTGTCCGCTATTTCCCCCAGTCATTACTAATGATTATAGCATGTTATTGACGGTGCTGCATCGTCTCAATTAGATGGTTGATAAAATCAGCCAGCGGCGGAAAAATATCCGCAAATTGTCCCAGTAACCAGATTAACAATGTGATTAACAATGTCGCACCCAGTGCACTACCGACGCCAAAGAAAATTCCACGAATAAAATTCATCCAATAGACTTGACGGCGCGAACGATGAAAATCAAAAAATAAATCCTCTAAAATTGCCTGTCTAGCACCGTTTTCATTATCACGGATGACTTTTCGTGATAATTTATCTGGCTGTTTTTTGGCTATTTTTTCTGACATCATTTGTCCTTTTCTTAGTAAAATACTTCGCTAAAAATCCACACTTTGAGGTTAATCTTTTAGCCAGCTCAGCCCCAATCGAAACAGCACTGACAATCCCACTAAAATCAGAAACTCTCCTGGTAATTGTCTCTACTGTCTGCTGAGTTTGGCGAATCTGGTGCGTTAATTTAATAATAGAAATCACCATAGCAACCAACATGATAATAAATATCACCATGAGGATTACTAATATTACAAGTAGTCCGTTCATGATCTTTATTATACATTATTTTAAACGATTGGTCAGATGGGCGCGTAGCTTGTCACCAAAGTTAGGGTCGCGCAACCCAAAATCAATCACCGTCTTCAGGTACTCTAATTTATCACCGGTATCATAATACGTGCCGTTGGTAATTTCCACGCCATAAAAATCAAACCCATCGTCAATCATCTCCTGCATAATCGGCTGGATGGTGAATTCACCATGACCATCAAACTGGTCTTTGGCTTTATCCAAATAGCCAAAAATCTCACCAGGCAGCAAATAGCTACTGACACTCGCTAGGTCGGACGGCGCATTGGTTTTTCCAGGCTTCTCGACGATATTAGTCATTTTGATGACGCCGTCTTTGACTTGTTGACCATTGACAACACCATAACGATCAAATTCCGAATCGTCGGTAATTTTCTTACACGACATAATTGCCCCGTCGAGCTGCTGCGATGCCTCAATCATTTGTTGAAAACGGCTCGGACTAGCGGCGATGAAATCATCTGCGAAGGTATAAATCACCGGTTCATCGTGGCGAATTAAATGCGAGGCGCAAGCCAGCGGCGTCGCATTGCCGTAAGGGCCTTTCTGACGAATATAGACAAAGTTAGCCATCTCGGACAGGCGCTGAACGATGTCGATTAGCGGCTGCTTTTTGGCGCCACCAGCGCGCAAGTTAGCTAGCAGCTCTTCGTTTGGCGCGTCGAAGTGGTCCTCAATTGCCCGCTTATTGGCGCTACCAATGATAATAATATCCTTGATACCAGCTTCAACCAATTCCTCGACGACATACTGGATGATCGGCTTGTCGATCAGCGGCAGCATTTCTTTGGGCATAGCTTTGGTCTGCGGCAAGAAACGCGTACCAAAGCCAGCGGCAGCGATGATAGCTTTGGTTGGTTTTTTCATAATTTAACTCCTATTCTCTCCTCTTCCTGAAGTGTCGAGCCTTATAATTTTTCGCGGATTAATTTCTGCGCCAGACTCGGATTGGCCTGTCCTTTGGAATGTTTCATGACCTGACCGACGAGGTAGCCAATGGCTTTATCTTTACCGGCTTTAATGTCGGCAATGGAAGCCGCCGAGGCCGGGTCGCTGAGTACTTCGTCAACGATGGCGGCGATGGCTGATTCGTCGGATACCTGCAACAAGTTCTTTCCTTCAGCAAGTTTGCGCGGATGCGTGGCACCCGCCAATAATTCGTTAAACAGCTCCTTAGCATTAGTACTGGAGATTTCTGCTTTTTCAGTCATTTCTGCCAATTCCACCAAATCATCGACCGACACATGTGGTGCATTACCATCAGCTGACGTGGAGTCACTCTCAGAATCACTACCACTGGCTGTCGAAGCACTAGCAAACCAGTGCGCCACTCGCTTAGCAGACGCATCGCCTGATTTTTCCTGTACTTCCAGCATGATGGATGCGTAATTTTGATTGGACAATAGCGAATTGACCACTGACTTGTCCAAACCTAGCCCACTCCATTTTTCACGATATTCGCTCGGTAGCATTGGCACTTCAGCTTGAATCCGCGCAATTTCCTCATCGCTCAGCACCACTGGCGGGATGTCGGCATCAGGCATGTAGCGATAATCCTGCGCGTCCTCTTTCGAACGTTGTGAAGTAGTAATTTGCTTGTCGTCGCTCCAGCCACGAGTTTCTTGAACCACTTGTTCACCGCTCTCCAGCAAGTCAACTTGACGTTTGAATTCGTATTCAGCGGCACGCTCGACGCTGCGGAATGAATTAAGGTTTTTGACTTCTGCGCGCCTACCAAGCTCAGTCGCGCCCTTTTTAGCCACCGAAATATTGACGTCAAAACGCATGTTGCCGTGGTACAAATCACCGTGCGTCACACCTGCGTAGACCATCAATTTGTGCAGCTCCGAAGCGTATGCTTTGGCTTCCTCGGCGGAATGAATATCCGGCTCAGAGACGATTTCAATCAACGGTGTACCAGCGCGATTGAGGTCAACCAACGAGTAGCCATCGTGGTGTGTCAACTTGCCGGCGTCCTCCTCCATGTGTGCGTGATGAATTCGCACTCGTTTGATCGAGCCGTCTTCTAGCGGCGCATCAACATAGCCAGCCAAGATGATCGGCTGATACATTTGCGAGGTCTGATAACCCTTTGGCAGATCAGGATAGAAATAATGTTTGCGATCAAACCGACTAACGCGAGCAATCGGCGCGTTCAACGCTTTGCCAGCACACACCGCCAGCTCGACGGCGTGCTTGTTAAGCACTGGCAACATTCCTGGTAATCCAAAATCGATTTCATGCGTTTTTTCGTTTGGCTCAGCATTACGAGCGTCATTATCAGCCGGGCTGAATAGCTTGGTTTTGGTCGCCAGCTGGACGTGACACTCGATGCCAATGGTCATTTCATATTCATCATATACACTACTCATCATAACGCTCCCAAATCTTTTAGTGCTTGCTCAAAGCTTGTCATGGCTCGCCGAAAACTTTGCGCGGTTAATTTCACTTTAGTTTCGTGGGCAATTTGGTTGCGCAATTTGTGCGCCGCCCACAAACCATTCTCATCCGTCCAATCACCCTTGCGGGCCTTCAATCTGTCGCCCATTGTCGCACCTGCCACGCCGCAATCGCGCATAGCTTTGTCGAGCAGCTTGTCGGCTTTGACGATTGCCATTTGCAGGCTGTCCGAACTGCCTGCCTTAGCGCCGCGCTGAATTGCCCGCCAAACTTTTTGGTACATTTCTCTGTCAAGCTGTTTGTGTCCGCGCGATGTCAATTGGATAAAGACGATTAACAAACCGCCGATTAACAACGCCGCTACCACCAGCGCAATCAACAAACCGTCCATCAGGCATCCTCCACTTCCGCTGCTAACTTTAGCAAGTTACCGTCCGACTGATAATCACCAACCAACTGCACACCAATCGGCAAACCTTCTTCGTTGCTTCCAGCTGGCACGGAAATTGCCGGTAGTCCAGCCAGGCTGGCTGGCACGGTCATTATATCCGCCAAGTACATCTTGATCGGATCATTAGTATTTTCACCAAGCTTGAACGCTGGTGTCGGTGCAGTCGGCATTAACAGCGCGTCATACTCAGCAAACAATTCCTTAAACTCGTTAATGAGCAGCGTACGTGCTTTCTGCGCCTGCATATAATATGCATCAAAAAAGCCGCTCGACAATACGAAACTACCGATCATAATTCGCCGTTTGTTCTCCGTCGTAAAACCTTCGTTGCGGCTGCGACCATATAATTCTGCCAATGTTTTCACCTCGGTTGCCCGGTGACCATAGCGCACGCCGTCGTATCTCGCCAAGTTTGACGATATTTCCGCCGGCACAATGATGTAATACATCGCCAGCGAATGTCGCATCATGCTGAGGTCTACTTCCTCAACGTCATAGCCCAGCTGCTTTAATTTTTCAGCATAATCAAGCGTTTTCTGGCGAACTGCCGCGTCCACGTCGTCAGTCATACACTGCTTAACCAAACCAATCTTCTTCTTGGTAAATTCTGGCTGGTTCTGCCAAAAGTCAGACAGCGTCGTCATGTCCTTATCGTCGCGGCCTGCCATAATTTCCATCACCAAATTAGCATCATCAGCATTTGTCGCGAAACAACCAATCGTGTCGGTGCTCGAGGCCATGGCTACCACGCCGTAGCGGCTGACCGCGCCGTAGGTTGGCTTGACACCGACCACGCCGTTAAAGCTGGCTGGCTGGCGAATTGAGCCGCCGGTATCTGTCCCCAGCGCAAATGGCACCACGTCAAGCGCCGTCACTACCGCCGAGCCGCCCGATGAACCGCCAGCTACGCGAGTTTTATCCGCAGCGTTTTTGGTCGGACCAAAGGCCGAATTTTCCGTCGAACCACCATGAGCAAAGGCGTCCAAGTTGGCTTTACCGATGCAAATTGCACCTTCAGCTTCCAACTTCTCAACGGCCGTGGCCTGGAGTGGTGCGTTAAAGTTCTCGAGCATCTTCGAGGCGGCAGTTGTCGGCGCCCCAAAGGCCAAAAAATTATCTTTCACGACAAACGGCACGCCGGCCAGCCTGCCAGAAACTTCGCCCTTATCTACCAGCTCGGCCCGCTCCAAGGCTCGCTCTTCCGTCAAACTGAGCAGTGCATGATATTCTTCAATCTCGCGTGCCCGCCGCAATGCTTCCTTGATATTTTCGACTGCGCTTTTTCCAATAAAATCACTAATCCGGCTCATCATAATACCTGCGGCACTTTCACTTGATTATTCTGTTTCTCAGGCGCTAGCTCAAGCAGCTTTTCTGCAGAAATCCCCAGCTGAACCTCGTCTTCACGCCAGACATTCTCTAGTCCCGTCACTTGATAGGTTAGCTCGACGCCAGACGTATCAAGCTCGCCCAGCTGCTCAATATAGCCAATTATATTTTCCAAATCTTGACGCAGCCCATCAACTTCATCATCGGCTAATGCCAGACTACTTAAACTCGCCAAGTGCTGAATATCACTGGTAGAAATATTTGTCATATCAATATTATACCACTAAAAAAAGTCGCCCATCAAAGTGAGCGACTTTTATCATTATAGCTTAATTATATTGCTTTAATTTTAGAGATTCGCGATATTTTTTAAGCTGAGACTCGTAGTCAGATGGAATATCCTGCCTCTGCCGTGTTGATCCGCCAGTAGAAGAACCGCCCTTATCATGAACTTTAACGGCGATAGTGATAGCGCCAGTCAGCAAGACTACAACAGAAACTGCAATGAGCACCAAAGACATAATCTTTGATTTGTTTCGACCCTGAATAATCTGATAAATAAAGTAGCTAGTCACAACTACTACGGCAAGAGCCAGAGCGTAAGGCAAGAACTCACTCAGATACAGACTCTTGTAAACTTCTCCACCAGCTGCACCGATAAATAACAATGAACTAACAAGAATGCTGACCAAGCGTGCAATCAAATCAACAGCTGGAATAATCAAAGTAGCCAATCCGCCGTAAGTCACCAATTTGTAAGCTGTGCGGTTCGTATAACCCTCACGATCTGGCACTGCCTTTGATACGCGAGAAAACAAGACACAAGCTAGAACAGCCAAGATAACCGTAAACACTGATGCTGCGACAATTCCAGTTCCTGCCGTCACCATCGTTGGAGCCAAGAATCCACCGACGGTCCGTGATGCAACTGAAGTTGCATCTGACCAGAGACCAACTACACTTGTAATTACATTAATTAATAAGAACGTTGAAATAACTGCTGAAGCCATTGCCAAAGCGTATTCTAAGGTCAGAAGTTTTGCCTTACCTTTGTTTGGGTTAGCATACATGTACTGCTGTGGGTATGCTTGATAACCGGCTGGCTGCGCTGGCATTTCTGGTTGCGCAACGGTTGATGGCTGTGGTTGTTGTTTTGTTGCCATATTACCTCCTAATCTAATAATAATTCTATTCTACATGGTCTGGCGAATTTCTGCAATCAAATCACGCAGTTCTGCGGCTTTTTCAAACTCCAAATTAGCACTATGCAGTTCCATTTGACCGGTCAACTCCTTGATCAGCGTTGGATATTCGTCCTTTGGAATTTTCTTCAAATCAAGTTTTGGCTTTTTGTCTGATTCCTTTTGCGGGATGATAGAGCGCAGGCCATCGTCAATCTTCTTCTGGATGGTTTGCGGCGTGATGCCATGCTCTTCATTATATTGCTGCTGGATAGCGCGACGACGATTGGTCTCATCAATCGCTCGGCGCATACTGTCAGTCGCATTGTCGCCGTACATCAGCACCCGCCCATCGACATGCCGCGCCGCTCGGCCAATCGTCTGGATCAGTGCTTGCTCAGAGCGCAGGAACCCTTCTTTATCAGCGTCCATAATCGCCACCAAACTTACTTCCGGCAGATCCAGCCCCTCGCGCAGCAAATTAATACCGACCAAGACATCGTACGTTCCCAGCCGTAAATCTTTGAGAATATCACCGCGCTCTAATGTGTCAATCTCACTGTGTAGATACGCCGTTTTCACACCATTGTCGGTCAAGTAGGCGCTGAGGTCCTCAGCCATACGCTTGGTCAAGGTGGTTACCAATACGCGGTGGCCGTTGGCGATGGTCTGGCGAATCTCCTCCATCAAATCATCAACCTGCCCTTCGGTCGGCCGCACCTCAATCGGCGGATCAAGCAGCCCCGTCGGCCGAATCAGCTGCTCAGCCGGCTTTGGCGAATGAGCAATTTCATAGTCACCCGGTGTAGCCGAAACATAAATTGCCTGGTGAATATGCTGATCAAATTCATCAAATCTCAGCGGGCGGTTATCCAGCGCACTCGGCAAACGAAAACCATGCTCCACCAACACTTCCTTGCGCGCCCGGTCGCCGTTATACATACCGCGGACTTGCGGCAAGGTCATATGCGACTCATCGACCAGCAGCAACCAATCGTCCGGGAAATAATCAATCAACGTCGCCGGCTGCTCGCCCGGCTCGCGGTCAGTCAAATAGCGCGAATAATTCTCAATGCCTTTGACAAAACCGGTTTCCTTGAGCATTTCTAGGTCATATTTGGTGCGTTGACTGAGGCGTTGCGCCTCGAGTAACTTATCGTGTGATTCAAGCCATTTGAGCCGCTCGTCAAACTCTTTTTCGATGCCGATGATGGCTTTTTCAATTCGTTCACGCGGCGTCGAATAGTGGCTGGACGGGAAAATCGTCAGACTAGCTGGCTGATCCAAAATCTCGCCCGTCAGCGGATCGATTCGCGTGAGTCTCTCGACCTCATCGCCAAAAAATTCCACCCGCACCGCCGTGTCCTGCCCAGCTGGGAAAATATCCACCACGTCGCCGCGCACCCTGAAAGTGCCGCGCGCAAAATCAATGTCGTTGCGCTTGTACTGAATATCGGTCAGCAGGCGGATGAACTTGTCCTGAACCCGCCGCTCACCAACCGTCAATTGAATCGCCATATCGGCGTACGTCTCCGGTGAACCAATGCCGTAAATGCAGCTGACGCTGGCTACAATGATCACATCGCGCCGCGTTAGTAGCGCCGAGGTTGCCGCATGCCGCAGTCGATCAATCTCATCATTAATCTTCGAATCTTTCTCAATGTAGGTGTCGCTACTAGCAATGTAGGCTTCCGGCTGGTAATAATCAAAATAGCTGACGAAATAATGCACCTCGTTGTCCGGAAAAAACTCCTTAAACTCAGAAAACAGCTGCGCCGCCAAGGTCTTGTTATGCGCCAGCACCAGCGTCGGCACATTCCGCCGAGCGATAATATTTGCCATGGTAAACGTCTTACCTGAACCGGTCACGCCCAATAGAGTCTGCTCGCGCTCGCCCCGTTCCAACCCCGCCATCAACTGAGCAATCGCCCGCGGCTGGTCGCCGGTTGGCCGGTACGAAGAAGAGAGACGAAATTTATTCACCTCTCTATTCTACTATATTTATAAAAACTAGTCTTGTTCGTAAGTTTGAGGTGTGCCAGAAATTTCACACTTGCCATCAACCAGCCGGCTCGGCACTAGAGCAGCTTTTAGGTCTGAGCATGGCATATAACTCTGTTGTGTCCCTGCGACTATACCAATTTCGCCAGTACCATTTTTTGGTCCAATTATCGTATAGGCATTCGCCAAACCGTAAACTGCCGCATATTTTCCGTATGCGCGGTCAATAACAGGCTCATAAGTGTAACCTTCGCGTTCTGGAATTGGCTGACCAACTTTAGATTTCAAGAACTGCTTTAGAGAATCGTCTATATCCAACTTATCAACATCACTTACTGAAGTTAGCTTAGTGCCAGTACCGTCTCTCCCAGTGCGAAAATCTTTATATTTTTTCTTTGTGTCGTCCGACGGCTTTGTGCCTTCTTCTCTGGTTTTATCTGATAGTCTAGACGACTCTTTCTTTGTCTCGCTAGTTTTTACAGAAGAATCAGTGCCCTTATCCTTATTCAGTGCTCCTACAATAATCCAAGTTACCAGACCAATAATAACTAGCCCCATAACAATCACCGTCGCTATCAACCATTTATTAGCCGTTGGTTTATTTTCCATATTTAACCCTCCATTTAGATTGTACTTTTGATTGTATATAACTAGTTATCTGGCGTCAATTTATTGCAACCATAACCATTTTATGATATAGTAATAAAGTTAAACATTAGAATAAAAAGGACAATAATGACACCGAAAAATGTTTGTATTCCACGCGAGCTGCAGCTCCAGGCTGCCATGTTTCGTCTGGGTAATGTCGATGAAGAAATCCATGCCGGCTATGAAATTCTCCAAAAATATCATAAAACAGTAACCTTTTTTGGTTCAGCCAGAATAAGCGAAGATAACGAATATTACCAGAAAGCAAAAGACTTAGCCTTTCAGTTAGCGAAAGACGGCTATACAATTATCACCGGTGGCGGCGGCGGAATCATGGAAGCAGCCAACCGCGGTGCCATAGAAGCTGGCGGACAATCAATTGGTTTTAATATTCGCCTGCCGCACGAACAGTCGCTCAACAAATACACCACAGATTCTTTCGCCTTTACTCACTTTGCGCCGCGTAAAATTGTCATGACATTGCTGGCCGATGCCTATGTTTGTTTCCCGGGCGGCTTTGGAACGATGGACGAGATCTGTGAAATTATCACCTTGACACAGACCAAAAAAATGAATTCAGCACCGATTATTCTATTTGACAAAAAGTTTTGGGGTAAATGGGACGATTTTGTTCGTAGCAATATGCTTCCTAGTAAGTTGATCTCTGACGGTGATGAAAAAATCTACACCATCACTGAAAATATCCCAGAAATAATCAGTGTCATTAAAAATCGGCGAACTTGTTGCGACCGCTGAACTATTTCTTAGATTTTGGCTCAATCCAACAGATTCCGCCCTGGCAGACCACTCGCTCAACCGCAGGATTATGCGTGCGCGGGTGGTTTTTATAGCGACGGGTAATTTCAAAACCCAAACCTCGCTTACCGTGAGTCGTCTGCTGCCTACCAAGAGGCAATTGACAATGATAATTATTCACAACGTCAATCGGGTTAAATGATATCACTTGACCGTCAACATCCAGAAGCACCCACTCAGAAGCTTTAAATGGCGCCCACTTATCTATTTTTGGCGCAATAGCCATGAGCGACTGATAAATTTCCTCAGCTGTTGTATTTGTCGGATCAAGCCCTAAAGAGCGAATAATCGAATGTGCCCTAGCCAATATTTCCGCAATTAATCGCACGTCACTGTCATCACGCGTCATCTGCCTAAGCTCAGTCAAGGCACGACGTTTTTTAGCATCATCTCCTAATAGTTTTCCCAAGTTTTGCGCCATCATAACTCCCTTTCTTGAATTGGCATGGTATGAAGTGGTGTGCCGGAATATAAAATACCAGCTTTCGCCCCAATTTTCATAACAACCGAGCTAGCATTTGCGCTACCCATTATTACAGAATTTTTCAAATTACCGCTCCTCGCCCATTCACTCAGAAATCCAGATGCAAAGGCATCACCAGCGCCCGTTCTGTCAATTGAAGGGCTGTCGTCGTACATTAAGGCTCGCACGATAGTTTTGCCATCACTGGCCATGGAACCATTTACGCCGTCCGTCACTAGGATAACTGGTACCAAATTTAATCCACGACGCACCAAAGTCTCCAAATCGTCGCCCGATACTAATTGCTGCATTTCTTCCTTATTCAGTGTCAAGACATCGACGTCAGATAAAAGTCCTATCAACTTATCCTTTTGTGCCAATTCTTTCTTGCCGGGATTAAAACAAATTTTCATATCGCGACGCTTGGCTTGCTGGAATAATTTATGAAGCATCGGCATATTTCCCGCCAAAGTTGAAACGTACAGCCAATCCGCGTCCTCTTCAGACAAATCAAAATCCGCCTCATGATAATGTGTCGAAGCGCCGCGGTATGTTAAAATTGTTCTTTCACCGTTTGAAGCTAGGAGTAATACAGAGTATCCCGTGCTGTACTTTGGTGAATATCGCACCAAATGCGTATCAATATTTTCCTTATCCAAATCAGCCAAAACGGCCTGACCGGCTGGATCATGACCAATTGCACCCATAAAGCTAGCATAATGACCCTGCCTGGCGAAAGTTACCGCGGCATTCGTAGCACCACCACCGGTCGCAAAGTGAATTTGATTAACGTCAGCCTTTGCGCCCAAATCCAGTCGCGCAAAACAATGCTCTGGACTTTCGCATACTGGAGTTAATGCGTCGGATTGGCTCAAAAAAACGTCTTGGATAGCGGCACCGACGGTGATGATTTTTGCCATTAAATCACCGCCTTTCCTGCAGAATTAAACGCCTTAATCTTTGACTCTACAACTTCTTGGACAGCCGCGTAGACTGGAGGCATCAGCTTAACAATAGCGTATTCATTTGGATTTTCGCGCAAGGTTTTTTCCAGAGTGGTGCGAAAAGCATAGCGCATGTCGGAGTTGATATTGATTTTGGAGACGCCAATTTTTGCCGCCTCCTCAAAATAATGCAGCGGCGTACCCGACCCGCCGTGGAGCGAAATCTGACAGTGCAGCGCCTCGCGGATGTGTGCTAACAATTCCAAATCCAGCACTTTCGGCACTGGATATTTACCGTGCAAGTTGCCCACTGCCGCCGCAAAGGTGTCAATCCCCGTCGCCTCGACAAACGCTCGCGCGCCGTCTGGTGTGGAAAAAGTTTTCTTAATCTCTTCATAATCAATGGCTTCGGTATGAACATTAGAGCTGCCACCAAAATAGTGTGGCTCGGACTCTACCAAGGCGCCAGTAAACTTGGCGTACTCGACGACCTCGCGGGTTTTAGCGATGATTTCCTCGTCGGAAGCATCGTGATTTGCCTGGGAAATGTCGATGTGCACAAACTCATACCCCGCGTCAATGGCTCGTTTACAGCCCTCGACTGTCGGACCGTGATCCAAGTTCAAATACATCTCGATGTCATATTCAGCCTTGTAGTTATCCACCAAGTCACGGACGTTCTCCAAGCCCATGGCTTTCACTTCGGCGTCTGACACCTCGACCAACACCGGAGACTGGAGTTTTTGCGCCGCACGTGCCACGGCTATTAGCGTTTCTTGGTTGTCAATATTAAACGCCCCGACCGCAAAATGCTGCGCCCGTGTCCGCTGCATCAAATGACGCGCTCGCGTCGTGTTTTGCCGAATCTCTGAAATCGATAGTCCCATACTGCCCCCCCTAAAATACTTATGCTAATTATATCAGTTAGCGAGCGCTGTGCCAAGATACTTTGAATATTTCCAAAATAGCATATATTGATTTTTAATGGAATATACGGTATATTACATGTCAGCTTTTGCTCAAGGCCTGTCTAAGGGCAAAAGAGCCCTTTAACCTTGAGTGCTCACCGAAAGGAGGGGCGATGAGCCCTGTCTTGAAGATAGCCAAACTCGCATTTAACGGGTTTATCGTATTTGTCCTAGCAGCATGCATAGCATGGTGGGCGATTGTCGGCGGGCTGTCTGAGGCCTACGGGCCGATCGCAGGACTAACGTTCGCGTTTGTAAGCATAGCAACTCCCGTACTTATCTACGGGATGAAACGTCACAACCACCACGAAGGGTACTACCCCGAGTGCGACTGCAACTGTTGCCGCGAACGCAAGTGACGCACACCCGTCAGGACTACTGCTTTGAGGTCTTTAATTAGATCTTGGTAGTAGCTCCTGGCGGGTTTTTCACTGGAGAAAATCAACAACACTGTGAGTAATTGAATCAACGTCCAAGCCATGCTTTTTCCATAATTCAGACATTTTGCCCGACTCTCCAAACGTGTCATTGACACCAATTCGCTTCATCTTCACCGGCAAATTCTCACTAAGAACTTCCGCCACGCTCGAACCAAATCCGCCAGTAATCTGCCCCTCTTCCGCCGTAATAACAGCTTGACATTTTTGAGCCGCGTTAAGTACGGCCTCTTCATCCAATGGTTTAATTGTCGGGAAATGAATGACCTCCGCCTGAATATCATATTCTTTCGCCAATTTTTCTGCCGCTAATAACAGTTGATATGTCATCACGCCCGTTCCCAATAGCGCGACATCTTTACCTCGCCTCAGTACATAACTTTTTCCGATCTCAAAAGTAGATTGATTTAAGAACAACGGCGTTTTTTCCCGAGGCAATCTCACGTAATTCGGGCGCTTATCGCCAGCCATTGCGCCCGCCATCAGCCTGGCTTCATTAGCATCGCCTGGCGCCAACACCACCATGTTTGGCAAACTGCGCATCAAAGCAATATCTTCCAACATCTGATGCGTCGCACCGTCCGCGCCAACGTTCAACCCAGCATGCGAGCCAACCAACTTGACTGGCTGATTATTCAAACAAATAGTCGTCCGAATCTGTTCCCAATTCCGCCCCGGACTAAACGCCGCGTAACTGGCTGCAAATGGAATATTACCCATGGCAGCTAACCCAGACGCCACTGTCACCAAATTCTGCTCCGCCACACCAACTTCAATCGCCCTAGGACTACCAATTTCCTTAGCAAATTCACCAAAGCCGACGCTTTCCATCAAATCCGCACTCAGCGCCACCACTAGATTATTCTTCTTAGCGACGTCTGTTAATCCTTCGCCAAAACCAATGCGAATAGCTGCAGTCTCTGATTGCCGCCAATCTTCTCTCAGAAAACTCACTTGACATCTCCTTTTTCACCTAGCTGAATAAGCGCACGCCTGGCCTCCTCGGCATTCGGGGCTCTTCCGTGCCACTGGTAATCATATTCCATAAAATCAACACCAAATCCAGGAATTATATGTGCAATGATCACATTCGGCTGATGGGAAGTTTTTGCCACGTCAATCGCTTTTACAATTGCCTCGTAATCATGTCCGTCGACTTCCTGCGTAAACCAGCCAAAACTCCGCCACTTGTCCGCCAAATTTCCTAGCGGCATAACTTTTTCCGTATCGCCACCAATCTGAATATTATTCCTATCAATAATCGCAATTATATTTGACAACTCATATTTCGCGGCAAACATCGCCGCCTCCCAAATATTACCCTCATTAAGCTCGCCATCGCCCAAACTACAATAAACGAACCGCTGGGGATTACCACCTAAATATTTCAATGAATAAGCCATACCGGCCGCTTGACTTAAGCCGCAACCCAAAGGACCGCTCGTCGTTTCAATACCAGGCAGGCTACCACGTTCTGGATGACCCTGAAGTTTAGAGCCAAATTTCCTTAAATTAACTAATTCTTTTTTATCAAAAAACCCTCGCTCCGCCAAAGTGGCGTACAGAAGCGGCGCATAATGGCCGTTACTCATCACAAAAATATCTCGATCTTGCCAATCAGGATTTTCAGGATCTAGACGCATGGCGTAAAAATAAAGAACCGCCATGACATCCGCAAAACCCAGACATCCAGCCGCATGTCCAGAGCCAGCTGTCACTAATTCATGAATAATCGACTGACGCAAGGTTTGGGATATTTCTCTCAATTCGTTTAGTTGATCGTCAGACATTAAAGCACACTCGTCTTGTTAATTTCCTGCTGGAGTTTGGAAAAAATTGCGTGTGGATCTGATGATTTTTGAATAACGCCGCCAGCATTTAAGACATTAACACCACCCTGCACCAGGCTATATGCATTATCCACTAAAACGCCGCCATCCCAACCAATTTCCACGTTAGGATTAATGGCTTTAATGAGTCGAATTTTTTCCAACTGCATCAAACTGGCAGTCCCGCCAAATCTACCCAACTCGCCACTAAAAATCATCACATGGTCAGCGAGTTTTATAAATTCTTCGACAGTCCGCGGCACCGTTGGCTTTAATAACGCTAGGCCAGCCATGATACCAGCCTGACGAATCTGCATAAGCGCCATTTTTACATCGCCCGTGGCTTCCGCGTGGACTATAATCATATGTGGTCTTAGGGCAATCAACTTCGGTATATATTCCTCCAGATTGTTGACCATAGCATGAATATCGATAGTCCAACCCTCGGGTGCCCATAATTCCTGAATACCGACCGTCAACGTCGGCGCAAATTCACCATCAGAAATATCAATATGTACCCGCTCAACAAAACCAGTTATCCTATCAACTTGCTCTTTATACTGAGCAGCGTTTTCTGCCAAAATAGCCGGGGCAATTACAGCGCTCATGACAATTCATCCAACTGCGCATTGCGCCGATTAAAGCGTGGAGCATTAGCGTACGGAGTATTCAACCACGTTTCTACAATACCTCTCCAAGCTGATTCATCGTCTTCCAAAATTCGCGCTGGCAGACACAATACATTTGAGTCATTATCTTGACGCGTCATCTTCGCCTCAAACGCATCCCAAATCACACTGGCACGAATTCCTTTGAAGCGGTTAGCCGCCATGCACATTCCTTGACCGCCGCCGCAGATTAAGATAGCTCGCGGGTCTTTACTGTCATCTCCAATAATTTTCAATGCTGCCGCCTGAGCGAATTGCGGAAAATCATCGTCAGGATTTAATTCTACGCCACCAACGTCTTGCACGTCATAGCCATTTTTAGCCAAATACGCAAAAACTTTTTCCTTCAGCATAAAGCCGCGATGGTCAGATCCGAGGTAGATTTTCATGATCTTAGTATAAGCGTTTTCAGTGATTTTTGCAAGGGAAAGTCGGAGATTACTCCAGGGGTGAAGCATGCCTATTTGACAAAAAGTATTGACATTTTATAACTGGTATGATATAAATAGATTAACTTTTGTTTAAAGTTTTGTCTTAGGGCGGAAGTCGCCCTTTAGCTTTGAGTATCTTCCCGAAAGGAAGTGAAGAGATGAAGGTAAAGTTCACTCTTAGTAATGGCCAGGAATTCACCACGAGAATCACATATGGTTTCGAGAGTACTAGAGATCTGGTAGATCATCTGTCCAGAATACTAGGAGAAGCCACAGACAACTCTGTCGTTGAACTCAAAACAGAAGATGGGGTGTTCTTGGTCAGGCCGACCGACATTATGTCGGTCGAAATCCGAAACTAAAGGGTCTCGCGCTAGCAGAAGGCGCACTAAGATAAATTTTCTGTAAAACCGTTGGAAATACCGGCGTCCCCGCACTATCACGGTGCGGGGTTATTTCATTTTTAGAATAGGGTTTTATTCACTCTTTTTCAAGTAGTGTCCAAAATCTGCCACCAATTCAACCAGCCGGTTTGAATAGCCCCACTCATTGTCATACCAAACCATGACTTTAATCAAGTTGCCGCCAACCACTTTCGTCAGCGGCAGATCAACAATTCCCGAGCACGAATTACCAATAAAATCTCGGCTGACCAAAGGCTCTTCAGAAACGCCCAGAATACCCTGGTAAAAGTTACTTTGTGCAGCTTTTTTGAAGGCTTCATTCACCTGCTCGACCGTCACGTCACGTCTGAGAAGCACCGTCACATCACTGAGAGACACCACTGGAGTTGGGACACGAACACTGAGACCATCGAATTTGCCAATCAGCTGCGGCAAAGTTTTCGTCACAGCAATAGCCGCACCAGTCGTCGTCGGCACCATGTTTTCAGCCGCATTGCGACCTTCACGCAGATCTTTAGCAGGTGCGTCTTGCAACCTTTGGCTAGCAGTATAGCTATGCACTGTCGTCAGCATCGATTTTTCCACGCCAAACTCCGCATCCAGAACCGCCATCACCGCGCCTAAACTATTGGTTGTACAGCTAGCGTTAGATACAATTGGCGTTGCATCCTTAATCTTACTATCATTCGTACCCAACACAATCGTATCGACGCCATCAGATTTGGTCGGTCCGCTGATAACCACGCGCTTGGCGCCGGCAGTCAAGTGCTTGCCCGCACCATCTTTATCAGTAAACAATCCTGTCGATTCGATAACCACGTCAACATTCATCTCACCCCACGGCAAATTCGCTGGGTCTTTCTCTGCCAGAACTTTAACCGCCTGGCCTTCAACTATTAACTCATTTTCCGTAAAATCAACCTGCCGACTGTACTCACCATAATTGCTGTCATGCTTGAGCAAATACGCCAGAGTCTTCGTGTCCGTTAAATCGTTAATCGCGACAATCTCTAGGTCGCTTCGCTCACGCGCAATCTTAAACGCATTGCGCCCAATACGCCCAAAGCCATTAATTGCTATTCTTGTTACTGACATACGCCCTCCCTGTTAGATATTTTGCTTTAGCTTTTCTTAATTATACTACAAAGTTGTATAATAAACATATGACGCGCGAAGAATTACTATCAGTAGCCGAGCAAAAGTACGAAGAAGTGCCAGTATTGGTTTTGGCAAGCGCGATTGACTATGCGACTGAAAAGCACGCTGGACAAAAACGAAAAAGCGGCGAGCCGTATATCAATCACCCGCTGGCGGTGGCCGAGATTTTGATTGAGTGGGGCATGGACATCGACACGGTGGTGGCGGGCGTGCTGCATGACACGGTCGAGGACACTGATGCGACGCTGGATGAGCTGGAGAGTTTATTTGGACGAGATGTGGCGTTTTTGGTGGATGGCGTAACTAAGGTTTCACAGGCACGTGCTGGAATGCGTAGTCTGGACAGCTATTTGCCGCACACCAAGGACAATTTGACTAAATTGATGATCGCAGTCGGTGAAGACGTGCGGGTGATTATCATCAAACTGGCGGATCGCTTGCACAATATGCGGACGCTGCAGTTTATGTCGCCGGAGAAGCAGAAGAAAATTGCTCGCGAGACGATCGAGGTGTTTGCACCGCTGGCGGATCGATTGAACATGGGACGGGTGCGCGTACAGTTGGAAGAATTGAGCTTCAAATATTTGATGCCGAAAGATTTTCACCGCACCAAGAGTTTGATGGATAGCCGATTGAAAAAATCGCAGCGAAAACTGGACCGTGTTCGCCGTGAAGTCGAGGCACGATTGAAGGAAGAAAAGCTGGTTTTTCAAATGGACGGCCGCGTCAAAAGTGTCTACAGCCTGTTCAAAAAACTTGACAAGGTCGGAGATATTGATAAGATTTATGATTTGATCGCCCTGCGGGTTATTGTCGATGATTTATCGACAGGCTATTTGGTATTAGGAATTCTACACGATATGTATCAGCCGATGTACGAGCGGATCAAAGATTACGTTGCTAACCCAAAGCCGAATGGCTACCAAAGTTTGCACACCACGGTACAAACGCCGAGTGGGCAAATTGTTGAATTTCAAATTCGCACCAAAGAAATGCACGAATACGCTGAGCGCGGTTTGGCGGCCAGCTTCCATTACAATGAGCAGAAATTAACCGACGCGTACAAAAAGGGTCGTATAGGCGCTATGCCGGCAGACCTGTCGTGGATTCGCGAGCTTCAGGAAGCGGCAGCATTGGCTGGCGAAGGTAAGCGATTTGACTCTGATAAGTTCCGCATGAAATTGTTCTCAGACCGCATCTTCGTCTATTCTCCAAAAGGCGACATTTACGATCTGCCGAGCGGTGCCTTCCCACTGGATTACGCTTACCGCATTCACTCCGACATCGCGGCGCACGCCAGTGGCTTCAAGGTCAACGGCGTAATGAAACCGTTCAATTACGAGCTACAGCACGGCGATGTCGTCGAAGTCTTAACCAGCAAATCCGCCAAGCCAAAACTGGCCTGGCGCGATATGGTCATCACGCCGCACGCCAAAAACAAACTGCGTATGCAATTGTCAAAAAGCGGCGGCGTACTCGGACATCTGACTGGATTAACAGATGGCGTTTCGTCGTTATTCCGAAACAGATAAGTAACGAGTTTTACGCTTGCTCGTTCCAGCGGGTGATCGAATCGCGAATGATTTGCTTGGCGCGTTCAACATCACCAAAGCCCTTGACAACTGTCGAACCTGGCTTCTTCATATCTTTGTAGTGGTTGAAATGATGCTCAATTTGCTTGAGGAGCTGCGGCGGCAAGTCTTCCAACGAATTGATAGCATCACCAGTATTGCGGTCATCAGCTGGCACTACGATCACCTTGTCATCAACCTCATCATCATCAACAAACTCCAAAACACCAATGACCTTTGCTTCCATAAAAATACCTGTTGTCAGTGGCTGGTCGGTGATGATTAAAGCATCCAATTCGTCGCCGTCCTCGTCCAATGTCTGCGGGATGAAACCGTAGTTGGTTGGCTTGGCGAAAATTGCTGGCTCAACGCGGTCCAGCTGCATGACTGCCAGCTCACGGTTCCATTCAATCTTATGGTTTGAGCCTTGCGGGATCTCAACGACAACATTCACGATGCCGTTTTCTACGTCACCAGGTGTCAAAATTTGGTTAAAGTCTGCCATAGTTTACTCCTCTCTGGCTTTTTCTTGTAAATATTCACGAATTTGCAACGCTGCGACTGCACCCTCGCCAACCGCCGAAGCGATTTGCATGGTCGCACCGGAACGCACGTCACCCGAAGCAAAGACACCAGGGACATTGGTACGCAAGTGTTCATCAGTGACGATGTGTCCGCCGAGGTCCAGCTCCACGTCTGATTCAGCCAAGAACTGCGTGTTTGGGATGAGGCCGATGAAGACGAACAGACCGTCTGCAGTAAATTCTTTTTGCTCGCCGTTTTGGGTCGATTTGACACCGTAAAACTTGTCGTCTTTGACAATAATTTCATCAGTCGTCGCCCCGATATGGACGGTAATTTTGCCCTCATCGACATATTTTTGCAGTTCTTTTTGCAGGACATCGCTGGCACGCAATTTACTGCGCACCAACAGGTCAATGTGGCTGGCGTAGCGAGTCAAAAAGATCGCTTCCTGCACCGCCGAGTTGCCGCCGCCAACGACGATCAAACGCTTGTCGCGGTAAAACGCACCGTCACACGTCGCACAGTAATGCACGCCGCGTCCGTACAATTCATCTTCTCCTGGCACGCCCAACTTACGGTGATTTGAGCCAGTCGCCAGCAGCACCGCTTTGGCTCGCACTGGCTGACCATCGATCGTCAACTCCAATTCGCCGTCAACTTGCTTGAGCTCCGTGACGTCGCCGTACTCGATATCCGCGCCAAATCGCTCAGCTTGCTGCTGCAGTTCGGATGCCAATTTCATGCCGGTCACCCCCTCAGCGAAGCCTGGATAATTGTCAATTTGATCAGTGATGGCCGCCATACCGCCAACCACGCCGCGTTCATATAGTGTCGTCGGCACGTCCTCGCGCGACAGATAAATGGCTGCGGTCAGTGCGCTTGGACCGGCACCAACAATGATAACTTCTTTATACATGTAGCCCCCTTGACCTATAATACTGCTTGATGATCTCTGGCATTTCTGGCTGCGGAATTTCTGCTGGTTTTTCAATAGCCATAACCACGAATTTCAATGGTGAGTTTGCAGGAATCTTATCACCCTGAGCCTGATTTCCGTACGCCTTATCTGCTGGAATTGTCAATTCGCGCACACCACCAATCTTCATGCCAATCAGCCCCTCTTTCCAGCCTTGAATCACGGCAGTTTTCGCTGGACCATTCATGTTAAGCGGCGCTTTCAATTTTCCATCGGCAATTGATTGATCAAAAATCTCTCCCTTAGGGTTCCAGCCAATATAATAAACCGCCAATTTAGTATCATCTTTGACTTCTACTCCGTCGCCCTCCAACAAATCTTCTTTGCCAAGTTCTTTAACGCCGCCAGCCTCAAACGCACCGACTCGCGAACTGAACTCAGAAAATTTACTGTAGTATTTTTGACTCAGTTCGCCCGCCTGAGCTTCTACTTTTTTCTTATGCTCATCGTTGGCTTTAGTGTACTCATCCTGCGCCTTCTTCAGTGCTGCCTGGTCTTTGGCGTCATTGCCTGGCTGCACCATCATAGCGATAAATCCGCCGACCGTTCCTAAAAACATCATGCCGGCAATCACCCAAATGCCTATCCTTTGGCTTTTACTTGTTGCCATAATCCTCCTTTTATTTACTCATCAATTATAACAATTTTCAGCGAGCGCAACAATCGCCAATTAAACTTGTGTGGCGCCAAATTTATCGGCAGCTCTAGCTGATATCTCTTCGATTATCGGCGTGACGTCTTTATCCGTCAGCGTACGCTCGAGGCTGGTAAACTTTATATTGAAAGTAATAGTTTTCGTCGAATTATCGTCCTCTGGCTGGTAAATTGAAATTGGCGTAATGACAATTTGTAGCTCTTGGTGGCTATCTATAACGTCCTTAACGCAGCCATACACCGACGCATAATTAACCTGAGCTGAAACTTTGAGAGAAATGTCGCGGCTGGTCGATGGGTAACGGCTGAGCGGTTGGTAATGACTACCTCGCTTGGCATAAACAGCCTCCAAACCAGCTGTGTCCAAGCTGGCCGCCGCTACGTAGGCTGGCAATTTGAAGTTCTTGATGACTGATTGTTTCAATTCGCCGACCATACCGATAAACTGCCCGTCGGCTGTCTCGACCAATGCACTGCGCGATTGGTCAAACGGTGCCGTGACTGGGAAATTACGCTCTTGTTCAATCGGCTTAAATACTAACTCGGTACCAAGGTCGTGTGCCAATTGCTCAACCAAGCGACGAATTTTGTAAAATGGCGTGCCCGCTCCCGATTTTTTGGCAGCATAGACGATATCAGTGAACTGACTGGCTTCTGGCAGGCCATCTTCGCCCAAACCATGCATTTTGATATGACCCTTGCCCATTTCAAACAAGGCAAATTCATCATGACCAGCCTTGATGTTGGCGTGAACCTTGTCGAGCAAACTCGGTAGCACCGTCAAGCGGTAATATTGCAAATCGGGGCTGAGAGCGTTTGATAATTTGTATGCCTGAGTAACGTCCTGCTCGACGTTTTTTAGGATACGTTCATGAACGAAACTGTAGGTCAAGACTTCGTTGGCACCGGCACGCGACAAACTTTGGCGAACGGCGTTTTTTAGTTCACGGCGCAGGTTTTTCGGTGTTGATTTGATACTGCGACGCGGTAGTTGACGCGGTAGTTTATCAAAGCCATATAGTCGCCCAACTTCCTCAACAATATCCTCTGGCAGTTCAAGGTCGGTGCGCCAGAACGGCGCAATTACTTCAAATTGATAAGGTGTATTTGGCTCGGGTTCCTCATGCGCCTTAATTTCAACATTCTTCAGAATACGGCAGATTTCCTGCGGCGAAAATTCTGTGCCCAAACGTTCATTCACAAAGGTACTTTCCAACACTAAAACGCCAGTCACTGCGCCCCAATCGAAAATCGAAATGGTTTCCTTGCCGGCAGAGCCAAATGTAACTCGCGAATCGTGCTGCACGACCATCAGGCGATCGTTGCGCTTGTCAAACACTTCGCTCGCCTGCACCCCGCCAACCATGCTCATCAACTGATTCAGCACAGCAGCATTTTGCAGCGGTGACTGACCCTTATTAAATCGCGTGAGTGCGTCGGTAAAAATACCGTGTCGCATAGCCGTGCGGCGCAGCGCATACATGTCAAAATTAGCACATTCTAGAACAATATTCTTGGTTTCATCCGAAACTTCAGTGTCAGTACCGCCCATAATTCCTGCTAGACCAATCACACCCTCGCCATCAGCGATAACGATGTCGTCACTCGTCAGCTCATATTCTTTGCCATTGAGCAGACTGACTTTCTCGCCGTCACAAGCCATTCGCGCTTCAAGTGTACGCCCGCGCAATTTGTCATAATCATAGGCGTGCGTTGGCTGCGCCGTCATCAGCATCATGTAATTCGTGGCATCGACAATATTATTAATCGGTTTACCGCCCATCGCCACCAGTTGGCATTGCAGCCACAATGGACTTGGACCCACGTTAACGTCACGAATTGCCACCACCATGAACCGCGGCACTAATTCTGGTGCGTCATTTCTTACTGTCAATTCTAGACCTTCAGCCTCGGTAAATTGCTGCTCCGATTTATACCACTCCGGACTAGTAAACTGCTGATGAAAAATCCCAGCAATCTCGCGTGCTACGCCGAGTTGCCCAAAACAGTCCGGCCGATGGGTAAACATTTTATTCTCAATATCCAGCACGTAGTCGTCTAAACCAAACGTTTCCGCGAAACTCGCACCAGCCGTGAGCTCAACGCCTGCCGGTACGTCGTGCTCCTTAATCTCAACAATTCCTTCATGATCCGTGCCAATCGCCAGCTCGTCCGCCGCCGCCAACATACCTTGACTGAGCACGCCACGTAATGGTCGTGCATCCAGCACGAACGGCTCGTCGTCATCAAAACTGGCTGGCACCGCGCTTTTCGGCGGTAGCCAAATCGCCCACATGTCGGCGTGAACATTCGGCGCGCCGCAGACCACCTGCACCAAACCATTCTCATCACGCGGCACATCCGCGACCACGCCGCCATCATCGATCTTGGTCACACTTAGCCGATCAGCATCGGGATGCTTGGCACATTCAACCACCCGAACGATCCGTGCACCACCATACTTGGCTTTGAGGTCGATCACTTCCTCGACACCGCCAAGCTGCTGATTGACCCGCGCCACCAACTCGTCCACTGGCGGTAATTCAAAATTAATCAATTGTTTGATAAGATTTAGGCTGACTTTCATACTAGTTACTAGTATATCATCTTATCTGTAACTATTCGACTTTTGTAAAGCCAAGCCGCAGCCCGGTAGTTACTGGCAATATTCTTTTGCTTTATATGCGGCAATGATATCCTGCTGTTCGGGCGTAAATCGCCGTGATTCGCGCATTTTTTGGTAGGCTTTTTTACGCGTCCAAGTGTCAATATGTCCGTTTTCTAGTTCAGCCAGCGTCAGCTCAAAAAACTGCACCGCCGCCGTAGCGTACAGCCAAGCCAGTGCCATTTTGACATAGTAGCCGTCGTGGGTGATGTTTCGCAGCGCGGCAAAAACTTGATCGATATGTGCTTCATCCAAAAAATTAGTCATCAAAGAAACCACACCGTAGCGCACTGTCAATTCAGCCTCACTCTGCAAACATTCCAACGCAAAATCCCACCACGGCTCACCAGCAAACCGCCGCTTTTTCTCGATGAACACATCAATGTGCGCCCACGAATCAACGCAGGGTAAATATCGCCTAGTCAAATCAATCGCCGTCTGATCATCAAGCCGAGCGTGCGTAATCAATAGCCCACACAACAACACGTAGTCGAAAGACTGGTTCTTCTCTGCTAGTAATTCGCTGATGTCCGCTGCATTCACATCAGACACCAGCTCCCTCGCCAGCCGCCGCAAATCCGGCACTCGCACACCAACGACTGACATCTCTGTGTTGACGATACGCTTATTAAACTCAGCGTACGTCTCGTTGCCCTCAGCAAGTTTTTTCAACTTCATCACAATGTCATCATACATATCACTATCGAATTTCGTTTTTACTTAACGCAGCAGCACGATGTATAGTCATATTACCCATTGTACATTACCCAGCTATATCAAGCCCATGTCATGCTGTAGTAATTTTAATATTTAAGCCCCATTGCTGTACAGTACCACACATTGAATAGCCTTCTGGAAACAGACCCTCAATCGCCCAACCATGACTCTGCAGACAAACAATTTGTTGTGGCTCGGGTACGAGATGGATATACAATTTACGTCCATAATCAGCCAGCAACTTTGGCAAATTAATAATCAACAACTCAAAGGCAGCGTCTGACTTCGCCGCCAATGGCATAATTTTAATTGGTTGACCTTTCTTCGGTGTCGCAACCGCGACGCCAACCACCTCATTGTTTTGCTCAGCAATGAAAATGAGCTTATATTTAGCATTGACATCTCGGCTCTCGCGTCGTTGATAGCTAGCAAATAACGCGTCTACCCACACATCATCCACGCCATAAAAATCACCACTTACTCGCGACAAAATTAATTGACGAGCTGGAGCGGCATGCTTTTTCTCATCAAATGGAACGACTTTAATACTTGATAAATCCTGAGTTCTGTTTTGAACCAATGGTTTATACAGCATACATTCATCAATGCCTGGTTTGTAATGATCGTGTGCCCTGCCAGCCAAATGAAAGCCTTTACTTAACAAAAACTTGAGCGTGGCTTGGTTTTGAGCAGCTGCCGTACAATAAAGCTGTCTTGCATGTTGTCTGCGGGCAAACTTCTCAGCATAGCGAAGCAACTCGCTACCTACGCCAAACTTGCCACGATATTCTGGTGCAACAATGAGTGGACTAATTTTAACTGTTCCCTGCTTCTTGACAACCAAATGAATCATTCCAGCGGGGATTTGGTTCACTTCAGCGATAAACATATATTGCCTGGCTGAAAATTGCCCAACTGTATCAATATTATCATTGACATGTGCGGCGAAAATACGTTGAGCGTGTGCCCGGTGATCACCGTCATAAAATGAATCAAGCGTCCGAGACATTAGACTAGAAACAAAGTCAATATCGTACTTATTGGCTTTCCGTATGATGACAGAAACCGATCGTTTCATAGGTTTAACATTATTATCAGATATTATGCTTAATCATGCAATACAGCTTTACGTTTCACCTTCATGGCACAAGCACAAATTCAATACCGACAACACTTTTCTGTAGCTGCTCGTCAAGTGAGTAGAACTCATTCATCTGACGCTCCAACCATTCAACACTCTCGCCACCAAACTTACGCGGATCATTATGTGAAAATAAGTCATGGAACGTTGCGTAACGTAACAAACCAACAACTGTCGCAGCGACAGTCTGACTAGGATTCTCAACATTAGTAAATATGATACGGTCACCGAGTTGGATCTTCCGACGCTTCTCGTCATATAGCCGCGACTCAATGGTTTTATGACCAGATGCGATAGCGACAAACGGTTCTTCAGATAATCTTAATTGATGTATATTCATAATAAAATCTACCTTAGGACCATTATATACAAACTAGCAACTTCTTTAAAATTTTCCTCTCAATTAAGAAAGTTGAGCCAAACAACACCTCTATATTACAATCAAAACATGCTTAAAGTGGTTTCAAAAGCGTTAATTAAGAATCGAGACGGCAAATATTTGCTGCTGTATAGAGGAGATACACATCCAAATTTCCCTGGATATCTTGATCTTCCTGGAGGAGAAGTAGAAACAAAGGAGACTCCTAACATAGCAACCGCTCGCGAAATACAAGAAGAGACTGGTATATACGTAGACCCAAACAGCCTAAATATGTTATTTACTAAGCAATATAGAAACACGAAACATATACTGTTTGGAGTAACTATAGATGATGTAGACACTTCAATTGAGTTAAGCTGGGAGCATAAAGATTACAAATGGATGACATTAGCAGAAATACTGAATGCAGATACCCCAGTAAACGTAGACCCTTATTATGTTGATGTGATTAATTATTTAGCAAAGGTATCTGCTGTCTAACTCAATTTCTCTTGAGACTTTTACCCTTTCAATTTTTTATCCTTCAATGTAAGCACCACGTCCGCCTGTTTGGCTAGTTGCTTGCTGTGAGTGACGACGATGACGCATTTGTCGTTTTCGTGGGCGGCCTGGCGCAGGATGTCGATGATGTCAGCAGCGGTGGTTTCGTCCAGGTTGCCGGTCGGCTCATCTGCCAAGATGATCGGTGCATGCGAGACGAGAGCCCGGCCGATCGCTACGCGCTGTTGCTGACCACCAGACAGTTTCATGACATTGCGATTGATATGATCGTCGTCCAGCCCCATAGTGTGCAAGGTTTCGTTGGTAGCCTTGGCATTAACCAATTTCAAGTTTTCCAGCGGCGTCAGATAGTCAATTAGATTATAATTCTGAAACACCAGCGAGATATTGTGCTTGCGATGATGCGAGTAGCCCTGCTCGGCGATGTCTTCATCATCAAACAAAATCTGCCCGCCAGTCGGTGTGTCTAGTCCCGCTAGCAGTCCCAGCAGTGTCGATTTACCAGCCCCAGAACTACCGACGATGGCGTAGAATTTGCCTTTTTCAAATTGATGATTGATGCCGTTGAGCACATTGCTAGTGCCGTCAGCGTATGAATAGATGATGTCGCGTAACGTAAGTATTGACATGATAACTCCTAACTTAATTTTGCTAAAATTTGCTTTGGTGATTGGCGCATGATTGG
>ERZ772945.117-NODE-117-length-62203-cov-17.924310_pt1 | contig 62203 bp, 51 predicted proteins | sample MGYA00511681_ERZ772945 | MGnify/ENA primary metagenome ERZ772945 (study PRJEB29015, sample SAMEA2737943) | human oral metagenome | biome: human oral; feature: human-associated habitat; material: dental | place: China | collected 2143 ...
AACCGCCGGAGCATTGTCCGCGGAACCACCAGCAGACCCCCCGCCGGAACCACCCCCAACCGACGACGGAGGGCGACTGGAGTAATCCACAGTCGACCTCTGAGTGGACCTGAACTCGATGCTCGGGCCGTTTTCGTAATCAGTTCTGTGCTCGACGGTGAAGTCAGGGTCCTCCGCCACAGTGGGTGGGGCGCACAGCGTGAGGGCCAGGACCATTGCTGAGAAGACTGTCACGGAGCGCGTCTGTGTGTTACGCGTTGCCTTTTGCATCTTTTGCTGCTCCTTCCATGATGTGCCAAGCGGTTCCGTCCCACCGCGCGTGGAGTTGGACAATGGTTGAATAGACTTCTGCCTGCTGGAATCCGTTGCTCGTGTAGCCCTCCGCAACGTGCTCGTCGATGCGGAACTGGACTGCGTACGCGTCGGGACCGTACTTTTCGTCGGGAAGTTGCTCGAGCGCCTGGGTTTCTATCACGTCGGTATAGCCTTTTGCCGCCCAGTAACCGTGAGCGTAGAACTCATCGATGTGCGTGTACTCGGACCGACAGTAGACGCAGTCCGCATCGCTGATGGACTTCAAGGGCCCGGTGTCCCCCGTGTTCCACGCGTACGAACCGAGATTGAGGTAGTAGCGGGCTGCGGCCGCTGCCCCCGCCTTGTCCCCTTTGCTCATCTCCGCGGGTTGTGTCGGTGCCTTGTCGGTGACGGGCGGGCGCTTGAGGCTCCCGTCGGACTGGACCTGGTAGCCATGGCTCATCCCGTAATCCGGCTCCCCCCGCAAGAACACCACATACGCGCCCACCGACACCGCCGCCACCAGGACTACCAATACCACCAGGGCCCGAGCGCCCAACCGGCGGCGGGGCTCCTCATCCACAGGAGTCCCCTTGTACGGGTCGATCCCCCGCGCACGCAACTCCGCGTCCCGCGCCAACGCCTCGCGCCGCAACCGCTCCGTGTACTCGCGCACCACAGGCGACATCCCACCACCATCATCGGCCGACAGGTCGTCAACAGGATCGTCAGCGGGCGCCTCGTCGACGGGACCGTCAGCAGGAAGAGCGCCGGCGGACGGGGCGCCGACAGAACCATCGTCCGGCCCGACGGGACCGGAAACGGTGGCGCGGCCGGGCCCGCCGTCGAGCGGACCGCCGACCGCTCCGCCGCCCAGCGCTTCGCCGGAAGAATCGGCTGCGCCTCCACCGTCGGACACGGAGGCGCTGTCAACCGCGCCGACGGCGCCCGCCCCGTCAGCCAGCCCGCGCCCACCGTGGGACAGGGGGGTGTCGTCTGCTTCCACTGGTACCACATCCTCGTGCCAGGAACGGCCCACATTAGTGGCCCGCTTCACTTGCCCTCGATGGTAACGCCCCGAACACCCCCAGCGCCAGACCCCCACCATGGTCTGTGGATAACCATTGCATCCCAGCACCGGAAGAGACGGGGCGAAGACCCCGCCACCGACCCCCGATCACCACTACTGATGGTCATGATCCGTCCTGCGGTTGGTCCTCGACTTCCACGACGCGCCAGAAGTAGCCGTCCCAGGCCACCAGCACCCGAGCGCCGCGCACGCGCTCGGCCCCGGGCGCCAGGCTCCCATTCATGTACACGTCCGGCGTGCGCTCACTGAACGACACGTCCACCGCGTACATCTCATCCCCGTGCGCCTGCTCGTCGGTCACGCGCCCGACTGCGGAGGCCTGGAAATCCGAGGCCCCCGCTTTGGCGGCCCACCCGCCGTTGGCGTACACGGAGGTGATGTCGTTGGCCGTGTTCGCGCACGCCTGGCACCCGGTGGCCACCATGTCCGTGAACGCGCGCGGATCCCCCACGTTCCACGCGTAGGCGACCGTCTCGAAGTAATACGACGCCATCGCCTCGGCCCCCGCGTCCGAGTACTCGCCAACCAGAGGATCGGGCACCGGGAACTCCCCCACACCACCGGGCCGCCGCAACGACCCATCCGACTGCACGTAATAATCTCCACTCATCACCGGCCCCCCAGCACCCGCGCCACCACCGCCCGAACACCCCGACACCCCCGCCACGCACAGCGCCAGCACGAGCCACCACGCGCCGCCCAGCCGACGCCCACCAGGGCAACACCCCGCACCAGGGAACACTCCCACCAACACCACATCCTCGTGACGAACCCCGAACCACCACAGTGGCCCGCTTCACTCACCCACGATAGTAACGCCCCACACACCCCCACCGCCAGACCCCCACCACAGTCTGCGCACAACCACCCCATCCGCCGCGGGTGGGACTGGGGTCCGAGAGCCGCCCGGAGCGTCCGCCGTTCCGGGTGCCCGATCCCCGCGCGGCTCGCCACAACCACAGGGGCGCCGCCCGAGCACCCGATCCCCGCCAGGACCGCACACAAGGCTCCGGATTACGCAACACCGGAGCGCACACAACGGCGGAATCACGCCCTTGTGTGCGGCCGGGTGTTTCGAAAACACTGCCCTTGTGTGCGTAACCGAGGGAGGGGAGCACCTCACGGTTCGCGGCAGGGCCTTCCGCCGCCCCGTCAGCGCAGGCTGGCAGCCTGTTTGGCAGCCCCCAGGGCGACGTATTCTCCCGGCTCGGGCACCTCGACGGCCGCGCCGAGCGCTTGCGGGGCCAGTGCCCGCACGGCGGTGGACTTGGCGCCTCCGCCGACCAGGAGCACCCGCCGGGCGGGGACCCCCAGCGCGCGCACCGCGTCCAGGGCGAAGCGCATGAGATCCAGCAGGCCGTCGACGGTGGCCCGCGCGACGTGCTGCCGGTCCGAGTTCGCCAGCGTCATGCCCTCCAGGGAGGCGGTGGCGTCGGGCAGGTTCGGGGTGCGCTCGCCCTCGAAGTAGGGCACCAGACGCAGCCCGGCGGCGTCCGGGACGGCCAGGGCCGCCTCGTCGAACTCCTGGTAGTCCAAACCTGTGACCCGCGCCATCGCGTCGATGATCCGCGAGGCGTTGAGCGTGCACGCCAGGGGCAGCCAATTACCCGAGGCGTCGCAGAAGCCCGTGACCAGCCCCGAGGGGTCGGACACGGGATGGTCCGACACGGCGGCCACGACCCCGGATGTGCCCAGGCTGAGCAGTGCCGTGCCCGGGGTGAGGCCCACGCCCAGGGCGGCCGCGGCGTTGTCCCCCGCTCCGGGGCCCAGCGCGATGGCGTCCCAGCCGCGCGCCGGGTCTCCGTGGCCGACGGTGTCCCAAGGCCCGGCGATGCGGGGCAGGACGATCCGGCGGGCCGCCTCCTGGTCGATGCGGAGGGCGTCGGCCAGGATGTCCCAGCAGTACTGGTCGCCCGAGCGGTCCACATAGCCCGTGCCCGAGGCATCGGAGCGATCGGTCACCAGGCCTTTGAGACCCACTGCCTCGAAACCGCCCGCGATCCGCCAGGTGAGGTAGTCGTGGGGCAGGCAGACGGCGGCGATCCTCGCCGCGTTCTCCGGCTCGTTGTCAGCCAACCAGCGTAGTTTCGTCACAGTGAGGGAGGCGACGGGGACGGAGCCCGTGGCCCCGGCCCACCAGGCAGCCCCCTCGGAGTCGGCGCCGTCGCGCCCGTCCGAGCCCTTGGCGCGGATCAGGTCGTGCGCGGCGGCGGCGCTGCGGGTGTCGTTCCACAGAAGCGCAGGGCGGACCACCCGGCCCTGCGCATCGAGCACGACCATGCCGTGCTGCTGGCCGCCCACCGACAGCGCGCGCACGTCGTCCAGGCCCCCGGCGGAGTCGACCGCCTCGAGGAAGGCGTCCCACCACGCCTGGGGATCCACTTCCGTGCCATCGGGGTGGGAGGCCCTCCCCTGGCGGACGATCCTGTTCGTCCCGGGGTCGACGATGACGATCTTGCAGGACTGGGTGGAGGTGTCGACGCCTGCCACGTAGGGTCGTGTGCTCATGGTCCGCTCCTCGATCACGCGGTCCGCGGGGCCCGGGCCGTGCCGCGCCCTTCGGGGACAGCGGCGTCCGGTTCCGAGGCCGGCCCGCCCAGGGCGTTCGGGGAGGACCTGCGCGTTCCCGTTGCGGGATTCAACATAAGCCGGAAGGAGGATCCGCGTCAAGGGCTTGGCCGGCCTGATGGGGCGCGCTGGCACCCATCTCCTCGGCGGATCCGCCCCCTCGGCGGGCCCGCCCCTCCCCGCGCTCACACTGCGGGCGCGGTGACGACCAGCGGGGCGTCCCCCGCCGGCGCCTCGATGTCCAGGACCCCGCGCCCGTCGTGGTGGGCGCGGCCCCCGGCCATGGTGGCGCGCGCCCAGTCGTAGCCCGGGGGCAGCGCGCCGACGCGGCGCACCGACGGGTCGACGAAGAGGGCGGCGCAGCCGGTGCGGGCGAGGACGCGCGCCCACCCGGCCCCCGAGGAGTGGCCGTCGGGCGCCCCGGACGAGGCGCCTTCCGCCGCGTCGAGGACCTCCACCTGGCCGAGGGGGGCGGTGGCGATCAGTTCGTCGCGGTGGCGGTCCATCCACGCGGCCATGCCCTCCAGGCACTGGACCTGCTGGTCCGGCAGGGAGCCGTCGGCGCGGGGCCCGACGTTGAGCAGCAGGCGCCCGCCCCGGGAGACCACGTCGATGAGGTGGCGCAGTGCGGCGGCGGCGCTGAGGTACTGGCCGGGGCCCTCGGCGCGGTTGTACCCGAAGGACAGGCCCACGCCCCGGCAGTTCTCCCACACGGCGCCGTCCTCCGCCTCGCCCATGTGCTGGTACTCGGAGGTGAGGAAGTCGGCGTGGACCCCGCCGTAGCGGTCGTTGGTGACGCCCTCGGGGCGCGTGGCGTAGAAGTGCTCCAGCAGGCGGCCCAGCCCGTGCTCGCCGAAGTCCTTGCCCTCGTCGGGCCAGTCGATGTCGTTCCACAGGACGTCGGGGCGGTAGCGGTCGATGAGGTCGCGGGCGTGCTCGTAGCAGTAGCGCGCGTAGTCGGCGTCCTTGGGGCGGCACACGTCCTTGCAGTCCTCCTCGGAGAGGATGGGCGGGTGGGGCCGGTAGTGCCAGTCGAGGCCCCCGGAGTAGTACAGGCCCACGCGCAGGCCCGCGCCGCGCACGGCATCGGCGAATCCGGCGACGAGGTCGCGCCTCGGGCCCCGCCGGACGGTGTTGCGGCTGCCGGTCCCGGGGGCGTCCCACAGGGCGACGCCGTCGTGGTGCTTGGTGGTGAGCACCGCGTAGTGCCCCCCTGCGCGTTTGAACAGGTCCGCCCACGAGGCGGGGTCGAAGGCGCTGGGGTCCCACATGTCGAGGAACGCCTCGTAGTCGAGGGATCCGTAGAGGCTGCGGTGGCGCTCGGCGGCGGGCGAGCCGGGGATGCGGATGGTGTTGTAGTACCACTCGGCGTAGGAGTTGTGGGTGAACCAGGCCCTCCAGTCGTCCTCGGCGCCGAGCTCCCCGTGGTCCTCGGCCCACGCGGGCACCGAGTAGGGGCCCCAGTGGACGAAGAACCCCAGGGGGGCGTCGCGGTACCACTGCGGGGTGGGGCGGCGCAGGTCCTCCCAGGTCCGGGCGCGTGCGGCGGGGGCGGGTCGCGGGTCCATCAGCGGCCCCCGAACGCGCCCAGTGCGACGCCTTTTTCGAGTTGTTTCTGCAAGAAGACGACAATGATGATCGAGGGGATCGTCGTCATGGCGACGGCGGCCATCATGGGCCCCCAGTCGGTCCCCCTCTCGCCGGAGAACATCTGCAGGCCCAGGGGGATGGTCGCCATATTGCGGTCGTTGATGGCGATGAGCGGCCACAGGAAGGTCGACCAGTAGTCGATGAAGGCGAAGACGCCGACCACCAGGATCGGGGCTTTGAGCAGTGGCAGCAGGATGCGGGTGAGGATCTGGAAGTCGCCGCACCCGTCGATGCGCGCGGCCTCCTCGAACTCGTGGGGCAGGCTCAGGAGGAACTGGCGGATCAGGAAGGCGCCGAACGCCCCGAAGGCGAAGGGCACGATGAGCGCGAAGTAGGAGTTGATCAGTCCCATGCGCTGCATCCCGATGTACAGGGGGATGACGAGGACCTCCTGGGGCAGCACGAGCGTGCCCAGGAAGAGCAGGAAGAGGTGGTCGCGGAACTTGAACCTCAGGCGCGCGAAGGCGTAGGCGGACAGGACGGACACGGTCATGACCAGCAGCGACCCCACCAGGGACACGATGAAGGAGTTGAGGATGACGCGCCCGAAGGGGATGGTGGTGAGGGCCGAGGAGTAGTTCGACCAGGCGACTTCGCTGCCCACGGGCGAGATGCCCGAGGTGAAGACCTCGGTGGTGGGTTTGAGCGAGGTCGCGATCATCCACGCGAAGGGGAAGAGGAAGGCGACGGCGATGACGGCCATGGCCACCGCGGACGCGGCCCGGCCGATCCTGCGGGACAGCGGCTTGCGCTTGGCGGCGGGGGTCTCAGGCATCGTAGTTCACCCATTTCTTCTGCTGGCTGAATTGGAGGGCGGTGAGGACCATGACGATGACGAAGAGGATCCACGCCATCGCCGAGGCGTACCCGAGCTTGTCGAAGGAGAAGCCGTTGCGGTACAGGGCGAGCACGATGGTGTTGGTGGCCTCGCCGGGGCCGCCCTTGGTGAGCATGTAGGGCTGGGCGAAGACTTTGAAGGCGCCGATGACGGTCATGATGGTGCAGAAGAACACGGTCGGGGAGATCATCGGGAAGACGACTTTGAAGAAGCGCTGCCAGCCGGTGGTGCCGTCGATCTTGGCGGCCTCGAGCACGGAGGTGTTGAGGCCGTTGAGCCCGGCGGTGAGGACGACGATGTTGTAGCCCAGTCCCTGCCACAGGCTCATCATGAGCAGGGAGCCCATGGCGAGCACCGGGTGGTTGAGCCACGGCACGGGGCCGAGGCCGGCTTTGCCGAGGGCGGAGTTGACGACCCCCTGGTCGTCGAGCAGGAGCCTCCAGATGAGGGCGTTGCCCGCCATGGGTGTGACGACGGGGATGAAGAAGATGACGCGCAGCAGGCGCGACCAGAAGTCCGACAGGTGCTGGAGCCAGTAGGACAGCCCGAGCGAGATCACCAGGTTGAGGATGGTGTAGCTGATGGCGAAGACGACGGTGTTGCGCAGGATCGTCCAGAAGGCGGGGTCCTCGCCGCTGAGCATGCGTTGGTAGTTGCCGGCTCCCACGAATTTCGCCTGGCCGAAGAGGGACCAGTCGAAGAAGGAGATGACCAGGGAGGCGACCAGGGGGATGAGGATGAACAGCAGGAAGCCGCTCATCCCCGGGGCCAGGTAGGCGAGCGCGCGGAGGCCGTCGCCCCGTTTGCGCGCGCGCTTGGGGGGTGCCTGAGTAGCGGCAGCGGTACTCATTGTTGTCCTTACGGGTGGGGTACGAGGCGGGGGCCGGGCCGCGTTGGAGCGGCGGCCGTGGGGCGCTGGCACCGGAGGGCCAGGCGGCCAGCGCGGTGGCCGGGCGGTGCGCCCTGGACTGCGAAGCGGGGGCCGTGGGGATCAGGGCCCCCGCCTCGTCGGTCGTGTGGTGTCAGCCGGCGGTCTTGGCGAGGTCGCCCAGGATGTCGGCCGCTGTGCGCGTTCCGCGGAATCCTTCGGGCGAGTACTGCTCGAAGGAGGTGTTGATCTGGTTCCACGTGTTGGTGGTCACCAGGGGCGTGCCGTTGTCCAGGAGGGTCTTGACGGCGGCGACGTTGCCCTCGGGCTTGTTGGCCGCCCACTTGTCCAGGGCGGACTCGACGGAGGGGACGGTCCCCTGCTTCTCGGCGACCGCGCCGATGACCTCGGGGGTGACCAGCTGCTTGAGGACGTTGAAGGCGGCCTTCTTGTCGGGGCAGCTCTTGGAGATGCCGAAGCCGGAGCCCTGGATGACGGCGCGGGGCTGGCCGGTGGGCGTGGGCAGGACCGCGACGCCGAGGTCCTCGCCGAGGGCCTTCTCGAAGGTGCCGTACATCCAGGGGCCGTCGACGATCATGGCGGCGGTGCCGTTCTGGAAGGCGCCCTGTGAGGGCCCGTCGGCGTCGGCGGCGTTGGGGGCGGCGGCGACGCCCTCCTTGGCGACCAGGTCGAAGGCGAATTGCATGCCGTCGACGAACTTCTGCTCGGTGATGGTGACCTGTCCGTCGCGCGAGACGTCGCCGCCGAAGGCGATGGCGAAGTCGCCGGCCGCGTTGGCCATCAGGGAGGCCTTGACGGCCAGGCCGTACTTGCCGTCACCGGTGAGGGCCTTGGCGTCGCTGAGGAACTGCTCGGTGGTGTAGGCGGTGGTGGGCTCGTCCAGGCCGGCCGCTTTGAAGGACGCCTTGTTGTAGAAGAGGACGTCGGGCTCGGCGTCGTAGGGCAGGGCCAGGACGCGGCCGTCGACGGTCATGCCCTGCATCATGGCGGCGTTGTAGTCGCCGGCCTGGATGCCGGCCTCCTTCATGTACTCGTCGAGGGGCTCGAGGATGCCGGAGAGCTCCTGGGCGCGGGCGGCCTGGGTGGTGAGGATGCAGGGCGCGTCGGAGGCGACCATGCGGGTCTTCACCTTGGTCCAGTAGTCGTTGAAGGAGGGGCCGTCGAAGGTGAGGGTGAAGTTGGGGTCCTTCTCCTTGGCGGCATCGACGAACGCCTGCCACTGGGCGCGGTCGTTCTCGGTGGAGACCCACGTGTACATCTGGGTGGTTTGGGCGCCGCCCGAGCCGGACTGGGCGGTTCCCGAGGAGCAGGCGGTGATGGCGAGGGGCGCCAGCAGCGCGACGGCGGCCATTGCGGCCACTCGGGCGGGGCGGGGGGTGTGGGGACGCATTGTGGTTCCTCTCGGTGGGGGAACGCAGCGGGTTCGGCACCGGTCGCACCGTGGTGCTCCGGCGCCTGGTCGGCCGCGATTCGTCGTTGAACGTGACTGTTGGAAGGTAGCACGTGTTACCAGGTCATGACAATAGGATATTCAGACTTTGGCGGTGGACGTCCTCCCATCCGTCGCGGACACATTCTCCGTTGGGATTCCAACGGTTCGCGCCCTCGCCGATCGGCGCCGGAACGATAGTTCCCGAACATACCGACTCGAACAGCATCGTTAACGCTACCAAAGTATGGCGCAGATCATACCGTAAGTCCAGCGGGACCCGGCGGCAGCGGGGCCGGTCGGCAGCGGGGCCGGGGCGGTCATGGCGGCGGCGCGGCGGTGCCCGCATCGAACACCGTGCGCTCCCAAAGGGAGATCATCGCCTCATTGTCGACAGCCTCGACGATGTCGACCGGGACTCCATCGGGGCACTCGACGAGCTTCCCGTCATCGCGCACATCGACCCGGTGCTGGCTGGAGTCCACCAACTCCGGATGCGCGAGGGCGACCAGGGCGACCAGGTCATGCACCCACATCCCATCGACTGGGCGCGTCGCCTCCGAGAAGGACAACCAGGGACTGACCCACGCGTCGAAGGCGGAGGCCGTGGCGACAGCCATCGGCCCCTTCTCCGCCGCACGCCGGATGATCGCCCGCCAGCGGTCACGAGTCAGGCACGTCGTGCGGGTCGTGTCCAGGGGAACGATCGTGACGGGGATTCCGAAGCGGACGACGACCCGGGCGGCGCGCGGGTCGACCGCGAAATTCGTGTCCACCATCGTGCCGAAAGCCAGCGCCCCTCCCATGACGACGATGCGGTCGACGCGCCCCGGCGCCGCGCCCCACCCAGTCAGCACACGTGCGATATTGGTCAGGGGGCCGATCCCCACGAGCGTGGTCTGCTCCGGACAGCGCAAGTCGTCGACGAGGTCGTCCAGACGGGCAGGCGGGACCTCCCCGGCCGCGTCCCCGTCCGCCTCCTCCCGGACGGAGGCCCGCTCCGGTCGCCGCCCCCACGCGGCGAGCCCGGCTGGGGACGAGGCGGACTCGCGCCTTTGCCGGAGCCAGCGCTGGGGATCGCCCGATGCCGGCTGAAACGGGCCGCAGCGCAGCACCGGCGATGAGGATGGGCCCCCGTCCGCCCCACTGCCCCCAGCCCCGACGACACGGATCACCTCGGACGCGCAGCGGTAACCCAGATCGGGCGGCGTGTTACCGAATACCGTCCACACGGCCCCCACGTCGACCAGGGGCGATCGGAGGGCGTAGGCCAGTGCGAGGGCGTCATCGACGTTCGCCCCGGGGACGCCGTTACCGGGATCGCAGTCGAGGATGATTCTACGGGGCGCCATCTTCAATCCGTTCCGATACGTCTCCGCATCCGCAACTGGCCCGGGCGACCACGTACGGGGCGATGGCGGCGCCCCCGGCGTCCCCCTCGCCGTTCAAAGCGCGTGCGATGCGGTCGGCAACGGCGGGGGCAGGCATTTCCACCATCGACAGCGACGGGGAGGCGTACTCAGCGAGGGGCGTGCCGTTGATGCCGATGACGGCGATGTCTTCCGGGACTCTCACGCCGCGCAGGTGAAGGCCGTTGAGCAACCCGATCGCCTGCATCTCGTTGGAGGCGACGACCGCGTCCGCCCCCAGTTCCAGCACGTGATCGACGCTGGCCCGGCCGCCTTCACGGGTGAAGGGGACGTGGATGGGCGCGGAGGAGGGCAAGTCGGCGCGGCGGAGCGCCTTCTCCCACCCACGGACCCGTTCGCGCGCATTACGGCGACCGTTCGGACCCGCGACGATGGCGATCGTCCTGCGCCCGTGGTCGACGAGGTGCTCGGTGGCGAGGCGCCCCTCGAGGCGCTCGTCGGCGCTCACCGACCATATCCCCGGTCGACCGGAGAGGCCGACGGCGCGGGAACCGTTCTGCGGTGGACCGGTCGGCTGATTGAGCAGGACCGCAGGAACGTGCGACTCCTCCAGCAGGTCGAGGGGGAGCGGCTGGTTCACCCCGTACCAAACCAGGCCCGCGATCTGCTGGCGCAGGAACGCCTCGAGGATCAGAGTCTCCCTGTCGGGGTCGTCGTGGGAGTCGCCGACCAGGAGCACTTTCCCGCGCGCGAAGAACTCGTGCTCGAGGGCCTGGGCGAGTGCCGCGAGGTAAGGGTTCGCCAAGTCGGGGACTAGAAGCGCGTAAAGGTCCGTGCGCCCATGGGAAAGGGATTTGGCGAGGGCGTTGGGCCGGTACCCGAGTTCCCCGATCGCCCGGAGAACGCGCTGCCGCGTCTCCTCGCGCACGCGCCTGGGGCCGCCGTTGACAACGTAGCTGACCACGGCCGTGGAAGTCCCAGCCAGCCGGGCGACGTCGTCGCGGGTGGGTTTTCTGCTCATCGTGGTCCCAGTCTAGGTCCGTCGCGTCCAAGGGCGCAGGCGCTCGGCGGTCAAATCGCGTCCTCCATCAGGGCGAGGTCGCGCCCCCTCGTCTCCGGGGCGACGAAGGTCGTGGCGAAGCCGATGAGAGCCGTGGCGGCGAAGTACGCCGCCAGGGGGATCCACGAGTCGAAGGCCGCGAGCAGAGCGGATGCGACCATGGGCGCTGTTCCACCGGAGAGAATCGATCCGAGTTCTTTCGCGACGGCCATGCGCGAGTAGCGGTGCTGCACTCCGAACAGTTCCACTCCGTACGCGGCTTGGACGCCGAAAATGCCGAGGGATCCCAATCCCATGCCGACGACGATGACCGTTCCCACCACCCAAGGATCACGAGTCTGGAGCAAGGCGAACGCGGGGAACGCGTACGCGACCAGAAGGGCGCAGAACACCCGGTAGGTGATACGGCGCCCGAACCTGTCGGAGAGCCAGCCCGACAAGGGGATGATCGCGAACCCCAGCACCGACGCGACCATCACCGCAGTGGTGGGCACCGACTTCGACATCTGAAGGGCTTTGACGACGTACCCGACAAGGAAGGACTGCGCGATGTACGAGGGGCCGTTCTCCCCGATCCTCAGGCCGAGCATGACGAAGAACGCCTTCCAGCCGCCCTTCTTCGCGTCGAGACCGCTCCGGCCGACCGCCTCCTGCTCTTCGGCCTTCTTCTGCTGGAACGCGCGGAACACGGGGCTCTCCTGCATAGAGCGCCGCAGGAAGATGGCGAAGAGCGCGATGAGCACCGAGACCAGGAAGGGGATCCGCCAGCCCCACACCACGAGGTCGTCCTTGGGGATCATCAGCACCAGGAGCCACACACTCGATGCCAGCAGCGTTCCAGTGTTCGAACCGACGCCGATGAGAGAGGACACCACTCCGCGGTGTTTGACCGGCGAGAACTCCGCGAGCATGACGGCTCCGCCCGACAGTTCCGCGCCCGCTCCGAATCCTTGGCAGAGGCGGAGGAACACTAGCAACGCGGGCGCCACCCAGCCGACTTGGTGGTACGTGGGAAGCAAACCGAGGGCGGTGGTCGAAACGCCCATGAGTCCTACCGTGATCACCATGATGGTCTTGCGTCCGTGCCGGTCGCCGACATGGCCGAGGACGATGGCGCCGAGCGGTCGGGCCAGGAAGCCCACTGCGTAGGTCGCGAAGAACGACAGCAGGGAGATGATCGGGGTCTGCTCGGGGAAGAACACGTCTCCGAAGACCAGGCCGGCCGCCAGCCCGTAGAGCGCGAAGTCGACGTACTCCATCGTGGTGCCGAGCCAGACCGAGACGATGTTGATCCAGAAGCTCCGCCGCCCCTCCGGTGTGCGAAAGCTCAGGTCCGAGGCCTGCAGGTCCTCGTTCTGCGTTGTCATGTGCTGCCTCCTCGCAGTGCTCCGATGACGGACAGCGTTGATTCTACGCGTGTAGATTCTTGTGCCGCAAGGATTCGGCGCATCATTTTCAGCCGTGTTCAACGAAACGGCACCGCCATGGGCAACATCCAGGAACTTCTAGTTCGGGCAGAATTCGAAGTTCCTGGATATCCGGCGGCCCCCGCCCCGCAGGAACCGCGTCACGCACCCCTCGCGCTCGCGCCCGCAGACCCCACGGACCACGAGGCCAACGCCCCTATGAAGAAGAGCAACGCCGCGATGGCGACCGAGACTACAACGCCCATCGTGGCCCCGGCAATGGCGTAGACCGCTCCCATGGCCGCAGTGCCGCACACTGTTCCCAGTTGCCGGGCTGTGTTGATGACTCCACTGGCCATCCCTTTTCGGCGTTCTGCGACGCTGCCGATGGCCTCCGCCGAGACCGGGGGCATGGCGAACGCCATTCCGAAACTCGCCAGGAAGCTCAGCGGGGCGAGGACGGCCTGCGATCCGGTGAGGGGGAACAGGGCGATCCCGAGGAACCCGATCCCGCCCGCGGTCAAACCGACGGCGGTCGCCCGCCGCCCGCCCCAGGCGGCGGCCGCCCTGCCGCCGAGTGGCGCGGCTATCAGCGCCGAGCAGGTCTGTGGGAATATCACCAGTCCGGCATGGGCGCTGGAGTACCCGAGGCCCTGCTGCAGGTACATCGACAGCACGAACAGCTCTCCGAACAATGCGAAGTTCAGGATCCATCCGATCGCGCAATTCGTTGCGAAAGCTGGAACACGGAACAGAGCCGTCTCCAGGAACGCCTTCGCGCTCCGGCTCTCGTGCCGAAGGAAAGCCCACCAGCTAGCGGCGGCCGCCGCGCACCCCGCGCTCCCCAGGATCCGTGTGGAGCTGCTGCCGAGTTCGATCACGGAGAACGAAGTCAAACCAATAGCGAGAATGGACAGCAGTTGACCCGCCCCATCGGATGGTGCTGCTCTCCTCCGGCTGCGGCCAGCGCGGCGCGAACCGCTGCCGGTGAGGACCAAGCGGATCAGGACGCAGATGGGGACATTGACCCAGAAGACGCACCGCCATCCCAGCGTTGAAACCAGGCAACCGCCGAGGACGGGCCCCATTGCCGCAGCGAGGCCACCGGCAGAACCCCACCAACCCAGCGCAACGGAACGCTCCTCAGGAGTCCGGCAACCGTCGGCCGCCAGGACCATGCTGGTCGGGATCAGGGACGCTCCGGCCACCCCCTGCGCGAATCGAGACGCCAGAAGAACCCATAGCTCTGGACTGAGCGCGCATCCCAAGGACGCGATGGCGAACATCAGGAGGCTGGCCTCGTACACTCGCCGTGTCCCGAACCTGTCGGCCATGCCGCCTGCGCCGAGCAGCAGGGCGGCCAGGGCGATGGCGTACGCGTTAACGACCCATTGCAATCCTTGGAAGGACGCGTGGAGCCCAGCACCGATAGAGGGCAGGGCGACATTGACGATCGTGGTGTCCAGCATGACCACGAAGAATCCCGCTGAAGCCCCTACCAGGGACCTGCGCGCTCGGCGCTCATCGGGGCCCGTTCGCGGATCCGTCATGGTGCGACCTCGCCGAGCGGGGCAGAACCGCGGTTCGCGTTCATCCAGTGGAGTCGGCTCGCACAGCCGATGGGCAGCGTTCCAGCCACGGTGTTCACTCCTTGTCCGTGAAGAGCTTGCGGATGGTGGAAGGGTAGGACCGCGACGGTTCGACGGGCGCCGAACTGTGGAACGATTAGAACCGTTCAGGAGAGGAGCGGGAGCGTGACGTTCAGAACCCTTCCAGTGGCAATGCCTGATATTTCAAAGATCAGCAGCGCTTTCGCGGATCGCACCAGAGCAGCGGTGTGCGGCGCCCTAATGGACGGAGCCGCCTGGACCCCCACCGAGCTGGCGGGGTTCTGCTCGGTGTCCAAGTCGACGATGAGTGAGCATCTGGCGGTGCTCAAGGCCGTGGGCGTCGTCGGGGAAGTCAGGCAAGGGCGCCACCGTTACTTCCGCCTCGCAGGACCGGAGGTGGCGTCTGTCATCGAGAGCCTTGCCGCTATCGCCGGCGCCAACTTCCCAAGTCCGAAGAACTACAACGCCCATCGGGCGAACACGGAGTTCGCAGCGGGCAGAACGTGCTACAACCATCTTGCCGGCGAGCTCGGTGTCCGGCTCCTCCAGGAACTCAGCGCGCACGGTTACATCTCAGCGCACCTCCAGGTGACTGAGGACGGCGACGAGCTGCTCCGCTCATGGGGGATCCCACATCCAGAACGCCTTGAGGGCAAACCCTGCCTGGACACGACCCACCGCGTGTTCCACCTGGCGGGCGGGCTGGGGTCCACGATCTGCGCTCGACTGCTCGCGCTGTCGTGGATTGAGCGAACCCACTCCAACCGGTGTGTGCGCCTCGTCCCAGAAGGACGGGCAGCCCTCGGGGCCGCAGGACTCTCCTTGCCCTGACCGTGTCGGCCCCGTCCCGCGCGTCCGTCACTCCATCCACCCACCCCCGCCTTTCCGGGCCACAGCATCCAGCGGACGCGTCCCAACTTCCATTAACTTCTAATTTTGTCTAAATTAGAAGTTGCAAGATGTTCAGGAGGCCCCGATGAAGACACCCGCACCACCGCCGATGCGCCTCGCTGAACTGCACGATGCGGTTCTCGCGGCCCTGCTGTCCGGCGGCGCGCCACCGGACGCACGGACGTTGAGCATCGTATTGGAGGGCGCCGAAGACCGCGAGTACCACCCATGGGAGTGGTTCGCCCACCATGAACCGCCCGAGCCCCTCACGCGGGAACAATGGTGGTACGCCGTCCGCCAGGACCGGGCCCGCACCGCCCGCCCCACCCCCTTCACGATGATCGACGGCACGCGTTTCTCCTTCAACCTGCCCGACCCCCTGCTGCGCCTGATCGACGACATCTCCTCCCAGGCGAGGGGCCGCCTGGAGCTGCCCGATCCGGTCGCGAACCCAGTGACGCGGGACCGGTACCTGGTGAACTCCCTGTACGAGGAGGCGATCACTTCCTCCCAGTTGGAAGGGGCCTCGACCACCCGGCGGGACGCCAAGCGCATGCTCCGGGAGAAACGGCGCCCACGGGACCGCTCCGAGCAGATGATCCTTAAGAACTACATGGCCCTTGAACGGGTGCGCGAGCTCAAGGACCAGGCGCTGACTCCCCAAATGGTCCTCGACATCCACGCCGTCGTCACCGAGGGGACCCTGGACGACCCCGCCGACGCGGGCAGGATCCAGCAGCCGGGCGAGGAGCGCATCCGGATCTACGGCGACGAGACGGACGACCAAGTGCTCCACGTCCCCCCACCCGCCGAACAACTGCCGGAACGCATGCGGCGCCTCTGCGATTTCGCCAATGGGGCGGGCGACTTCGCCGACCAGTACGTCCCCCCGCTGGTCCGGTCGATCATCGTGCACTTCATGATGGGGTACGACCACTACTTCGTGGACGGCAACGGCCGGACCGCGCGCGCCGTCTTCCAGTGGTCGATGCTCCACCAGGGCTTCTTCCTGGCCGAGTTCTTGTCGATCTCGCGCCTGCTGCGCCAGGCCCCCGCCCGTTACGCCCGCAGTTTCCTGCGCGTCGAACAGGACGAGGGGGACCTCACCCACTTCCTGCTGGCGCAGGCGCGGGTGATCTCGCGCGCCATCACCGACCTGCACGAGTACCTCGCCAGGAAGTCGTCGGAGTTGGGGCGCGCGGCGGCCCTGTTGCGCGGGACGCAGCTGAACAACCGGCAGATCGCCGTCGTCGAGTCGTTCCTGCGCGACCCCAGTGGTTCTGTTTCCGCAGTCGACCACCAGAGCACCCACCGCGTGTCAGCCCAGACCGCCCACAACGACCTGCGCGGCCTCGAGGAGGCGGGGTTCCTGGCCCGCACCAAGCGGGGCCGCCGCATTGTGTGGTTCCCTGCCCCCGACATGGAGGAACGGGTGCGCGGCGCGCACTGATCCCAGGCCCCCTGCCCGGTCCGCCTCTGGCGCCTCCGCCGCGCGCACTGGCCCCGGTGGCCTCCTCCCCTCCCCCGCCTCGGGCGCTGGCCGCAGGCCACTACCAGTGGACGAGGCGGGACCAGGGAGCGGCTCACGCCCTCACTGTGGTGCGCTCGTCTGCGCGCGCTGGCGGACGAACAGGGGCCGCACTCACGCCTCGAGCGTCGCTACGGGGATGACGAGCACCCCATCAGAACGCTTGTACGCGATGTCGCCCTTGCCGACCAGGAGGGCGAGGAACTCCGGGGGCCGCGTCTGCGCCAACGGGTTGCGCGTGGTCTTCTGGCGGAAGGCCATGAGCCTGTCGGCGGCCGCGTCATCCGCTTTCGCGTCGGAGAGTTTCGCCTCGAACGTCCCCCACCTGCCGTCGGAGAGCTCGACGACGAAGTCGACCTCCAGCCCTTTCTCGTCGCGGTAGTAGTGGATCCGGTTCGCCGCGCCCGGCATCGCGGAGAGGTACACGCTCAGATCCCTGAAACAGAGGGTCTCGAAGAGCCCCCCGAGCGTCTGGGTGTCACGGAGCAGCGCCACCGGATCGGTCCCGATCAATGCTGCGGGCAGCGAGGGGTCGACGAAGTAGCGCTTGGGTTTGACCCGGATCCTGTTCTTGCCCCGGGGCTGCGGCGACCAACCGGGCAGGCCCTCGATGATGTACAGGTCCTCAAGCATCTCCAGGTAGGAGGTGACCGTTTGACGGGCGGGGCCCGGATCCCCATCCTCCCCCATGTCCGAGGCGAGGGTCCTGTGGGTCGGCGCCTGCCCGAGGTTGAACGCCAGGGCGCGCATGAGGGCGAGTGAGGTCGCCTGGGACTTCCCCAGCCGTGGGACGTTGACCTCATTGACGTTGCGGATGTACTCGGCGGGCGTTTCCAGGGCGAACTCATCATCGAGCCCGATCAATGAGGGCCATCCCCCTCGGCAGCACCATCGCGCGATGTCGGCGATGCTCGTGGGGCGGCGCGCTCCTGCCTCGAAACCGGCATCGAAGAGGCGCGAGAAGCTCACCCCTCCCCCACTGTCACCGGATTCGCTCAGCGCCATCGGCCTCATCCGCACGCGCGCGATGCGCCCGGTGCCGCTGTGGCGGATGGCCTCCGTGTCCTTCGGGGCGGAGGAACCCGTGAGGATGAGTTGGCCGCGCCTATTCGCGTTCGTGTCGATCCGGTTCCTCGAGGCGTCCCAGATCTGGGGGACCTCCTGCCACTCGTCGACGAGGTGGGGTTCGGCGCCCTCGAGCACAAGTGCCGGGTCGGTGCGCGCGGCGGCGAGGGTCGCGGGATCCATGAGCGTGTCGACGCTGCGGGAGTGGGCGAGTGCCGTCCAAGTCTTCCCGCACCACTTCGGCCCCGTGATCTCTACACCGCCAAAGGCCCGGAGCATCTTCTCCACGCGCGCATCGACAATGCGGGCCCGGTAGCCGTCAGGCCGCAGATTCCGCGTGTTCGTAGGCATTCCCGCTCCCCTCGCATGCTGAGATTGTACATTTTACGCTGATATCAGCTTACATTTTACGCCCATCTCATTTAACATTTTACGCCGATGTTGATGGCGCTCGACGTGCCCTCCGCGTTCAAGGGCGCAGGGACGCGCCGCACGGAGCGCGCCCCCGCCTGACCCCGTGGCGATCGCCGTCCGCGGCTCGGTGGTCCGTTCGGCGGTCCAAAATGCGTCTGAGTCTCGGGCGGAAATCGGGGCCTGTCGGGCGTGTGGTCCAAAAAGCGTCTGAGTCTACGTGAATTCGCCCGGATCCGGTCAAAACCGTCGAACTCAGACGCTTTTTGGATCATCCCGCCGCAGTGCCACCCAGACGCGGCGAAACCCAGACGCATTTTGGACCACTCTGCCCACTGCCACCATGCCCACGCGCGCGACCCCCGTATGCGCCACCCTCATCGCTCCACAAAGCGCGCTCCAGCGCGTCCCCCGCGGAGCACACCCTTCGCAGGGCGAACCACCGCCTGGCACCCGCGCGCGTCGTCATCGTCGCCCCGCCGGGCACAAGGGCAACTCCGAGTGGATGGGCGGCCTCCCGCCCGTGCCCCTCCCAGCAGGCGTGGCGGGAGGCACGGGTTCCCGAGTAAAGACACGCCCCAGTTGGCCCCCGGCGACACCACGAGCCCCGTACTATATAGATAGGTACCTATCTACAGCCGAGGAGATGACGCCGACGATGCTGCCCACGATCACGGAGACTGACATCGCCGCAACAGCGAACCGGCTTGCTTTCGACACTAAAGACATGAAAGAGATCAAGAAGGACTAATAAATAATGGTGAAATCTAAAACGGTAAGCATGACACTTGAGCAGACCCTGTGGGAAAGCGCAGAAACAATGCGGGCGAAGGGGAACCAGGAGGCCTCCGAATACAAGCACGTTGTGCTTGGACTCGTGTTCCTCAAGTACGTTTCAGACAAGTTTACAGAGCGCCGCGAGGAACTGCAACGAGAGCTCATTGGGGAGGGCTTCGATGAGACACAGATTGAGTCGTTCCTGGAGGACAGGGACGAGTACTCCGGTCACAACGTCTTCTGGATTCCCGGCGGCGCGCGTTGGGATCAGCTCCAAGCAGCGGCGAAACTCCCCGGAATCGGCCAGCGTATCGACGGGGCTATGCGGTTGATTGAGCGGGCAAACCCGTCACTCGTGGGCGTGCTGCCGCGCAACTACGGGCGTGAGGACCTCAAGGGGGAGATGCTCGGTGAACTCATCGACCTCATCGGGTCCATCGGATTCGGCGCTGACAACAATCACAATGCCGATGACATCCTCGGCAGGGTCTACGAGTACTTCCTCGGGATGTTCGCCGGCGCGGAGAAGGGCAAGGACGGCGGCGAGTTCTACACACCAAGGAGCGTCGTCAACCTCCTTGTGGAGATGCTCCAGCCCTTCTCGGGCCGTGTGTACGATCCATGCTGCGGCAGCGGTGGCATGTTCGTGCAGTCCACAAGGTTCGTTGAAGCGCATGGCGGAAACCGCGACGAACTGTCGATCTACGGCCAGGAGAAGGCTGCGTCCACATGGAGACTGGCCAAGATGAACCTAGCGCTGAGGGGCATCGAAGCGGACCTCGGTCCGCGGGACGCTGAGACTTTCACCGAGGACCAGCACCCGGATCTGCGCGCGGACTTCATCATCGCCAACCCACCCTTCAACCTCAAGGGCTACTGGTCCGCCACCCTCCAGGACGACCCGCGTTGGGTGTATGCCACCCCGAACGAGTCTAACGCAAACTACGCCTGGATCCAACATTTCCTCTATCACTTGAGCCCTTCTGGCAGCGCGGGCTTCGTCATGGCGAACGGGGCACTCTCCTCCAAAGCGAAAACCGATGGCGTCATTCGCCAAGCCATGATCAAGGCGGACGTGGTGGACTGCATCGTGGCACTGCCCGACAAACTCTTCTTCAACACCGGCATCCCAGCTTGCCTGTGGTTCCTGTCGAAAAAACGCAACGGAAATGGGCACCGCGACCGTCACGGCGAGGTATTGTTCATCGACGCGCGCGACATGGGTGAAATGATCACGCGCGCTCAGCGCCAGCTCACTGCTGATGACATCGAACGAATCTCCAGCGTGTATAATACGTGGCGCTCCCGGAATGAGTACAAAAACTACGAGAATGTGCCCGGCTTCTGCAAATCATCCACTATCCAGGAGATCGCAAACAACGACTTCATCCTCACGCCGGGCCGCTACGTCGGACTCGACGACTCCATCAGCCCCGACGCCGAGCCGGTGGAGGAGAAAATCGCCCGTTTGACGAGTGAACTCCTCGCGGAGTTTGATCGTGGGCGAGAACTTGAGAGCATGATTCGCATGCGGCTTGGGGGCATAAAATGGAACTGATCTTCGGCGAAGCCTTCGACGTCGACCCAAAGGTCACGATTCGTCGAGGCTCACAAGTACCATTTATCGAAATGGCAGACGTTAAACCGTGGACACGTACCGCACGCGCAACGGCTCACCGAACGTTCTCTAGTGGTTCCAAGTTCATCGACGGTGACGTGCTCCTCGCTAGAATCACCCCTTCGCTTGAGAACGGAAAGGCATCAATATATAGGGCAGCACAGCATGAGAAGGACCAACCCGCGGCCGGATCTACTGAGTTCTTCGTGATTCGAGGAAAGCATGGAGTGAGCCTATCCGAGTACGCGTATTACCTACTGCGGACAGATGAACTACGCAGTCACCTAATCGCAAACATGAACGGCAGTTCAGGTAGACAACGTGTCCGGCCTGAAGCCCTACACGACTATCCCGTAACTCTTCCCAACATTGCTGATCAGCGGAAGATAGTTGAGTTTCTTTCTACGGTGGACGACAAGATCGACTCAAACACATACCTCGAAGATCTAATACCTAGAGTAGTTCACGCTTTCGTAGAACAAGAAATCAGTAACAACGGAGGAAGCATCAAACCTGTTTCTGCGCTTGCAAAGTTCATAAACGGTGGTGCTTACACAAAGGGCGCTTCGGGTAGCGGTCGAATGGTGATTAGAATCGCTGACCTCAATTCGGGGCCCGGTACATCTACCGTGTACAACGATATTGATGTCCCTGCTGATCGATTAGCGAATCCAGGCGACTTGCTGATGTCTTGGTCCGGGTCCCTTGGTGTCTACGTTTGGTGTAGACCACAAGCCATCGTGAACCAACACATCTTTAAGGTGATACCAACCCACCTTCCTACATGGTTTGTTCATAATAGATTAAATGCTGCCATCGCGGAGTTTCAGGCAATTGCGGCCGACAAGGCTACTACGATGGGACACATTCAACGTAAGCATCTAGACGAAACTTTTGTGAGCGTTCCCTCACTTGAACCCCTCGATTCTCTCTGCGCTCCACTGTGGGAGAGGTATGTGTCCGCTCAGCGCGAAACGCAACAACTTAGTCATTTCCGGGACGCTATTCTACCCGAGTTGCTGAGCGGACGGATGCGTGTGGATGAGGCGGGCCGCCTCGTCACGGACATGCTTGGAGAGGAGTCAATTGATGACTAGTTCCGTCTACCGGTTTGATGAATCGACAGTCGAACAGGCCGCGAAAGAGTGGCTCGCCGAGATCGGCTACCACACTGGGTACGCACCTGTTGACGCTCCCGTGGGCCAGGTCCGCGAGACCCCCGGTGACTGCGTTCTGTGGTCGTACGTGACTGAAGCACTTGCCCGCCTCAACCCTGGCGCATCGAATGATCTGGTGCACTTAGCGCTCGCGCGTATTCAGCGTGCCGAGTCCCAGGACGTGATAAGTGAGAACCAGCGGCTTCATAAGCTCATGGTGACGGGCGTGCCCGTCGAAACCACGAGCGAGGATGGCCGACCCACCACAGTACGACTGCACCTCGTTGACTTCAACGATCCGGCGAACAATGACTGGCGCGCACTCAACCAGTTCACAGTCGTTGAGGGGGGCCACAACCGCCGCCCTGATGTGCTGGTCTTCCTCAACGGCCTGCCCGTCGGTCTCATGGAGTTGAAGAACCCCGCCGATGAGAAGGCCACACTACGCAATGCCTGGAACCAGATTCAGACCTACCGCAAGCAGATTTCCTCGGTGTTCGTCCCCAACGTCATCACCGTCATCTCCGACGGCACATCTGCGGCGATGAGTTCCTTCACCGGAGGTTTCGAGCACTACGCTCCGTGGAAGACCATGGACGGGCGCGACATCGTCACAGACCGTCCAGCACTCGAAGTACTCATCAAGGGCGTGTTCAACCCCGCACGGTTCCTCGACATTCTGCGGAACTTCGTCGTCTACTCGGAAGAGTCAGTCACTGATACGGCTACCAGCCAGCGTCGCCGGATGATTATCAAGCGCATGGCGAAGTACCACCAGTACTGGGCGGTCAACGCTGCCATTGAGTCCACCGTGAGAGCTGCCGGCCCAGATGGGGACAGGCGCGGCGGCGTGGTGTGGCATACCCAGGGCTCCGGCAAGAGTTTCGAAATGGTGTTCTACGCGGCCAAACTCATGCGCGATCCGCGTATGTCCAATCCGACCCTTGTATTCATCACTGACCGCAACGACCTGGATGACCAGCTTTTCGGTGAGGTGTTCTCACCTGCTCAGATTCTTCCCGAAAGCCCGGTCCAGGCCACGGGGCGAGACAACCTGCGCCAGTTGCTCACCCGCGCATCGGGCGGCATCATCTTCACCACACTGCAGAAGTTCGCGCCCGGCCAGGACGGGGACATGAATCCTGTGCTCACAGACCGACGCAATGTGGTGGTCGTCGCCGACGAGGCTCACCGCTCCCAGTACGGCTTCGGGGAAACTCTGGACACCCAAGGGCGCCTCAAAACCGGCCTCGCCAAGCACCTGCGCGATGCCCTACCCGGTGCGACATTCCTCGGATTCACCGGCACACCAATCGAATCGAACGACCGCTCCACCCGCACGGTGTTCGGGGACTACGTTGACATCTACGACCTCACGCGCGCCGTGGAAGACGGCGCAACCGTCAAGATTTTCTACGAGTCCCGCCTGGCCAAGATCAACCTGGACGAAGACCAGCTGGGCGAACTGGACGCCGTCGTCGACGAAAGCAGCGAGGCAAGCAGTGCCAACGAATCGGAACAGGCAAAGTCCAAGTGGTCGCGCCTGGAGGCACTGGTCGGAGCGGACTCCAGGTTGGATGCCATCGCCTCCGATATCGTGGCCCACTGGGAGAAGCGGCGCGCCTCCATGACGGGTAAGGCCATGATCGTAGCCATGAGCCGTCGCATCGCCGTGGCCCTGTACAACAAGATCGTCGCATTGCGGCCCCAGTGGCACTCCGACGACATCGACAAAGGTCGTATCAAAGTCGTCATGACGGGCTCGGCAGCCGATCCAGTAGAGTTCCAGCCACACGTCCACTCCAAGGACGAGCGTCGGGATCTGAAGCAACGTGCCAAGAACCCTGATGACGAGCTCGAAATCGTCATCGTGCGTGACATGTGGCTCACGGGATTCGATGCCCCGTCGATGCACACCATGTACGTGGACAAACCCATGCAAGGCGCGGGGCTCATGCAGGCAATCGCCCGGGTCAACCGCCGCTTCAAAGACAAGCCCGGCGGACTCGTCGTCGACTACATTGGGCTCTTCACCTCCCTGCAGCAAGCGCTCAGTGTCTACTCGCCGTCCGATCGGGAGCAGGCCGGTGTACCGATCGAACAGCTCATCGACATCATGCTTGAGAAGCACGACATCGTTCGAGGAATGCTGCACGATGTCACCTACAACTCCTCAACGGAACTATCGGCGAAGGAACGTCTTTCCCAGTACGCCGCCGTGCTGGACCACGTGATGTCCGACCCGGATCTGACCAAGCGATACAACGACCAGGTGTTAGCGCTCGCGAAAGCCTTTGCCCTGGCAGCCTCTCGTCCCGAAGCTCAGGCCATCCGTGACGACGTGCGCCTGTTCACTGATGTACGGGTAGCAGCGCTGAAGATCCTCAACCCGGATGCTGGCCAGTCTCGGCAAGGTGGCAGCAACCTCGATTCAGTTCTGGGCCAGATGGTCAATGACGCTGTCACCGCGGACCAGGTCATCGACGTTTTTCAGTTCGCTGGCATGGACTCCCCGGAACTCTCGCTACTATCGGACGAGTTCTTGGACTCCATCGTCCACTCGAACCAGCCGAACCTCCAGCTGGGGCTCTTGCGCAGACTGCTCAACGACCAAGTCCGCACACTTCAGCGCAAGAACATCGTCCAGGGCCGGAAGTTCTCCCAGATGCTCACCGAGGCACTGAACCGCTACACGAACAGATCACTGACAACCGCAGAAATCATCGCCGAGTTGGTGAACCTAGCTAAAGAGATGCGCCAGGACCAGCAACGAGCAAGTGAACTGGGTTTGAGCGGAGCAGAGATCGCTCTATATGACGCGATTATCCAAAACGACTCGGCAATCCTCGAGCTCGGTGACGAGACATTGAAGACCATCGCTCGAGAACTCGTTACCACCATCCAGAAGTCCACCACCATCGACTGGACATTCAAGGAGTCCGTCCGTGCCCGCATGCGCTCGCGCATCAAACGCTTGCTAGCCAAGTACAAGTACCCGCCGGACAAGCAGGAAGAAGCCGTGCGCCTCGTGATAGAACAGGCTGAACACCTGGCAACGGAAGGCGAGATGCAGAGCTGAGTTCCCCCGGTCCCTACCGCGCGCCAGGCCCCGGATGCCGACCATGCGGGCCACAAGTACCCGGGTACTAGTGAATCCAGCTGGCTGCGGCGCCCAGGCCTCCACCTATTGGCGCAACCTCTCAATCCAAGTTGGACTGACTCCAGGAGTAATCTCTACATCTGTGGGAACTGTGAGGGTCGGGCCATAGACAATGGTCTCCTTGCCGACATGCTGGGTAGCGGCTGTATGCACAATATCAAAACGGGCACAGCGGGCGGCGTCGTAGAGTTCGTCCCAGATAATCTTCTGGTCGTCATAAGTCAACAACCACGGGTAATTTACCGCCAGCAGCTTTTCAGCTAGAGCCTTATGGTCGTCGGCGTTGAAAGCGTGGAGGTAGAGACTTCCTCCTTGCTCGACGTAGGGCGGGTCGGCGTAGACGAGGACGTCGGTGGCGTGAGCTTCCATTGTGGTGAGAAAATCGAGACCGTCGAGCTGGGTAACATGGATGCGTTCGCCCAAGGCAGCGACATGCTTAACTCTCTCGATGAGAGCTGGTTTGTTGTAGCGGGCATCTATCTTCCACTTCCCAGTCTGGTCGAGGCCTCCGATGGGGCGGGCATCGAGGATGCCAGAGCGATTGGTGCGGTTGAGGTAGAAGGTGGCGAAGCCGAGGGTGAGGTCGTCTGCCTGGCCGGCCTCGTAAATGGCTTGCTGGAGGTGCCACTGGTCGATGGTGACGGGGGTGTTCCTGATGAGCTGATTGAAGGCTGCGGCACCGTCGGGGGTGGTGATGGTGCGCCAGAACGCGGCGATTCCAGCGTTGATGTCGTTGATGTGGATGTGGTCGACGACACTGTCGGTCAGAAGACGTAGCGCGGCGCCGCCGCCGCCCGCGTAGGGCTCGGCGTAGTGGGTCGGGACGGGAACCTGTGAACGGATCAAGCGTGTGAAGAAGGGGGCCAGACGAGCTTTTCCGCCTGGGTAGCGCAGGGGGGACAGGTACCTCATGGGTCAAGCCTGCTCGTTTTGCTTGCCCGTGGACACCGTTGCGGCAGACGGGTTGTCAAGGTCGGCGTTGATGGCGTTGAGCAGGGGTGTGAACAGGGCGTTCGCTCGCTTGGCCATCTCGGGTGCGGCGGTGAACTGGTAGGAGTGCACGCAATTGTGGAGGTCACGGATGAAGTGTCCGTCAGCGGTGTCGGTGCGTACTGCCGCCCAGGTTCCAGCTAGGTCTGGCCGGGTGGGGTTCTTGGAGTCCAGGAGGGGGTCGAGGTGACGCATGACGGCGGCAAGCTTGTCAATGAGCTGCTTGCCTTTCGGCTTGAGATTCTGGTGGTTGATGAGAGTGTCGGCGGCAAGCTCGACCACGACGCGAGCCACGACCGACGCCGTCTCAGGATGCTGACTGATCTCCAGCTTGCCACAGTCCTTTATCAGCCTCCGGAGCCGATCGGGCATGTGGGAGTACCTTACGCCATTGTAAAGGTGGGTCTCGCTCTTGCGAGGCTTGGATTGACGGGGTCGGGGGTTACCTTTCGGACGAGACTCCGCTTCCTGGCCAGGGGTCCCTTCCTCAGTACGAGTATCTGAAGTGGGAAAGGGCGTGCCGGAAGAATCTGGTGTCGACACAGCATCTTCCGTATCCCCGGACGGCTTGGTTGCGTTATTGTCTGTCGGTAGCGTTGTTGCGGAAGTGACGTCGGTGTCTCCAACGGTTTCTTTCCACACCTTGCCAATTCTATCCTCGGCGAGATCTCTGCTGTTGAGGGTACGGGAGGAGATGACGAGGACATCAGCTGCGCCTGGCGCTTTGGGATCCTTGGGTTGGGGCAGGAGCATCCCGATGATGAGTTTGTGGATGAACGGCTTGATCTTTTCAGTGTCGACGTCAACACTGATCTGGCTGGGCTCGGTGAAGCTGGCGCCAAGGAGCTCTTTGACCTTCCAGGTGTAGACGCGCTTCATGAGGGTGTACTGGTCACGTCGGGCCTGGTCGATGAAGTCGACCAGTCGGCGGTCGTGCTGGTAGGTTTCCTCCAGCCAGTACCAGAACTCGTTCCACTCCACAGGATTGCTGCCGCTGTTGACCTGGTCGAGGTAGACCATCTCTGGGCCCCATGCCGCGGTTCCTTCGCCACTGCCGGCGCCGTGGTGCTTGAGGTGGATCCAGTAGCGAGCGTCGGCGCGGTGCTCGAACTCCACGCAGCTGGGATTCAGGTAGGAACTAGTGGTGCGAACTGCTCGTTTGATGCGCTCGAAGGTCGCAGCTGTCTGCGGGTCGGGGGCCTTGTGGGGGTTGTCGAGGAGTCGGCAGGCGACAAGGCGGCGGTTGCCTTCCAGAACAACATACTTGCCGTCCTCGTGGACGATCGCCCACGACTCGGTGGGGTTGAGTCCGTGCTCGGCGATGCTTTTTGCCAAGCCGATGATCTTGGGGCCGAACTCCCTCAGGAGCCGGGCCGTGGCCTCGGCCTCGTTTTCTACTGTGGGGCGACCGAGTCGAGGGTTTCGCAGGTCGAGGTGGAGGCGCTTGATGGAGCGATTCTGATGCCCTTTTGGATCCATGCCGCAAGCTCTCTCAGACTTAAGTGTTATTGGCCTTAGGGTTGCAAGCCCTGGCAGGGTATTGAACGTAAAGGTCCGTGTCCTGGCCCAGGGGACCACTACCGTACCCCACCCTAGCGCACCATTGACCGTCAGGGGACGGCCCTGCCTCGTGTGGCGCATCTCTTCTAGCGTGCCGATTGCCGATATCGCGGCCCAGATGGATATTCGGCGGGTAGTCACATCCAAGTGGCGGCATCACCCCGCGCAGGAGGTCGAGCCAACTTAAAGAATAGGTCGCCTCATCCTCACCAGTTGTCCCGGCGCCCTGGAATCCGAGAAGACAGAAGTAATCGAGGGCATGCGCCGCACCTCAAGTGAACCCAGACCCACATCAGCCCCCGGACTCATGGAGCACCACAGGGGACTTCAACCGTCTCCCCGGGATGATCCAGCCCGCTACCAGCGGCACATTGTCCTGGAACATCAAGACGACCTGCCAGATTCCCACTGAGGACGGGCAGCACATTCATGGGCCAGCACGGACGCGGCCAGCACCGTCAACTGCACTCCGTCTTCACCGCTCCGCCGATTGTTTCACGTGAAACATGCCGTCTCCGCAGAACGCCCGTTGTTTCACGTGAAACAGCGAATGTTTTCACGGCTCGCCGAGCCGGTGCCACGAGTTTCCGTTGGGCGATGAGTTCGCACGACCGCTCGTCAGCAACAACACCCAACGCCAACAGCACACTCAGCAACCAGCAAGCCCCGCCTCGTGACCTGGGTGCGGAGAAGCGTCCACCTACGGAGAGCGCCCCCACCAACGAGGGACAGCCCTCCGCCGAAGACACTCACCAGCAAGGACACCCACCAGTAAACCCACTCCTCCGCTGAACCCGTCAACTGCAGGCAGTGGACAGCCCCCGGGACAGCCCCCGCCTCGCGGCCCGGGCCCGGGCGAGCGCGCCGTGGCGGGGTGCGAAAATCCAGGCGAGGGCGAAGAAGCCGATGAGCACCAGGACGATCGTCGCACCCGTGGGGACGTCGATGGACCATGAGAGGTAAAGGCCGACGACCCCGGCCAACGCCCCCAGGGCGGGCGACAGCCACATCATGGTGAAGAGGCGGTCGGTGAGCAGGCGCGCGATCGAGGCGGGCGCGACCAGCAGGGCGAGCACGAGCACATTCCCAATGGTCTGCACGGAGATCACCACCGCCAGGGCGACGGCCGTGTACAGCACTAGGTCCGTAGCGAGGATCCTCACCCCCGCCACGCGCGCGGTCTCGCGGTCCAGGGTGACGGCCACGATCCACCTGTGGAAGACGCACAGCAGGGTGAGCACCACCGCTCCCCCGCCGATGGCGACCGGCACGTCAGATGCGGGGACGCCGGTGATCGACCCGAAGAGGAAGTCCTGCAGGCTGCCCGCGTAGCCGGGGGCGCGCGCGATGATAACGACCCCCAGGGCGAAGGCGCCGACGAAGAGCACGCCGATGATCGAGTCCTCTTTGAGGCGCCGACTGTGTGAGAGCAGGGCGACCAGGACGGCCGTGGCCACGCCCGCTATCGCGCCGCCGAGCACCAGGGACCCCGACGTGAGGAAGGCGATGGCCAGTCCGGGGAACACGGAGTGCGCCACCGCGTCGCCGATGAACGCCATTCCGCGCAGCACCACGTGCACGCCGACAGCGCCGCACACCACGGCGGCGAGGACCGCCATGAGGAGCGCGCGCGGCAGGAACGCCAGAACCGGATTCGTCAGGTCCCGTAGGAAGTCGACGGGGCTGAGGAACTCGGCAGCGCGCGCGATCACCGCCCCGTTCACGCGACCACCCCCAGGGCGCTCAGCAGGGGGTTGTCCTCGCGCACCTCGAAGGTCCGCACCCACACGTCGGCGTCGCGCAGTTGATCGGGCGCGCCCGATCCGATGACGGTGCCGTTGATGAGGCAGAGGCGGTCGCACTGGGCGCGCGCCCCCACCAGGTCGTGCGTGGTCATGAGGACCGCGCACCCTGATGCCGCCAAGGAGGCGAAGAGGTCCATGAGCAGTTCCTGCGTGGGCATGTCCAATCCGGTGAAGGGCTCGTCGAGCAGCAGAACGGAGGGCTCCAATGCGAGGGCGCGGGCGACGAGTACCCTCTGCCGTTGCCCGCCGGAGAGTTCCGCGACCGGCCGGTCGGCCAGTTCCCTCATTCCGACTCTCGCCAGCGCGCGTTCAACTGCCCTGTGGTGGGCGAGGCGGGGGCGCGCGAGGAGCCCGAGCCTGACGCTCACGGCGCCCAGGACCGCGTCGCGGACACTGATGGGGAAGTCCCACGCGAACTCGTGCCGCTGCGGCACGTACCCGACGGCGGCGGCGCATTCGATGCTGCCCGCAGCGGCGGGGACCAGCCCGAGGACAGCGCGGATGAGGGTCGTCTTGCCAGCGCCGTTGGGGCCGATGAGCCCGACCAGCTCCCCCACCGACACGGTCAGATCGACGTCGCGCAGCACGGGCCGCCCGCCCAGGTTCACGCTGAGGCCGCGCACGACCAGCGGGCTGTCCGCCTCCCCCGTCGGGCCCCCGCCTCCTGTCGGGCGGGCGTCTCCCCTGTGCGACTGTTTCACCGCGTTCCCTCCTTCGACGAGGCGGGGGCCGACATCCGCTCGCCCGTTGACGAGGCGGGGGCCCGGTCCGCTCCTCCAGGTCCGCCTGCCCGGTCCGCTCCCCCAGCTCCGTCGGATCCGCCCGTTCTGTCGGCGTCGGCCGCTCCAACCGCCCGGTCAGTCCCCCCGGCTGCGTCTGCTCCAGCTGCTCCGTCCATCCCCTCGGCCCCGTCGGCCTCCGCGATGGCCTTGCGGCGCTCGGCGGCGATGCTCCTCGACCGCATGATGAGGACGGCCCCGAGGGCCACGGTGATGGATGCGGCGACGACGAGGGCGACGATGAGCATCACCTGGTCGGAGAGCCCGGTCCCGTCCGCGGATGATCCAGTGGGCACCCGCGCCTCGTTCGCCGAGGCGCCGTCGTCGGCCAGGCCGCTGTCCCCTGCGGGGCCGGCGCCGGCCGCTGAGCCCCCTCCACCCGCAGAACCTGCGGACCCTGCAGAACCCGCGGATCCCGCGGCGCCCGCCTCGGCGGCCGCAGCCGGAGCGGCGGCGAAGGCCTCGTCGGCGGAGGTCTGCGACCCGACTGCGAAACGCAGGGTCGTAGAGGCGCTGAGCTGCTGCCCGTCGGTGGTCCGGGCGGAGAAGGTGAGGGCGGCCGTGTAGACGCCGGGCGCGGTGAACACCCAGTTGGCGTGGACGTGGGTGGAGGCGTCGACCCACACGTCCTGGGCCTGCCCGCTCTGCCCGTCGACCAGGAGCCGGGGCTTGCCGAAGGTGCCGTCCTGGAGGAACATCCACGTCCGCCCGGGGCCGCTGACGGATCCGATGCGCATGGTGGCCCCGCGGTCGATGGCGGAGACGACCCCGGGGTCCTGCGTGTTCCAGCCGAGCCACACGACGTCCGGGTTCTGCGTCTGCGGCACGACGTAGTACTGCTCGCCCGCTTGGGCGCCCATGAAGGCGTAGTCGGAGCCTGTGGGGGCCGCCATGAGGGCGGCGTCGGTGACGCGCAGCACCGTCCGGTCGGGGTCCCGCCACACGGGGTGGGCACCGGAGTCGTCGCGCAGGGCGACGCTCCACTGCCCGTCCACCATGCGGGGGCCGATGTCCACGTGCCCGGTGCCGATAACTGCGGACTCGGTCGACGCCTCCTCGTCGGCGCCGACCGTCTGGTCCAGGGCCGGGTCGTCCGCGGCCCGGGCGGGGGCGCTCCCCAGTGCCAGTGCGATGATCCCCACCGCCAGGGAGGCGACCGCGCCCCGTGTGCGGAGTCTCATGGTATCTCCTGTTCTGTGTCCCCCAGGCACGTCGCCAGGGAGTGCGCGTTGAAGCGCATCATGTCGATGTAGGTCGGGGCGTTCGCGTCCAGGGTGTCCCCGTAGAGCGGGCACACGCGCACCCCCGCGTCCTCGGCGGCCGTGCGCAGGGTCGACCGGGTCCGCGCCAGGTTAGGCTCCAGGAACACGGCGGGGATGCGCAGGTCGGTGAGCGTCGCCTGGAGCCTCACCCTGTCGGCCACGGAGGGCTCCACCCCCGGGTTGGGGGCGACGAAGCCGGAGACCTCGAAGCCGTAGGCCCGTGCGAGGTACCCGAAGGCGTCGTTGGTGGTGACGAGGCGCCGGCGCTCGGATGGTATCCGCGCGATCTCGGCCTGCACCTCGGCGTCGAGGCCGTCGAGCCGCGCGAGGTAGGCCGCCGCGTTGCGCTGGTACTCGTCGGCGGAGGCCGGGTCCGCTTCCGTCAGGGCGTCGCGGATGACGCGCACGTAGGCGGCGGCGTTGTGGGCGTCGTGCCACAGGTGCGGGTCGATCTCGCCGTGAACGTGCTTGCCGAGGACGGCTTGCGGCAGCATGTACACGTCGGAGCCGGGTTCGCCGACGAAGCGGTACCCGGTGCCCGGCACTTGGGTGAGGGTCCGCGTGGGCACGTCAATGACGACGTCGTCGAGGCTGTAGGACTCCATGGCGGACAGGCCTGTTCCCCCGGTCGGGCCTGCTCCCCCGCCTTCCCCAGTGGCCGGCGGGGCCGCCGCGGGGAGCGGTGTGGCGCCCTCCCCCACTGCGCCCTTGTCGGCGGCGAGGGTCAGCATCCCACGGTCGAGGTCCGCCGTGATGTCGGCGTGCCCGGCGGCCAGCACGGCGCGGCCCTGCTGTGCGGCGACCTCGTCCGCCCCGACGCCCACCGCGAACACAGCGGTCCCGGAGCCGAGCGGGGTGGGCGCGGCGCCGGGGCTCGTGCACAGGCGGGCCTCGAAGTGGATGCGGTACACGCCGGGCTGTGTGAACGCCCAGCTCATGTGCTGGTGGGCGTCGGCGGGCAGCACTGAGGTGTCCGCCTGGTAGCCCGACGCCTCGTCGAAGCCGTCGGAGGAGGCGAATCCGACCTGGGGGTCTCCGAAGGAGGTCGTCAGGTAGGCCGACGCCGCGCCCGGTCCCTCGACCCCTGTGGCGACCAGGTCGACCTCGGATGAGCGGTCCGCCCCCAGGGAGCGGCCGCTACCGATCACGCGCATGCCGAGCCAGACGGTGTCCAGGCTCCGGTCCTCCACGAGGGGCAGCACCGTCGCCCCCTGTTTGGCGGCCTCCTCGGCGACGGACACGGACTTCGCGTTCGGCGGCAGGTTGGCGTCCATGGCGCGGATGATCGCGTGCTCCTCCAGCAGCAGGTAGTTCGACAGGGCCACGTCCGCGTAGGCGACATCGCGGATGGTGCGCAGAGAGGGCTCCCACGAGTGGGGGTCAGCGCCATCGGGCACCATCTGCGTGACGCTCGCGCGGTCGCCGGCGACGTTGCGCGCCAGGTCCGCCAGGATCCCCGTTGTGGCGACGACGCGGATGCGGTGGTCCTTCTGGGCGTCCGCCCCTGTGGCGGTGCTGGAGCACGCGGAGGCGGACAGGGCGGCTGCGAGCAGCAGGCCGGCCGCGCGACGCCTAGTGGGCACTGCGGTTCCCCACTCTGCCCTGCGCGCCCCTGCGCCGGGACGCTCCCACGGCCACGCAGCCGCTGAACACCAGTGCCGCGGCGAGGAGGAGGATGCGTTGCGCGTCAGCACCGGTCGTCGCCAGCGTGAGGTCGCATTCATCGCCCGAGGCGGTGCGGCCCACGACTTCCGAGACGACGGGGCGCCCATTCGCCCCCGTCGCACCCGTGGGCGTCAGGCGAGTCGTGGTGCCGCCGCCGGTGCCCGCCAGGTCGGCGCCCGTCGGCGTGACCCGCATGGAGAGAGTGAGGGTGTAGGTTCCGGGCTCGGTGAAGAGCCAGTTCTGGTGCGCGTGGGTGTTGGGCGGCAGGGTGTAGGTGCTGCCGGCTCCGTCGAAGACGTGCTCGCCGACCCCTCCCCCGAGGCTTCCGGAGTTGAAGACCGCGACGCGCCCAGGCCCGTCGACGGAGTCAAGAGTGAAGTTCACCCCGCCCGTTGTGCCATTGACGATCTCGTCCCTCTGGGAGTTCATGCCCAACCAGGGGACGCCCGGCACCTGGGTGGAGGAGATCAGCCACACCTGCGACCCGGGTGTGGCGACGAAGGAAGTCTCGTCGGGCGCCGTGATGCGGGCGGCGTCACCGAGGGCGAAGGTGAGGGAAGCGGGATCCACCCATTGCGCGGGCGCACTGCGGTCGTCCTTCACGCGCGCGACCAGTTGCCCGTTCTCTATCGCGGGCCCCAGGTCGAAGTGCCCTTCCGTCGCATTCCCCGAGGCCCCCGGACCGACGCTGAAGGTGAGGGTCGTGCGCGCCGTGTTCGGCGAGGCATGGTTTGAGGTGAGCGACGCCTGTTCCTCGGCGGTCGCCTCGCGGGTGATCGTGGTGGCCACGCACTTCTCACCGCTCGACGAGGCACGGGCCGCATTGCGCGCGTCCGACTGTCCGCTCGCCCTCCCGTCGCCCTGTGCGCTCGGCGAGGCGGTCGCATTACTGGCCGGGGCGGTCTGCGGTTGCGCGGTGGTGGCCTGAGATGGCGCATTCGATGCGGGAACGCCAGCGGGGGCGAGGGCATTCGCGATCGCCTCGGATCCCACGGCGACGCGCAGCGCGAGTGTGGCCGGTGATTGGGCGACTGCGTCGGTCGTACTGCTCCACGCGGTGATCGTCATATTCAGTGAGTACTCACCCGGAGCCGTGAACATCCACGACAGCGTTCCCTCGGTCTGCTCCCCCAATGGGAGGATCGAGTAGGCCTCCGTGTCCGCGTCGGCGATATTGAAGGACCCGCCGTGGAGGACTGCGGTCGCCTTCCCGTTCGGATCCCTCCTGTACACGAGGACTTGGGAACCCTCGGGACCCGAGGCCGTGACATTGATCTGCGCACGGTCGTATCCGGCCTCCCTGAGTGCGCCCAGGGACCAGCCGAGCGCGTCCGTTCCATCGCCGGGCGCCTGGCCCATCTCGTAGCCCTCTGTGGACATGGGCGCATTCGCGCCTTTCAGTAGAGCGGAGTCATCCACTCCTAGCACCGCGTGTTGCGCATCCACCGCCAGCCCGTCCAGCGCGAGGCCGAGGCTCAATGTTTCACGTGAAACAGTCGTTACGACACGGAAGTCCCGACCGGCGGTTGCAGGAGCCTGGGAGCCGCCGCTCATGGGAGCGCCCCCATCGGAGGGCACTACAGGCCCAGAAGAGGATTGCGCACCGGGAGAGTCGACCACCGCCACTGGGGAGGGAGCCGCCCCACCATCCCCTTCGGATGCCCGTGCCCCTCCTTGCGCGAGGGGAACGAGGAGCGCCGCGCCCGCCAATGAGGCAACGATCGTTCGTCGGAGCCACTGGATCCTGCTGGCCGAGGCCAACGGACGGGAGCGGCGATTAGTGACGGCCATAGAATCCAACCTTTGACTGCAACTTACACTGAATGAGAATCGTTATCATTATAGGCTCCGGGTTCCCGAAACGCGCAATCGATGCGATAACGTTCTGAAACACCGGGCTCCGGGCACGCTGCCCGCGGCTCGGCCCGGCCGTTCCCCGCATCCTGGACACCCCGCGCGCCCCTCGCGCAGCCACGTACCCGTCACCCCAGCGCCCTGCGCGCCCACCCCAATGTGCCTGGCGCACCTCGACGACCAACAGTCCGACAACGCCAGGCAGAGCCGCCACTCCCCCGCCTTGCGCGCCTCGGGACGGTGGGCCTTTCCCCCATGCGCCTGGTGCGCCTTCCGGCCACCGGAACCATCCGATCCGGGCAAAACGGATCGCGGACGCGCGCAGCGGGGATACCATGAAGTAGCTGACTGAGGAGGCGGAGTGGACGAGATACTCATTCGGCAGCGCGAGAAGACGCTGCGCCAGTTCAAGGCCAAGGGCCAACCGGTCCATGAATCCGAGGAGTTCATGGACAACGCGTTGCAGTACATGGACGCCCACATGCAACAGGCGTCCTCCAAAGTGGAACTCGCATTCCTCGCGGCCGAGTACTCCCAGAACCAAGCGGGCCGCAGCTGCATCCCCTCCGTCGGGGGCACCAAGTTCCGCCCATGGAACTTCAACCTCCTCTCAGTCGACGAAAGCGTCGAGAACCTGCACTTCGTCGCGGTGCGGGCGAAGGACTGGGCATTCGCGCAGGTTTCCACCTCGGATGGGAGGAACCTCGCCCAAGGCACACCCGAGTACCTCAACCACATCGCGACTGTGGATCCTGATTTCATCCAACTGCTGCGCGAGAACCCCGACCTCTTCGACGGCATCGCCTCCGGGCGGATCCGCCTGCACAACGATATGTGCTGGGTCGATGACACGGGCCTCGACTCCATCCAGTACCGGTCGCAGCCCTTCGTCTTCACGCCCGAAACCTTGGCGGTCCTGAGAGAGAGGATCCACTCATGACCGAGTTCATCGCTCTGCGCCCCGAGCGCGTCGACCAGATCATCACCGCGTGGGCTGCGGTGCGATGGCCCCTCAAGGAACGCCACGCCGCCCGCCTGTTCGCCCAGACCGGCTTCATGCCCGACAGGCACGGCACCCACGCCTTCCGCTCGGAGCTGTGCCCCGTGGCGGACTCCTTCTTCATCTCGAATGGGAAACACGTCCAGAGCGCGCACGTCGCCCTATCGACTATCGCCACTCCTGACCAGTACGGACGCTCCGCTCCGCTCACCCAATCCGTGTACCTCACCTACGCCCAGATCATCGACGCCCGTACCGGCGCCAAGCGCGAGGCCGAGGACGACGGAACAGGACCGCAGGCGCGGTGGCGCCTGGCCAATGGATCGAACATCGTTCTTGGAGCCAATCAAGCGCTGGTGGATCTGACAGTCAACTCCCCCGAGCAGACGGCGATCCTCGATTGGCAGATCCTCTGGGAACTCCAAGGGCGGCCCGAGTAACGACCCGACGAGGGGAACGGAAGCAAGACCCCTCCCCGCCCCCGCCAACAACGCCACACCCTCCTGCACCAGCGCAGCCCCGGCGCACGATGCCCACCAAGGGCGACGGAAGCGACGCGCCAGCGGATGCTCAGAAGGCTGACGGCATGAGCGCGGGCGCAAGCACAGTCTCCCCGCGCAGAGCGCCGACGAACCCACTCCCCCCGGGAACAGAGCCTGATTCGCGGAGCGCCCGCCCCGCACCATCAGTTGGTAGCCCCAGGGCCGGGAGTCGGGACCCACCCCGTTAGCGAACGCCTCTAGGGCCGGGAGTCGGGACCCACCCCGTTAGCGAACGCCTCCAGGGCTGGGAGTCGGGACCCACCCCGTTAGCGAACGCCTCCAGGGCTGGGAGTCGGGGCCCATCCCTTCACCCCCGGATGGGATGCCAGGAACAGATTCCGCCTCGCGAACCGATCGCGATCACAGTGCCATGATCACCGCGCGGCGCGGGACACCCGCCCCATAGCGCGGCAAGACCCACAGCCCTACTCCGGAAGCATTCGATTGTTTCACGTGAAACAATCGAATCGCGCCCACTGGGACACCCCTTTCCGGCCTGCGGTACCCGCCCGCACCGGAGCCGAAAAAGTGGCACACTTGACCTATCCGCGCCCCGAACGAAGGGCACGTCAGAACAAAGGAAGACACGCGTGAGCACGCCCACCCCCTCCCCGCAGGGAAAGAAATCCCACCACGGCACCCGCCTCGACCCTTGGTTCGATGCCTACGCCGAGCGAGCTCACAACCTGCGCGCATCCGAGATCCGCGCTCTGTTCTCCGTCGTGTCCCGGCCCGAAGTCGTTTCCCTGGCCGGCGGAATGCCCAATCTCAAGGATCTGCCGCTCGACCGGCTCGCCGCCTCCGCCGAGCGCCTCATCACCAGGCACGGAGCGCAGGCCATGCAGTACGGGAGCGGGCAGGGTTGGGAGGTCCTGCGCGAACGGATCACCGAGGTCATGACCTACGACGGCATCGTCGGCGCCGATCCCGACAACGTCGTCGTCACCACGGGGAGCCAGCAGGCGCTCGACCTGGTCACCGAGCTCTTCGTCGACCCAGGCGACGTCGTCCTCGCCGAGGCCCCCTCTTACGTAGGCGCCCTCGGCGTCTTCCGCGCGCGCCAAGCCGACGTCATCCACGTCCCCATGGACGAGCACGGCCTGATTCCCGAGGCCCTCGTCGAAACGATCCGCAATGCGCGCGCCGCGGGGAAGACCATCAAGTTCATCTACATCGTCCCGAACTACCACAACCCCGCTGGGGTCACCCTCTCCCTGGAACGGCGCCCGGTCATCGCCGAGATCTGCATGCGCGAGCGCATCCTCATCGTGGAGGACAATCCCTACGGCCTGCTGGGCTTCCACTCCGACCCCCTGCCCGCTCTCAAGTCCTTCTCCCCTGAAGGCGTCGTCTACCTGGGCTCCTTCTCCAAGATGTTCGCACCCGGGTTCCGCATCGGATGGGCGTACGCCCCCCACGCGATCCGGGCAAAGCTGGTGCTCGCCTCGGAATCCGCCATCCTGTGCCCCTCCATGGTCGGCCAAATGGCCATCGCGGACTACCTCGGCGACTACGACTGGTACGGGCAGGTGAAGTCCTTCCGCGCGATGTACGCCGAGAGGTGCAAGGCGATGCTGGACTCCCTAGCCGAGTACATGCCCGACTGCCGGTGGACCGTTCCCGAGGGCGGCTTCTACACGTGGGTGACCCTGCCCGACGGCCTCGACGCGAAGGCCATGCTCCCCCGTGCTGTGCGCGCGCGGGTCGCCTATGTCGCCGGAACGGCCTTCTACTACGACGGCCAGGGGAACGACCACATGCGCCTGTCCTTCTGCTACCCCACACCCGAGCGGATCCGCGAGGGAGTCCGCCGCCTTTCCACCGTCGTCAACGCGGAGAAGGACATCGTCGACATGTTCGGAACAGGTGACAACCCGTCGTCCCACTGACCGCCGACCCACATCTAGGAGCACCCCATGGCAACCCCCACCAAAGTCCTCATCATCGCCGGCGGGCTCACCCACGAGCGCGACGTCTCCGTCCGCTCGGGGCGCCGGGTGGCGAATATCCTCACCCGCGCAGGATTCATGGTCCGCATCACTGATGTCAATGACACGCTCGTGTCCACTATTGCCTCATTCCAACCCAATGTCGTATGGCCTCTGGTCCACGGCTCCATCGGCGAGGACGGCTCCCTGCAGACGCTACTGGAATCCCTCGGCATCCCCTTCGTCGGATCCGCGAGCGTCCAATCCATGCTCGCCTCGAACAAGCCGACGGCGAAGGCGCTCCTGGCCTCGGCGGGAATGCCGACACCTGGATGGTTCTCACTCCCCCAGGCCCTCTTCCGCCAGGTCGGCGCCACCAACGTCCTCAGCGCCATCGAGCACGGCGTGAGCTTCCCCGTCGTCATCAAACCCACCGACGGCGGCAGCGCCCTGGGGCTGTCCACGGCCCACAACGCGGAAGAACTACGCACCGCCATGGTCGACGCCTTCGCCTACGGGCAGAAACTCATGGTCGAGCAGCGCATCGACGGCCGCGATGTCGCGGTCTCCGTCGTCGACCTGGGCGACGGCCCCATCGCCCTGCCGCCTGTGGAGATCTCCACCGACGGGGGCCGCTACGACTACGACGCCAGGTACACGACTGACGAGACCGAGTACTTCGTGCCCGCCCGCCTCGAATCGAATGCGCTCGCCGATCTGCGCGCGGCAGCCATCGAAGCCCACACCGCGTTGGGACTCCGCCACTTGTCCCGCATCGACTTCGTCATCGACGAGGACGGGACGTGCTGGTTCATCGATGCCAATGTCGCACCCGGAATGACGGACACGTCGTTGCTCCCCCAGGCGGCGGAGGCGGCCGACGACTATTCCTTCGCCGCGTTCTGCAAGGAGGTCGTCGACTTCGTCGCCTCAACCGTCGGGAACTCCACAAGCGAATAGCCCCGGCCCCGGTGCCAAAGGCGACCAGAGCCCCGGATCCTCCAGGATCCGGGGCTCGTCCCCCGCTCAGAGCAGGTAACCGAACTCTCTGAGGCGCTGACGCGCGTCCAACGGATTCGTCCACAGGATCCCGCCCATGCCCATGAGTTCGGCCGCCCGCACGTTGACCTTGCGGTCATCGACGAAGACAACGTCGTGGACGTTCGATCCCGACTGGACGAGGGCGTCCCTGTAGATCCCGCGTTGCGGTTTGCACACCCCGTAGTCGCAGGAGAACACGAAAAAGTCGAAACAGCTCCCCCATTCGGACTCTTTGATCGACCGGGAGACCGAGTAGGGGGCGTTGGAGACAATGCCGAGCCTCGCTCCTCCGCGCCTCAGATCGCGGGCCAGTTCGATGACATCGGGATTGGCGTCGAGCATGCGCGCCGTATCCAGGCCGACGAGTTCCTTGAGGGTCGCGGGGCTGGGTTCGGGGAGCCCACAGTCGCCGGCGACACGGTCCCAGAACTGCCTATCCGAGCAACCTGCATCGTATTCGCCGCGATGCGCCCAGATCGCCTGGTCGACGAGGCGGGCGAAAGCCGCCGTCTCCTCGCCGAGCAACGCGGCAACAGCCAGCGGATCGGGATGGGAGTCCACCAGCACGCCGCCGACATCGAAAAGCACGCTGCGCGTACTGCTTGAAGCAATCATGCCTTTCGCTCCTTCATCAGATCGGGGTTCCCGGTACTGAAAACCCTTAGTGTATTTACCGGTATCCGGACGCGCACGCGCTAAGAATGTCAGCTTTCGAACATACCGACTCTGATCAGCAGCATTCTACGGATCTGGATGCCCTCAGTGTCGGAGAATGAGATCGGCAATGCGCTGCAGGTCGTCGGAACCCGCGAACTCGATGACGATCTTCCCCTTCTTGCGCCCTTCTGTGATCGTCACGCGCGTTTCGTAGACATCCTGGAGTGCAGTGACAACACTCTCCCCGAGCGCCGAAACCTGTGGCTTCTTGCGGGCGCGCGGCTTGGGGCCCGCTTTGACCTTGCCGAGTCGCACCAGCTCCTCCGTGGTCCGCACAGAAAGGCCCTCACTGATGATCCGATCAGCCAAGCGCTCCATCTCATCGGCTGAGGGAAGCGCCAGGAGGGCGCGGGCATGGCCTGCGGAGATCACCTGGGCGGCGACCTTCTTCTGAACGGCGGGGGGCAACTTCAACAGACGGAGGGTATTGGCGATTTGCGGACGAGAACGCGCGATGCGCTTGGCCAGTTCTTCCTGCGTCGCACCGAAATCGGCCATGAGCTGCTGATATGCAGAAGCCTCTTCCAGTGGATTGAGCTGAGCGCGGTGCAGGTTCTCCAGAAGGGCGTCCCGCAGCAGATCACTGTCATCGGTTTGCCGGATGATCGCGGGAATCGTCGTCTCGCCCGCCAGCTGGGAGGCGCGGAGCCGGCGCTCGCCCATAATGAGCTCGTACTTCGCATCGGGCTTCTCGGCGAGGTACTCCTTGAGCCGGCCTTCAGGTTCACCGTCAGGAATCGGGCGCACGACGACCGGCTGCAGGACGCCGACCTCTTTGATGGAGGCGGCCAGTTCGGCGAGATCCTCCTCGTCGAAGATCTCACGGGGTTGCTTCGCATTGGGAACGATCTGATCAACAGGAACCTCCGCGAAGGAGGCGCCCGGAACAGGAAGCAGTTCAACCTCTTCCGATGTTTCACGTGAAACATCGGAAGGGGCATCCGGCACCAGCCGTTCCACGGGGAGGACGCTGTCAGCCCCGGCAGAGGGCGCACGATCCGTTCCCCTGGAAGGCGCGGCTCCGTCTTCCGCCACGTCTTTCACTGGAGTGGCCTGTCGCAGCATTTCCGCTCGCTTAGCAGGGCCCCGTTTCTTCCCCTGCGCGGAAGAGCGCTGCTTCGGCTGGAGCAGTTCTTTCGCTGAACCACCGCGCTGGCGAGTGTTCCCCTCGGGGAAGAAGACATCAAGGGGACTGCCGCCGGCCCTGGGCGCCGGAGCCTGCGACGGAGCGTCCTGCACCGGGGGGATGAGCGCCCCGAGCCCCCTACCGAGACCCGTGTGCTTGCGCCCGCGCTTCACGCCATCAGCCTTCTGAACATCCGCCATTGCGATACTCCTTCAATTGCGTCAGCTCATTGTTTCACGTGAAACAACCCCGCGGGCACCGTCAGGGCGCGTCATTGGTCACTTTCGGGAGCGCTCGTTCAAAGCGGTCGGCAAAACGTTCATGACCTGCGGAAACGTGGCGTGTTGACGCGCGGGCTCCGCGTGAAACATGCAGCTCCGGCGCGCCCGCGGCCGCGGCGCCAGCGGCACGCGGTGCATGGCCTCACTCGGACTGCGGGAAACGGAGACTGACCTCCAGGGCGGCCATGCGGTACGCGACGGCGCCCACCGAACGCGCGTCGTAGGTGACCACGGTCTGCCCGTACGAGGGCGCCTCGGAGACGCGGACGTTGCGCGGGATGACTGTCCGCAGCGTCTGTTCCGGGAAGTGCGCGCGCACCTCGGCCTCGACCTCTTCGGAAAGACGCGTGCGCCTATCAGCCATCGTCAACAGCATCGTCGACACGCGCAGGCCGGGATTGAGATCCGCCCCTATGCGCTCAACAGTCGCCCAGAGCTGGCTCAGCCCCTCGAGCGCGTAGTACTCGGCCTGGATCGGGATCAGCACCTCATCCGCGGCGACCATGACATTGAGAGTCACCAGCCCCAACGACGGGGGGCAGTCGATCAGGATGACATCGATGTCGTCGCGCGAGTCGAGGAACTCACGGAGCGCATTGCGCAGGAGGAACTCCCTCCCCTCGACATCGACCAGCTCGATCTCGGCCCCCGACAGGTCGATCGTGGCCGGGCAGACGCTGACCCCCTCGATATCCGGGCACGGCCTGAGGACCTCCTCGATGGAGGCGCCACCGATAATGACATCGTAAGTGGACAGGACGCCCGTGTCGTGCGCGACACCGAGCGCGCTGGACGCGTTCCCCTGCGCATCGGCGTCGATGACGACGACATTGAGGCCACCGAGTGCGAATCCAGCGGCCATATTGACCGTCGACGTCGTTTTGCCGACGCCGCCCTTCTGATTGGCGATGGCGATAGTGCGGGTGCGCTCAGGACGGCCGAAGGTCGCGTCATCCAGCATCTTCAAGTCGCGCAGCGCGCGCTCGACTTGGCCGGATAGAGGCGCGTTGTTCTCAGTGGTCACGGCTCACCTTCCTTCGGGCTCACCACTAGTCTACGTGCGAATACCCGCGGCGGGCAGCCGCCCTGCGGAGCAGGGCGCAGGGAGCTGCGCCACGGGGCGCTACTTCGTGCGCGTGCATTTCACGATGTAAGTCGACTCGTCCTCCATGACCGAGGGGACCTCGTGGATCTGCGCCATCAAATGATGACGCTTCAATTCAGAAGCTGCTTCTTCTATCTCAATCGGGGCTCTCCGTCCCTTGAGTGCGACGAGCGCGCCCCCCGGTGCGATGAGCTTCGAGGTCATGCGGACCAGCTTCGCCATATTCGCAACAGCGCGGGCGGTGACGACATCCGCTTTCCCCTTGCCCCGCAGCTCCTCCGCGCGCGCCTGGTGGATAGTGGTGTTGTCCAGGCCCAGGGCGTCGACCACATCCGCCAGCCACTCGCAGCGCCTCGTCATCGGTTCGGCCAGGTGGACGTCCAAGTCCGGTCGGCACACGGCGATGACGATGCCCGGCAGCCCCGCGCCCGAGCCGATGTCCAGCACCTGGCCCCGGCGGGGCAGGAAGTCCAGGACCGCGGCCGAGTTGACGAGGTGGCGCGACCAGATGCGCTCCATGTCGCGCGGTCCGAGGAGGCCCCGCAACTCCCCCTCCTCCTCGAGCATGCGCGCGAACTCCGCGATGTCTGCGAAGGCGGGGCCGAAGAAACGGCGCACCTCGTCTGTGGGAGCCTCCGGGGTGAAGGGATCGCCCGCCCGGCGCGGCGCGCGTCCACCGTCGCGCCGGGCGGGCACCCCGTCGGAGGGGCTCAGGGGCGCCTCACTCACCGTCCTCGTCCTCTGGCAGGATGACGACACGGCGGTGGGGCTCGACGCCCTCGGACTCGGACACCAGGCCCGCGTCGGCGACGACATCGTGGCAGACCTTGCGCTCGAAGGGGTTCATCGCCTCGAGCTTGACCTCTGTGCCAGTGGAGCGCACGCGCGCGATGGCCTCCTGCGTGATCTCCTGCAGCTCGGCCTTGCGGTCGGCCCGGAAGGAGGCGATGTCGAGCATGAGGCGCGACCTCTCCCCCGTCTCGGTCTGCACGGCTAGGCGGGTGAGTTCCTGAAGGGCGTCGAGCACCTCGCCGTCCTCGCCGACCAAGCGCTCCAGGTCGTCGTTGGAGTCGGCGATGATCTCGATCGAGGCGCGGCCGTTCTCGACGCCGATCTCGATGTCGCCATCCAGATCCGCGATGTCGAGCAGCTCCTCCAGGTAGTCGGCCGCCAGCTCGCCCTCTTCTTCCAGGCGCGTGAGCGCCTCGGACTTCTCGTCACTCATTGTGTTCCTCCCTCGGTGGTTTCGGACGTTGTGAGAACAAGTCAGCGCTTGTTCTTGGACTTCTTCCGGCGCGCCCTGCGGCGCTCCTGCCGGCGGCGCTCGAGCTCAGCGGCGCTGATCGCGGCCCCCTGGGCGGCCTTCGCCGAGGAGCCCTTGTCCGGGGCGGATGCCTCGCGCTGCGCCGCGGCCTCGCGCAGGCGCTGCTCGCGGGACTTCTTCTTGCCGGTGGGGCGCGCGACGGCCTCCTTGCGGCTCCTCGCCTTCTCGAGGGCCTGGCGCAGGCCGTGCATCCACTGCTCGTCGGGCAGCGTCGTCCACTCCTGCGAGGCGAGGTTGCGGTAGACCGTGACGATGTCGCCCGCGCTCATGAAATCGGGGAAGTCCGAGGCGATCTTCTGCTTCTTCGCCCGCTGGCGGATCTCCGCCAGGGATTTCTCGTTGAACGCGACGACATCGGGGTCAGTGGCCGAGGTGGGCAGCTCAGCGCGGCGGCGGTCGTACTCCACGAAGTAGGGCTTCGCCCACTCCTGGTAGTCCTTCTCGCGCTTGGCGCGCAGATCCGCGTAGGCGGGCGATCCGGGCGTGGGCATGACCTTGATGGTCCAGTACGCCTGTCCGAGCGCCCAGAAGGAGGAGGTCACCGTGTAGACGACGACGCCCATCTGGAAGAAGACGCCCGAGAACACGAACATCACGGGCATCACGTACATCATCGAGCGCTGCGAGCGCGCCATCGGGTTCGATCCCATGTCGGGCATGTTGCGCGAGAAGGACAGGCGCATCGACACGAACTGCAGGGCGACCATCAGGATGATCGCGACGACGAAGACGATGGCGGCGGAGCTGTTGGAGGTCTCCGTCCTGAGCGTGTGGGAGAGCGGCACGCCGAAGACGGTCGACCCGTTGATCTCCGAGGCGGTGGTCTGGGTGATCGGGCCCAGGCTGGACGCGGCCTGCCCGGAGTACGTGTAGGTGCCCTCCGCCAGGTCCTTGACGGCGTAGATCGCCCGGTACATGGCGAAGAGGACGGGCATCTGGACCAGGAGCGGCAGGCACGAGGCGAAGGGCGACACCTTGTGCTTGCGGTAGAGCGCCTGGGTCTCCTCCGTCATCTTCTGGCGCGAGACCATGTCCTTCTTGCCCTTGTACTTCTCCTGGATCTTCCTGATCTCGGGCTGGACGGCCTGCATCGCCCGCGAGGAGCGGATCTGCTTGAGCAGGAGGGGCACGATCGCGACGCGCACCAGGATCGTGAGGAGGACGATCGACAGGACCCACGCGATGCCGGACCCCGACGGCATGCCGATGAGGACCAGGAAGTCGTGGATCCACACCCAGACCCATGCGACTGCCACCGCGAAGGGGTGGATGATTGCGTCAAACATGCGCTCTCTCTTTCAATTGGCGGCGCAGCGCGCCGAGGACAAGTATGCGGGGCGGGTCAGCGTTCCCGCCCGCCCCCCGGACTCAGTCCCATGGGGAGCGGATGCTCGATGGTGGGGTCGTTGCCCGCCCAGTCGTCGGGCGGGACCCACGGGTCCGGCCTCCAGCGCCCCCGGGGCGGGACGCGGTCCACGCCCCCCAGGCTCCACGGGTTGCACCGGACGAGCCTCCACAGGGCCAGCGCCGTCCCCTTGGCGATGCCGTGGACGGTCACCGCCTCGACGGCGTACGCCGAGCACGTGGGCGCGTAGCGGCAGCGCGGCCCCAGCAGCGGTGAGACGAAGCGCTGGTAGAGGCGGATGGGCCACACGGCCGCCGCCCGCAGTGCCCCGGTCGCGCGGTTCACCGCTCCCCTCCCCCGCTCCACTTGCGCCAGGCGCGCGCCAGGGCCCCGTCGAGGCGCCGGGCGAGCTCCTGCGAGGACGCGCCGAGGGCGCGGCCGCTGGCGCGCACGACCACCCGGGCGCCCGGTGGCAGGGATCCGACGCGCTCGCGCATGATGTGCCGCAACTGCCGCTTCACCCTGTTGCGCCCGTTCGCGCGTTTGATTTCCCGCTTGGGTACGACGAAACCGACGAGGCGGTTCTCCTCCCCCTCGTCGGTTCGAGCGTGGACGACGACCAGCGGATCCCCGCCTCGCGACCCTGTCCGGATCGTGGATCTGAAATCAGCCGGATCGACCATGCGGTGCGCGCGGGGCAGCACCGAAGCGGCTCAGGCGGACAGCTTGGCGCGGCCCTTGCGGCGACGGTTCGCCAGGATCGCGCGGCCGGCACGGGTCGACATGCGCAGGCGGAAGCCGTGCGTCTTGGAGCGGCGGCGGTTGTTGGGCTGGAAGGTCCGCTTGGTGGTCACTGCAGTTCTCCTCGGGCGGGAACGGGGATGACTCCCCCGTTCGCGGTGGGCGCGCCCCTCGCTGGCGCGGAGGCGATTACGCGCACCCGGAAATGGGCGCAAACAAATGACAAGACTAGGGGCCCGCCTGGACGGAGTCAATGCGATTATCCACTGTGTGACGAACCGAATCCATCCACAGGTGTGGATTCCGCTGTGGACAGCCGCCGTCCACAGCGCCCACAGGGAGGAGTTATCCACAGAAGGGGCCGGCCGGCACCTTTCCCAGACGCGGCGCGATCCCCCTGGTGTAGTTACATAGGTGTGATTCCACCGAAGTTGTCCACAGATCTTTCCCCAACCTGTGGAACCAGGTGTGGACGGGATAGACTCGACTATCATCAGGTCATCCACAGGATCCCATCCCTTAATGACCCAACTCACAACCGTGAAGCCCTGGAGGAAAGCGTGGCGACCGACACCATCACCAGCGCGTGGGCGCTGGCACTCGAGACAGTCCCCACCAAAGAGCTCGGACCCGCCGCCACGTCCATGCTCCGATCCGCCCGGCCCCTGGGGGACATCGAGGGGACGATCCTGCTGGCCGTCCCCAACGCCTTCACGAAGTCGTGGATCGAGGACCGCGCCTCCAACCAGCTGACCGCCGCCCTCACCGCGTCCCTGGGGCGCACCGTGCGCATCGCCATCACAGTCGACCCCTCGATCAGCGCCGTCACCGAGGAGCCCAAACCCGAGCCCCCCGCCGCCTCCCCCCTGGCCCCGGCCGCCCCTGCCTCCTCCCCACTCGCGCGGCCCGCGCCCGCGCCCCAGACCGGTCCCGCCCTGGTCTCCTCGGCCCAGAACGGGGGGCTCACCCACCTCAACCCCAAGTACACCTTCGAGACCTTCGTCATCGGCCCCTCGAACCGCTTCGCCCACGCCGCCGCGCTCGCCGTGTCCGAGACGCCCGGCACCTCGTTCAACCCCCTGTTCATCTACGGCGACTCCGGCCTGGGCAAGACCCACCTCCTCCACGCCATCGGGCACTACGCGCTGTCGCTGCTCCCCCACCTCAAGGTCCGCTACGTCAACTCCGAGGAGTTCACGAACGAGTTCATCAACGCGATCCGCCTCAACAAGACGGACAACTCGCAGGTGGAGGCCTTCCACAGGCGCTACCGCGAGCTCGACATCCTGCTCATCGACGACATCCAGTTCATCGGGGACAAGGAGCAGACCGTCGAGGGCTTCTTCCACACCTTCAACGCCCTCTACGAGAACAACAAGCAGATCGTCCTCACCTCCGACGTCCCCCCCGCCCAGCTCAACGGCTTCGAGGACCGCATGCGCTCGCGCTTCGCCTCGGGCCTGCTGGTCGACGTCCAGCCCCCCGACCTGGAGACCCGCATCGCGATCCTGCAGAAGAAGGCCACGACCGACTCCCTGGAGGTCACCCCCGACGTCCTGGAGTACATCGCCTCGCGGATCTCGTCCAACATCCGCGAACTCGAGGGGGCCCTGCTGCGCGTCATCGCCTTCGCGAACCTGTCCAAGGAGCGCATCGACCTGCCGCTGGCGGAGATGCTGCTCAAGGACTTCGTCTCCGACCCCACCGACAACGAGGTCACCGTCCCCCTCATCATGGGCCAGTGCGCCCACTACTTCGGGATCACCATCGAGCAGATGTCCTCCTCGGACCGCTCCCACACGGTGGTCGAGGCGCGCCAGATCGCCATGTACCTGTGCCGCGAGCTCACCGACCTGTCGTTGCCGAAGATCGGCCAGGCCTTCGGCCGCGACCACACGACGGTCATGCACGCCAACAAGAAGATCACCGCCCTCATGAAGGAGAAGAGGGAGACCTTCAACCACGTGTCGGAGCTGACCAACCGCATCAAGCAGAAGGCCAAGGAGTCCTAGCCCGGTTTCCACAAGCCCTGTGTGCCGGCGGTGGACACACCCCGTCCCGCCTGTGCACGGCGGCGCCCCTCCTGTGGAGGGCCGCAGGGGGCCGGATCCTCCGTCCACAGCCCGAACGGGCGCGTCCCCAACCCCATCCCAAAATTACAACACTGTGATTACCCGCGCCCCATCAAGCAAAAGTCCGGTTATCCACAGTTTCAACACCCCTTATTGTGATGAAGTGAGAATATAGAGGAATCAATCCACTCCCCCGCACATGGGCGCCCGCTCCCACCGGCGCGACGCGGCCCGGGGGCGAATCGTCGAACGGCCGTAGCCGATGCGCCGAAACCAGTCACTTGTAGGTAAAGTAGGGACGCGATCGTATTCCCTGTTTGGAGGCTGGCATGAAGTTCACCGTCGCACGAGACGTCCTCGCCGAGGCAGTCTCCTGGACCGCCCGCGCGCTACCGGTCCGACCCGCCAGTCCGATCCTGGCCGGCGTGCGGATCCGCGCGGCCGACGATGAGCTCACCCTCTCCTCCTTCGACTACGAGGTCTCCGCGAACTCGAAGATCCCGGCCACCGTCGACGAGGTGGGCGAAGTGCTCGTCTCCGGACGCCTGCTGGCCGACATCTCCAAGTCCCTGCCCTCCAAACCCGTCACCGTCGAACTCGAGGGGCAGAAGGTCAACCTGGTCTGCGGCTCCTCCCACTTCACACTGGCGGTCATGCCGCTCGACGAGTACCCTCTGCTGCCCGCACAGCCCGCCGCCATCGGCTACATCGACCCGCAGACCCTCGCCCAGGCGGTCGCCCAGGTCAGCATCGCCGCCTCCCGCGACGACACCCTGCCCCTGCTCGCGGGCGTGTGCACCGAACTGACGGGCTCGACGATCACGTTCCTGGCGACGGACCGCTACAGGCTGGCGATGCGCGAGCTCGACTGGCAGCCCACCGACACCTCCATCGAGGAGGTCACCGTCATCAAGGCCCGCATCCTCCAGGACGTCGCCAAATCCATGACCTCGGGAACGAAGGTCGAGGTCGGCCTGTCGGGCCAGTCCCAGCCGGGCGCCTCCTCCCTCATCGGCTTCTCCGCCTCGGGCCGCCACACCACTTCGACGCTCATGGACGGCGACTACCCCGCAGTGCGCCGGCTCTTCCCCGAGACGACGCCCATCCAGGCAGTGTGCGACCGGCACGCCCTGCTCGAGGCCGTCAAGCGCATGTCCCTGGTCGCCGAGCGCAACACCTCCGTCCGCCTGGCCTTCAGCGAGGGGCAAGTGGTGCTCGAGGCCGGCCAGGGCGAGAACGCCCAGGCCTCGGAGGCCATCGAGGCGACCCTGCACGGGGACGACATCTCCACCGCCTTCAACCCGCAGTTCCTCATCGAGGGGCTGTCCGTGCTCGACACCGACTACGTGCGCTTCGGTTTCACCCACGCCACCAAGCCCGCCGTCATCACTGGGCAGAAGAAGCCCGACGAGGGCGAGGTCACGCAGTTCCGCTACCTCCTGATGCCGATCCGCTTCGGCATCTGACTCCGCCGTGCGCGTCTCCCACCTGGCGCTCGACGACTTCCGCTCGTGGAAGCGCGGGCTCGTCGAGTTCCCGCCCGGAGCGACGGTCCTGGTGGGGGCCAACGGCCAGGGGAAGACGAACCTGGTCGAGGCGATCGCCTACCTGTCCACCTTCTCCTCACACCGCGTCGGGGCCGAGTCGGCCCTGGTGCGGATCCCCGCGGATCCGGCCTCGACCGCACCGGGAGGAGCCGTGATCCGCGTGCGGCTGGTGCAGGCGGAAGGGCGCGAGCAAGTCGTCGAGCTCGAGATCGTGCGCGGCAAGGCCAACCGCGCCCGCATCAACCGCACGCAGGTGCGGCCCCGCGAGATACTCGGCCTGGTCAGGACCGTGGTCTTCGCGCCGGAGGACCTCGCGCTCGTGCGCGGGGAGCCCGCCGCGCGCCGCGCGTTCATGGACGACCTGGTCATCCAGCGCAGCCCAGTCATGGCGGGCGTCAAAGCGGATTTCGAGCGCGTGGCCCGCCAGAGGGCCGCGCTCATGAAGTCCGCGCAGGCGTCCGCCCGGCGGGGCGCGTCGCCCGACCTGTCCACTCTGGACGTGTGGGACCAGCAGTTCGCCCATCTGTCGGCCCGCCTCAGCGCCGCCAGGGCCCAGGCGGTCGCCTCCCTGGCCGGTCCCGCCTCACGGGCCTACGACGAGGTCTCGGACTCTCCCCGCCGCCTCGTCCTGTCCTTCGAGGCATCAGTGGACCGCGCGATCGGCACCTACCCGGACGACCCCGCCAGCACGGACCCGTGCGACGCGCCGGCGCAGGAGAGGCGCACCCTGGCGGCGCTGGCCGCGCACCGCGACAAGGAGGTCACCCGCGGCGTCAACCTGGTCGGCGCGCACCGCGACGAGCTCTCCCTGGTCCTGGGCGGGATGCCGGTCAAGGGCTACGCCTCGCACGGCGAGAGCTGGTCGGTGGCCCTCGCCCTGCGCCTGGGTGCCTTCGAGCTGCTCAGCGAGGACGGGGAGACGCCGGTGCTCATCCTCGACGACGTCTTCGCCGAGCTCGATACGGCGCGCCGCGAGGGACTGGCCGCCATGGCCTCGCGCGCCGAACAGGCCATCATCACGTGCGCCGTCGAGGAGGACATCCCCGCTGGACTGGACCACCGGACCATCCGCATCCGCATGGACGCCGCGGAGGGGAGCGCCGCCGATGCCTGAGGGCCCCGATGAGGAGTTCGCCGCCCGCGCCCTGGAGCGGGCGCAGAAAGTGGCGCGCGCGAGGGGCTACATCCGCTCGACCATGCCCACGTGGGGCATCGACGAGGAGCGCCCCGCGCGCACGGCCGACGGCAGTTCCGAGTACGCGGCCATCGAAGTCGACGGCGCGGGCACGGCCGGAGGGGCGGACTCGAGCGCGCGCCGCGCGCGGATGAGGGCCGAGGCCTACGGGCGCGCGGGCGCCGCCCCAGACGCTGAGGGGGAGCTGGGCGCCCTGCGCGCGGCGCTGGCCAGCCACCCCGATCAATGGCGCAAGAACCCGGGGATGGCCCCGATGCGCACCCAGTACCGGCGTGCCTCCAGCCTGGGGAGCGTCTTGAGCCGCATGATCCGGCGCAACCAGTGGGACACGCCGACCCGTATGGGGTCGATCATGGCGATGTGGCCCGCCATCGTCGGAGAGGACATAGCCGCGCACGCCACGATCGAGACCTTCGAGGGGCACAAACTCATCGTGCGGTGCTCGTCGACCGCGTGGGCCAAGAACCTCCACCTGTACCTGCCCATGATCGAGCGGCGCATCGCCGAGGAGGTGGGCCCGGGAGTGGTCCAGCAGGTCGTCATCCGCGGACCGGTGGCCCCCTCGTGGCGCAAGGGCCCCCTGTCGGTCAAAGGGAGGGGGCCGCGCGACACCTACGGGTGAGGGGGCGCACCATGTCCGCAGAACGAACAGTTTGTTAATAAGTATTATTCCACTGCGGATCGTTGCGGTAGTATCGCACCCAACGGGCGCGGCCACCACGCGGCGCGCCAGTCGAACATGAGGAGAGCTCCATGTCCACAGTCCCACCCTCAGCCGGGGGCCCCACACCGTTGGGCCCGTCGCAGGATCCCCGGTCCGCGAACCAGGACCCGGGCGCTTCGCAGCAGGGCGCTCCTGGCGCTTCCCCCCTGCCCTACTCCGATCAGCCCACCTCGGTGCTCCCCCCGGCCTCTGCCCCGTACCAGGGCGCGCCCCAGGGCGGCGGCGCCCCGGGTTCCCCGTACCAGGGCGGGTACCCTCCCCAGTCGAACCCGGGTGCTCAGCAGAACGGCTACGCCCCCACCGCCCAGCAGGGCGGGTACGGGGCGCCGGATTACGGCCAGGGCGCCCCCTACGGGCAGCCCGGACCGGGGGACGGTGGCCCCCGTGCGCCCAAGAAGAACACGACGGCGATCATCATCGGCGCGATCGTCGCCGTACTGGTCGTCGCGGGTGTGGGATTCGCCGTCTACTGGTTCGGATTCCGCGGTTCCTCCGATCCGTCGGCCGGATCCGCGCCGACCGCGTCCGCGCCGGCCAGCTCCGGCGCTCCCAGTGCCGGTGGCGGCGCTCCGAGTGCTGGCGGCGGTTCGCCCAGCGCCGCGCCGACCTCGTCGGGCGGCGGGAGCTCGAACGGGGGCTCCGCCTCCCAGGGGCAACCGGGCAATATGACTGGGGATCTGTCCGGTGTGAAAGTCTCGATCGACGCCGTTGAGCGCGGGCCCAAGGACGACAAAGGAAAAGACACGGTGGTCCTCACCATGACCGCGACCAACAACACCAGCGAGGACCAGTCCACGCTCACCTCGAATCCGCTGGTGTTCCAGGGCGGCGAGAGCTTTGAGAACGCGCTCACTGGGGCCTCGTACCCATCAGGCGGTGAACCCCAGGGGTATTCGATCCAAGACGCTCTGCAGATCATCAAACCGGGCAAGAGCGCTACCTGGAAAATGGGGTACTCGCTGAACCAGGGGACGGGTGAGATCATCATCAAACTGTTGGACTACACTGACCCCTCGAAGTCCATGCCCAGTTGGAAGATGAACCTGCCGTAACAGCCGCGCATTCCGCTGCGGGTCGCCCCGGGACGAGCGCGCGAGTGCCGATCGGGCAGCCCGCGGACAGTACCGGCGCGGCAATACGCATAAGGAGAGACCATGTCGTACGCACCACCCCCGGAAGGGGGATCCGGCTCCTGGAGGCCCACCGATCCCTATGGGACAATGGGCGCCAACCAGCAAGGGGAGGCGGCGCAAGGAGCACCTAAACCGGGTAGCGCCCAGACCCCGCTCCCGCCGCAGGGGCCCGCGCCCCAGGGCTTCCCCGGGCAGCCCACAGGGGGCGGAGCGCCCTGGGCCGGCGCGCCCTCGGACTCCACAGGCTCGCAAGTGCCGCCCCCGCCGGGGGGCTTCGCCCCCACGGGGTACGGCGCGACGGGCCCCGGAGCGGGCGGTTACCAGACGCAGCCGCCCGGCCCAGGGGCTCCGGGCAGTGGAGGCAACAAAGGCATGTGGATCGCCATCGCCGCAGTGGTGGGCGTACTGGTCATCGCCCTCGGCGGTTTCGGCATCTACAAGCTGGCCACAGGCGGGCAGTCGGCAACGACCGCCCCGGCCTCGGGCGCGACCGCTCCGCTAGCTGGCGCGGGCACCGGTCCCTCGCCCACCGCCCCCGGGCCCAGCGCCTCCGCCCCGCCGACTGGCGCAGGCGGCCCTTCCCCGTCGGCTGGTGGGGGCGGGGGCAGCGCGGCCCCTTCGGCGGGCGCCGGGGCGAAGGTCCTGGGGACCGCTTCAATGGCGGGGGGCAATGCCGTGTCCGAGTTCAGTATTCTTCCCGGGCCCGCCGACACGAATGGGAAGAAGACCATCATCGTTGTGCAGAAGCTGACGAACAACTCATCCGCGCCGATCAAGGTCAGCGATTACTCCGTGTTCGCCAGCCAGAACGGGTCGTTGCTCGAACACTCGGTCTACCCGTCCAACAAGGATCCCGATCCAGTCGATTCCCGTCAGTGGTTCGCAACCGTTCAGCCCGGCAAGGAGATCACGGTTGGCTTCGCCTACACACTGGTCGATTCCTCAGAAGTCGAGATCGAACCCTATGACGCGACCGATCTGGCCACAGATTACACGAAGTACCACTGGCAGCCCTCGTAACGGGGCCCATCCGCAGCAAGGGGCCCGGGCAGTGCGAGCACGGTCCGGGCCCTGCTGGCGTTCGCGGGGCACCACCCGAACGGAGGTTTCCAAGGAACGCTGTGAGATAAGATCCGCCCGTACGAGCCCTCGAACCCGGGGGCGGGATGAGTCAAGGAGCACGCAGTGTCGTACACACCACCTACAGGGGGCGGCCCCAACCCGGGTCCGGTGCCCTCAGGACAGACGAACCCACAGGACCCCTACGGCGCTCTGAACGGGGCCCCCTCCCAGGGGTCCCCGGCCCCCGGCGGCGCCCAAGCCGGGTCGGCGCAAGCGGCTCCCGCCTCGTCGGCTGACGGCGGTGGGACCAGCGGCGGCGGCCACTTCCCGCAGACCGGGGCCCCCGTCCCCTCCGGCTACCAGGCAGCGCCCTACCCGGGCGCCCCGGCCCAGGGTGGAACGGGGTACGGGGCGATGCCCGCGGTGAACGCTCCGACCCTCCCAGCCGTCCGAACGGCAGTAGCCCCGCAGAACGCGTCGCCGACGACGAAGGCGGCGGGCACGATCGCGGGGATCGCCATCGCTGTCGTCCTGATCGGTCTGGTCGCCTTCGCGATCTACCGGGTCGCCCTGGTCGCCTCGCCCCCCGACGATCCGGCGCCCGGGTACTCCTCCACCAGCGCGTCCCAGGACGAGGACCCCATGGAGGCGGACCTGCCCGTCGCGAAGGCGCACATCGCAGTCGACGACGTGCGCGAAGGGCCCGAGGACATCAACGGCCGCAGCACCGTGGTCTTCACCCTCACGGCCACGAACAACTCCGACGCGCCCCTGCTCAAAACGGATCTGCACCCGGAGGTCACCCAGAACGGCGCCGACCGCTCGCTGACGGACTACCCCAAGGGCGGGGAGCCCGAGGGCTTCGACCCCAACGGGATCTTCGGCGAGATCCGGCCCGGCGCGACGGAGACGTGGACGGTCGCCTACGAGGTCTCCAACCGCACGGACTTGACCGTCCAGGTGCGCGACTCCAACGGCTCCACCTCCGGCCTGCCCGAGTGGATCCTCAGTTTCCCGTGACCGCGCCCTCCGGCCCGCTGCGCGCAACGGCAGCGGGCCGGGAGCCGGCCGCCTCGCGATCCGGTGCTGCCGCATATGATTCGTCACAGGGTCGAAAACGTTGAAATATCAATATTTTATGGAGTAACCCCTGAGGGTGTCGTTTCCCGGGCGCACAGGCACTTTTGATAGAATCTGCAAGGTTAAACATCGGATCTCAGTGATCCGGTCCATGCGCGAGGGGAGCCACGTGGCTGACATCGACAACAAGACCGACGGCGCCGCGACCTACGGCGCCTCGGACATCACCGTTCTCGAAGGACTCGAAGCCGTCCGCAAGCGCCCGGGCATGTACATCGGATCCACCGGGGAGCGGGGCCTGCACCACCTGGTGTACGAGGTCGTCGACAACTCCGTCGACGAGGCTCTGGCCGGGTACGCCGACCACATCGAGGTCACCATCCAGTCCGACGGCGGTATCAAAGTGGTCGACAACGGCCGCGGCATCCCCGTCGACGAGCACCCCACCGAGCACAGGCCCACAGTCGAAGTCGTCATGACGATCCTCCACGCCGGCGGGAAGTTCGGAGGCGGCGGCTACGCGGTCTCCGGCGGCCTCCACGGCGTCGGCATCTCCGTCGTCAACGCCCTGTCCACCCGGGTCGACACAGAGATCCGCCGCCAGGGCCACGTGTGGCGGATGTCCTTCGCCAACGGCGGCACGCCCGTCACCCCGCTGGAACGCGGCGAGGAGACCACCGAGACGGGGACGACCCAGGTGTTCTACCCCGACCCCTCCATCTTCGAGACCGTCGAGTTCGACTTCGAGACCCTGCGCCAGCGCTTCCAGCAGATGGCCTTCCTCAACAAGGGCCTGCGCATCACGCTCACGGACGAGCGGGAGAACGCCATCGAGGAGGGCGACGAGATCGCGGGCGCCCCCGACGAGGACCCGCAGGAGGCCGGGGGGCGCCGGAGCGTCACCTACTGCTACGAGCACGGCCTGCGCGACTACGTGGAGTACCTGGATTCGGCGAAGAAGACCGACACGATCAACAACGAGATCATCGACTTCGAGGCCGAGAACGACGAGGGCACCATGAGCGTCGAGATCGCCATGCAGTGGACCAGCGCCTACTCCTCCTCCGTGCACACCTTCGCCAACACGATCAACACGACCGAGGGCGGCATGCACGAGGAGGGCTTCCGCACGGCGCTGACCTCGCTGGTCAACCGCTACGGCCGCGACAAGGGACTCATCCGCGACAAGGACGACAACCTCACCGGCGACGACGTGCGCGAGGGCCTGACCGCCGTCATCTCCATCAAGCTCACCGAACCCCAGTTCGAGGGCCAGACGAAGACGAAACTGGGCAACACCGAGGCGCGCACCTTCGTGGCCCAGCAGGTCTACTCCAAGCTCACCGACTGGTTCGACGCCCACCCCGCCGACGCCAAGGCCATCATCGCCAAGGGACAGGCCGCGCAGGCGGCCCGCGTCGCCGCCCGCAAGGCCCGCGAGGCCACCAGGCGCAAGGGGGTCCTCGAATCCGCCTCCATGCCCGGCAAGCTGCGCGACTGCTCGTCACGCACCCCCTCCGAGTGCGAGATCTTCATCGTCGAGGGCGACTCCGCGGGCGGCTCGGCCGTGGGCGGGCGCGACCCCGAGCGCCAGGCCATCCTGCCGATCCGCGGCAAGATCCTCAACGTGGAGAAGGCGCGCCTGGACCGCGCCCTGTCCTCGGACACGATCCGCTCCCTCATCACCGCCTTCGGGACCGGCATCGGCGAGGAGTTCGACATCGAGAAGCTGCGCTACGGCAAGATCGTCATCATGGCCGACGCCGACGTCGACGGCCAGCACATCGCGACCCTGCTGCTCACCCTGCTCTTCCGCTACATGCGCCCCCTCATCGAGGGCGGGCACACGTTCATCGCCATGCCGCCGCTCTACCGCCTCAAATGGACGAACTCGGACCACGAGTTCGCGTACTCCGACAAGGAGCGCGACGAGCTGCTGGCGGTCGGGGCGGCCGCGAACAAGCGCCTCCCGAAGGAGGGCGGCATCCAGCGCTACAAGGGCCTCGGCGAGATGAACGACCACGAGCTGTGGGAGACGACGATGGACCCCGAGCACCGGATCCTCAAGCAGGTCACCCTGGACGAGGCCGCGGACGCCGACGAGACCTTCACCATCCTCATGGGTGACGATGTCGACAGGCGCCGCACCTTCATCCAGCGCAACGCCACAGACGTGCGCTTCCTCGACATCTGACCCATCATCAGCGGCTCCGCGACCGGGCGCTGCCCGCGCGGCCGCAGAACGAACGAAGGAACAACGTGAGCGACGAGCGAACCACCGACGCGCGGCACATCTCGGACACCGAGCGCGTCCGCCAGGTCGACCTGCAGAAGGAGATGCAGCGCTCCTACTTGGACTACGCGATGAGCGTCATCGTCGGGCGCGCCCTGCCCGACGTGCGCGACGGCCTCAAACCCGTCCACAGGCGCGTCCTGTACGCCATGTACGACGGCGGCTACCGCCCCGCCTCGTCCTTCTCCAAGTCCTCCCGCGTCGTCGGCGAGGTCATGGGCAACTACCACCCGCACGGGGACGCGGCGATCTACGACGCCCTGGCCCGCCTCGTGCAGCCCTGGTCCCTGCGCTACCCCCTGGTGGCCGGGCAGGGAAACTTCGGCACCCCCGGCAACCTGGGGCCCGCCGCCCCCCGGTACACGGAGTGCAAGATGGCGCCCCTGGCCATGGAGATGGTGCGCGACATCGACGAGGAGTGCGTCGACTTCCAGGACAACTACGACGGGCGCAACCAGGAGCCGACCATCCTGCCCGCCCGCTTCCCCAATCTGCTGGCCAACGGGTCCGAGGGCATCGCGGTCGGCATGGCCACGCGCATCCCCCCGCACAACCTGCGCGAGCTGGCCCGCGGCGTCCAATGGGCCCTCGACCACCCCGGAGCCTCCCGCGAGGAACTGCTGGAGGCGCTCCTCAAACTCATCCCCGGCCCCGACTTCCCCACCGGCGCCACCATCCTGGGCCACAAGGGCATCGAGGACGCCTACCGCACGGGACGCGGCTCCATCACCCAGCGCGCCGTCGTCAGCGTCGAGGAGATCCAGGGCCGCCAGTGCCTGGTGGTCACCGAGCTCCCCTACCAGGTCAACCCCGACAACCTGGCCGACAAGATCGCGCAACTGGTGCGCGACGGCCAGATCCAGGGGATCGCCGACATCCGCGACGAGACCTCCGGGCGCACGGGTCAGCGCCTCGTCATCGTCCTCAAACGCGACGCCGTCGCCAAGGTCGTCCTCAACAACCTGTACAAGCGCACGCCCCTGCAGGAGAACTTCTCCGCGAACATGCTGGCCCTGGTCGACGGGGTGCCGCGCACCCTGTCCATCGACGGGTTCATCCGCCACTGGATCACCCACCAGATCGACGTGATCGTGCGGCGCACGCGCTTCCGGCTGCGCAAGGCCATGGAGCGCCTGCACATCCTGGAGGGCTACCTCAAGGCTCTCGACGCCCTCGACGAGGTCATCGCCCTGATCCGCCGCTCCCCCACCGTCGACGAGGCGCGGGCCGGGCTCATCGACCTGCTCGACGTCGACGCCGTCCAGGCCGACGCCATCCTGGCGCTGCAGCTGAGGCGCCTGGCCGCCCTGGAGCGCCAGAAGATCCTCGATGAGCACGCCCAGCTCAAAGCGCGCGTGGACGACCTGCGCGACATCCTGGACAAGCCGGAGCGCCAGCGGACGATCATCTCGGAGGAGCTGTCCGAGATCGTCGACAAGTTCGGCGACGAGCGCCGCACGACGATCCTCCCCTTCGACGGCGAGATGTCCATGGAGGATCTGATCCCCGAGGAGGACGTGGTCGTCACCATCACCCGCGACGGCTTCGCCAAGCGCACCCGCACCGACAACTACCGCTCCCAGAAGCGCGGCGGCAAGGGGGTGCGGGGCACCCAGCTGCGCGGCGGCGACGTGGTGGAGCACTTCTTCGTCACCACCACCCACCACTGGCTGCTGTTCTTCACCAACCTGGGGCGCGTCTACCGCGCCAAGGCCTACGAGATCCCCGAGGGGGGACGCGACGCGAAGGGCCAGCACGTGGCGAACCTGCTGGCCTTCCAGCCCGACGAGCGCATCGCGCAGGTCCTGGCGATCCGCACCTACGAGGACGCGGACCACCTGGTGCTGGCCACCAAGTCCGGCCTGGTCAAGAAGAGCCCGCTGGCCCTGTACAACTCACCGCGCTCGGGCGGCATCATCGCCATCAACCTGCGCGAGGACGAGGCGGGCAACCCCGATGAACTGGTGTCGGCCCAGACCATCATGGCCGACCAGGACCTCATCCTGGTCTCCCGCGACGGGCAGGCGGTGCGCTTCGCCGCCACCGACGAGCAGCTGCGCCCCATGGGCCGCTCCACCTCCGGCGTGCGCGGCATGAAGTTCCGCGGCGACGACGAGCTGCTGTCGATGGAGGTGCCCGTCGAGGGCACTGATTTGCTCATCGTCACGGAGTCGGGGTACGCCAAGCGCACCCCCGTCGCCGAGTACCCCACGAAGTCCCGGGGCACCATGGGCGTGCGGGTCGGCAAGCTCTCCGACGAGCGCGGCGGCCTAGTGGGCGCCCTCGTCGTCAAGTCCGACGAAGATGTGATGGTAATCACAGAATCTGGGAAGCTCGTGCAGGTCAACGCCTCCGACGTGCGGCCCACCTCCCGCAATACGATGGGCGTGATCTTCGCCCGACCCGACGCCGACGACCGCATCATCGCGATCACCCGCAACTCCGACTCCACCGTCGGCGCCGAGGACCAGGACGACGTGGACGCGCCCGCCGACGACCAGCCCGCATCCAAGCAGTGAACGCGCCCCTGGGACTGGGGCCGCGCCCCGTCCCAGGGGAGGAGCGACCGGGCCCCGCGCGACGGAGGGACCGGTACGATAGCCATTAGGTACCCGCACCTGGAAGGAAACCCATGAGCGAGCAGCACGCACCCACATCGAACCAGAGCGACGCGCCCCGCCGCGTCGACCTGGCGATCGCACGCATCGATGCGTGGACCGTCATGAAGGTTTCATTCCTGCTGTCGGTCGCCTTCGGCATCGCCATCGTCATCGCCACCATCATCCTGTGGTTCATGCTCGACGCCATGCACGTGTTCTCCACGCTGGAGTCCTTCCTGCAGGAGATCGGCGCCGGCAAGTTCACAGAACTGCTCGAGTACGTGCGCCTGCCCCGCACCATCGCCTACGCCACCATCGTCGGAGTCATCAACGTGGTCCTCATGACCGCGATATCGACGCTGGGGGCCATGCTCTACAACGTGGTCGCGTCCCTGGTCGGCGGCATCAAAGTGTCCCTCATGGACGAGTGATCCGGATGGGGCGCAGTCCCAGCGCGCGGTCGACAGCGGCGCCGACGGCGCGCGGGACGGGCCCCGGAGCGGGCGCGGGAACGAAATCGCCGCCCTCCACCACCCACGTGTAGGGGTCGTGGCCCATCGGACCGGGCAGGCCCGAGCGGACGAAGCGCGCGGGGCCGGGCTGGTCGAGCAGCACCGACACCCACGATCCCGGGATCCGCACGCGCGAGGCGGGCGCCGCGTTCGCCTCGAAGAACCCCGACCGGACGAGGGGGGCGGGGAAGCCCGGGGCGTCCAAGGAGAACAGGTGGACCCGTTCCGCGTCGCGGGGGCGGGCGCGCAGCAGGCTCGCCAGCGCGTACTCCGCCAGGTTCCCGCCCTTCGAATGCCCCATGACGAACAGCGGCCCCGGGTGGCGCTCCGCCGCGAACGCCAGGTACCGCGCCGCCGCCCTGTGGCCCGGCAACGGGAACGACAAGCCCATGGCGGCGTCCTCGGCCCAGCCCTGCCACGACCTGTCCGTGCCGCGGAACACCACCATCACGGGCGATCCCGGGCCCCCGGGGGTCCGCAGTGTGAGCGCTGAGAACTGGATCAGCGGGCGCGCGCTCCACCGGTCCACGGCGTGGGCGCAGGTGAGGGGAGCGAAACGGGGCGACGACGCCGCGGCGACCAGCATGCGCCGGTCGAGGCGCGGGTGCAGGGAATGGCGGTAGAGGAAACGGGACAGTGCCAGTGCGCCCAGGTCGGCCACCCGCATCCCGTCGGCCCCGCGCACGGCCCCGAGCGCGCCGAAATCGCATTGCGCGAGGCAGCACAGGGCCAGGGCGTCGGCCGGGCCCGGCGGGGCTGAGGGGTCCGCGTCCGCCCCCCGCGCGTGATCGATGACGTCGCCCATGGCGCCTACCTGCCTGGGAAGGGGAGCAGATCGAGGATCGCGCCGCGCAGCACGGCGTGCGCCTCGCGGCCCATGGACGTGAAGGAGCGCGCGAAGAACGGCAGGTCGGCGGCGAAGGCCGCGACCATCTCGGGCACGGTCTCCGTCGACGAGCTGGTGGCGACCCCGTAGAGGGCCTCGATGAGCAGCTCCGCCTCGTCGCGCGGGTGGGCGGCCAACCAGCGCGTGAGCCGCCTGTCGAATCCGCGGGCGTCCTTGTTGAGCGGGGAGTCCACGAAATCGCCGTCCTCGACCCGCCACGTGTACGGGTAGTGCGCCAGGATCCCGTTCGTGGTCGCGCGGATGACGCGCGCCCGGCGGGGCGAGGACATGAGGAGCCCCACCAGGGCCGATTGCGGGACGGTCTTGCGGAAGATGTGGCGGACGGGGGAGAACTGGTCCAGGGCGTCGTCGGGGAAACCCGGGCCGTCGTGGTTGTACACGGCGCCGAGGCGGGCGCGGACCGGTGCCCGGGCGTGCGCGGCTGCGTACTCCGCCAGGTTCCCGCCCTTCGAATGGCCGCCCACGATGATCTGCCCGCGCCTGTGGGCGGCGACGTGGTCGAGGTAGGCGGCGGCGCGCCTCTGGGCGGGCACGGGGTACTGGAAGGACATGTTGAAGTCCTCCTTCCACCCGACCAGGCTCGCGTCCGTGCCCCGGAAGGCCACGTAGGTGAGGTGGGGGCCCAGCGCGAACGACACGGCGCAGAACTGCTTCTGCTCGTCGATACTGGTCTCCGTCGTGTAGGAGAAGACCCGCACGTCGCGGAACCGGGGGTTCGCCGCCATCGCCGTGAGCAGCCGGTGCCCGTCCTGGGGCTTGAGGACGTGGGCGAAGTAGCGGTCGTAGTTCTCCGCGCGCGCCAGGTCGCCGATGCGCACGCCCGGGCGCCGGGCGCGGACTCCCGCCATGGGGGACAGGTCGAAGTAGGCGGCGGCGGACAGGATCAGGGAGTCGACCTCGCGCAATGGCTCTGCGTCCAGGCGCGCCAAGTGCGTGCGCGCGTCGTCGATGATGGTGCCCATGCTCCCCCTTCCGCGTCCTGTGTCAATCGTAGGGGCCCCAGGGCGGCTGCGGGAGGTGGGGGCCTCCGGTGGCCCACGGACGGCCCGCTTGAAGAGGCGCGCCCTAGTGTTGGACGTCACCTAAGTGGATTTGTTGGCGGGGGCGGCGGATGTGTACCATATCCGAGTGCCCTCAAGGGCGCGGATGGGCCTATAGCTCAGTAGGTTAGAGCGCAGTCCTGATAAGACTGAGGTCGGTGG
>ERZ772945.118-NODE-118-length-62065-cov-19.831463_pt1 | contig 62065 bp, 47 predicted proteins | sample MGYA00511681_ERZ772945 | MGnify/ENA primary metagenome ERZ772945 (study PRJEB29015, sample SAMEA2737943) | human oral metagenome | biome: human oral; feature: human-associated habitat; material: dental | place: China | collected 2143 ...
CGGTCTTCAAATCTGCTGCAACTCTGAAAAATGTGCTTTGCTGATGACCGAGTTCACCGAGACAGAATGTCTGCAATTCATAGATAAAGCTTTCTGTAAGCTGCGAGAATGCCAAATCCGAAACATGGTATTTCTTCTGAATGAACTCCTGTAATCGTTTCCGAGTGGAATGATAGGCGGACATAGACTCTTCCTTGATGTCTATACCGATATGGCTTTCTTTCTCCTTGATGAGTATATCCAGCCTTTCGATGAACATACATCGTGCCTGCACACTGCCTTGAAACAGTTCCTTTATATCGGCTGCATCAAATGGCTGGCCTTTGGCAATCAAAGACTGATAGGCAGATTGAATGGAAAGTAACAGGTTCTCCAACCTTCCGTTAATCTCCACCGCCTCACGGCTCTTGCCGTCCATTCTGCTCTCACGGGGATTCCATAAGTCGGGATTGCAGGAGAGTTTACAACTAAACTGGGCAATGGAGCGTCCAATGGTAATACGTCCCATAATCGGAGCTTTCCCCGACTTGTCCAAACCGCTCTTTTTAAGGTAGAGCAACACTTTCATCTTTTCTTTTTCCATACGCTTTAATATTTGTGGGTAAAGTTACCCGAATTAAAGCGTTCCTCACATATGCAGAAAACTGCCGACCAAAGCAACAGCCACACGAGCTAAAATAATTCAGTTACCTAATACTGCACCATCGTTACCAACATCAAAACAAGGTAACACTCTGGTAACTGAACTTCTGCCTAAATCTGCATGTTTCTGCCCTTTTTGAAAAGAGCAATTCTATGCAAATCGTTCCGTTTCTCACTCATTATCAGTTAGTTTACGCCAGCTTCTATTTCTCTTCATTTTCGTTGATTAGTTACACTGCGAAATATTTTTTTTCATGAAAATAATTATTTTTTTTCATGAAAATAATTCCGTAGTAGACCGCTGTGGGATGAATATCAACGTCAACAGAAAGACGTAAAATCGACTGTTTTTTTGATTGAAAAGGCTCAATTACATGCTAAACGGGGCTGAAAACTGTAATATTAGAGTTATATCATTATAATTAAAGGGCAACAGATAAGAACTGATTTTCAGTCATTTGCATTTTCACATCACCCTTTTATGTTTATACAATTGGTAGTTTTCTTTACTTATTGGAATTTGATAGCTAACTTTGCCAATAGAGAATGAAATTATAAAACAACTATTCAATAACTAAAAACAAGATTCACTATGAGAACAATCACAGGTAATTTGTTCGCTATTGGACTACTCTTTTCTACGGCAATGGCGTTCACGGGATGTTCTACAGTTGATGACGGAAGTTACACAGCACCGATAACACTGAGCGAGAAGATTAGTGGTAAGTGGGTGGTTAACTCTGTTATGCAGACTGATGAAGCGAATGCTCGCACAAAGACATTGACTGATTTGCTCGACTTTGACACGTTTGTCATCAATCTAAACCAAGATGAAGCTGGCAACCCATCGACCTTCACGGTGGAAGGAAGTGCACCGATGCTGTTGCCAACAAATGGTACATGGAAGATGGACTATAACTTCACTAAGAGCGACAACACGCCAAGTCGACTCCTTCTCAACGATGGAAAGGCTGAGACAGCACTCACTGTAACGGCCGTACCGGGTAATACGAAGACGTTGGAATACCGTTTGACACGTAAGACAAATGGGCAGCCTTTTGTCTCCTACACTTACAATCTGACTCAGGCAGTAAAGTAAATACAGAGGTTGGAGGTTATCTGTTCTTGTGCTTTTGAGCTGACAGCTATTACAAAAGATAGACTTTTGTAGGCCCAAGCACTAAGTTACATCGATTCGACATAACTTCCTGTCTCACCTAAAATAACAGAATCAATATGAAGAAAATATTATTTGCATTGATGTGCTTGTTCCCCTTGGCATTGTTTGCTGATGGTGTAGAACTACCGAAGGCACCAAAGTGCTGGACAGTTCCGGCTGTCTTCACGGCTGATGAAGAGGTTACTTTCTACTACGATATGACCGATGTCGGTTTTCAGGAGGGTGTTGACCTCTATCTATGGGCATGGCAGCCAACTGAGCCAGACGCTGGTCATGGTGGTAATTCGTCTGACTTTGCGAAGTTGGAGTACATCGGTAATAACATTTACAAGAAGACTATGGTACCGACACAATACTTCAACAGTGATGTGTCTAAGTTTGAAGATGATGCATGGCCAGGCTTTTGGCAGCGTCTGAAGACGAAGGATGGTAGTATGTGGTCGGGTGTTTTTGCAGCTCCTGACAGCCGTTCTGAGTTCAAGGAGTTTAAGAAATCGGGTGATGGAATCCGTTTCTTCAGTGGCAAGAAAGACAAGGGTTTCACCGATAAGTTTACCTTAGACGAGCCTTTGACGGTTGTTTTCAATCCTGATGTCTATAAGTTAGGTGAGAAGACATTGACAGAATTGGCAAAAGATGCCGACTTCGTTGAGTTTGCTGCACACTCAGGTTTGAACGATTGGACCGTACAACAGACCTTGGATGTATGGCGTCCTGCAGTGTCGGCAAAGACAGGTTTGAAGAAACTTTCTAATGGTTTGTACGTTTGGAATGTAGGTGTTCCAAGTGAATACTATGCTTATAACCCACAAGATGCAGGGCAGGCAGATAAGCCAACCATCCTTGCTGACCCCGATGAAAAGGCAGCTTTTCAACTTGAAAATATGACTTATCTTATCATAAAGGTCATAAAGGATGCTGCAGGAGCTAACCAGTGGGGCGTGAATAGTGGTGACCAAAAGCAGAAGGCTGGTACGGCTACTCCTTATCCAGACCCTGTTTTCTCTTATTTCCCAACACGTCTAAGCAGTAAGGACATCCTTACGTTGACGCGTGAATACAATGAGCGTACGGCTGGTGACTTGAAATATACTATCGTGGCAGGTACAAAGACGATTACTGGTACTATGCCTGGCGTGCGCGATAAGCGTGAGGCAACACTCGACTTGAACAAGGAGTTGCAGGGTGTGGAAGCTTCTGAGCTGAAGGTAACAGTAAAGGATCAGCACGATAAGACGGTTGTCACATCAACAATACCGCTCGTTGTGGCTGATTAATAACGGAAGAGGAGAGAATGATTCCTCGTCTTATTCAATCCATAAAAGCATTAAAATCTATGAAACTAACAATAAAAAATAAACTATCGGGACTCATCCTCTTTGCGTTGATGATGTTCTGTAGTCAGGTATCAGCACAGGACTTCACTGCTACTGGTACGGTATCTGATAGCGGTCATGAGCCACTTATTGGCGCTTCGGTAAGTGTTGTAGGCGGTAAGGTGGGTGCTATCACTGATATTGATGGTAATTTCACTATTCAGTGTAGGCCAGGTGATATACTTGAAGTTACTTATGTGGGCTATACAAGTCGTAAGGTACAGGCTGGAAAAGGCTTGAAAGTCGTGATGGAAGAGGATGCCAAGACACTTGATGAGGTGACTATCGTGGGCGTTGGATACGGTAAGATGCGCAAGAGCGACCTTACGGGTGCCATTGCCTCAGTCAATTCAAAGGATATGAAACAGGGTGTTATCACCTCTACTGAGCAGTTGTTGCAGGGTAAGGTGGCTGGTCTTTCTATCGTACAAAGCTCTGGAGCTGTTGAGTCGGGTGCTTCTATCCGTCTTCGTGGTGGTACGTCTTTGTCGGCAAGTAATGGTCCGTTGGTTGTTGTAGATGGTATTCCAGGTGTTGATATCAACTCTGTTCAACCTTCAGAGATTGTCAGCATGGATATTCTCAAGGATGCCTCTGCTGCGGCTATCTATGGTTCTCGTGGTGCAAATGGTGTTATCATCATCACTACCAATCGTCAAGGCTCAGACACTGAGGTGAATACTGTTCAGTATAATGGCTATGTTGCCTTAGCTTCTGCAGCCAAAACACTCGACTTGCTATCGGCAAATCAGTGGCGTAGTTATGTTCGTTCAACAGGTAATATGAGTGCTTTAGACTTCGGAGCAAGCACCGACTGGCAGAAAGAACTTATGCGTACGGCTATCTCTCATGGGCATAATATCAACTTCTCATTGTCAAAGAAGAAGCATGGATACCGTGCCAGCTTCACTTATAACAATAATGAAGGTGTCATTAAGAACAATACTATGAACCGACTTGCTGGTTCTCTCTCTGCTTATCAGACTGGAATGAATGGTCGTTTACGTTTGGATGAGGGCATCAACACCAACTTTGACAGTTGGCATCCAGTCGATAACCGTATCTTTGAACGTATGACTAACCTTCAACCAACCTTCCCCTGTCTATAATCAAGACGGCATCTATGCTCAATTCAATGGTACAAACACAGAGAATCCAGTTGAGTTAAACAACAACAGAACCGAAGACCGCAAGCGTCATCGCTTCTTAGGCTACTTGAAGGCAGAGCTTTCTCTCCTCGAAGGATTGGTTGCTACGGTGAATACATCATACGAATTCAACTCTGTTAAGTCGGGCTTATACAAGCCTACTTACGCTCGAATGGAGGGACAGAGTGAGCATGGATGGGGTCAGAGAATCTATGATGACTATACAAATAAGCAGTTAGAGCTTTACTTAACATACGATAAAAAGTTCGCAGACATCCACCATTTGAATCTTATGGGTGGTTATTCTTACCTCGATAACACCTATGAAGGCTTCAGTTCAACACACCCTCAACGATCTTGACACAGAGTGGAAGCACGAGTTTGTATTTGAGAATCTACGTCGAACAACCAACATCCGCTTCGGAACTTACTTCAAACCGTGGTGGGAAAAGCCTGCCGATCCTGCCGACAAGCACACGGGTATCTATCCAATTCCACAAGAGGAGTTGAGTAAAAATCCTAACTTAAAGCAGAATCCAGGCTATGAGAATTAATCTTTGATGGGTTTTGTGTTATGAAGATGCCCAATGGTACGGTAGGGACTGATGGTCCATACAGTTGCCATTGGGTATTGAGGGCTTTAATCAGTAGGGCTTTGACGGATTAAAACAAACCGCTAAGTGACACAAGAACAGCCTCCTCCATGATGGAACAACCTACGTAATATCACATTAATAACATGACTTTCCTCTATAGGGTAGCTGTCTGACGCGAATTATTTTCATGAAAAAAAATATTTCTCATCGTGAAAAAAAATATTTCTCATCGTGAAAAAAAATATTTCCTTTCATGAAAAAAAAATTTTTCTTCATGAAAATAATTCAAGCGAGATGACGTTTTACACTGTCGAAGTTCTTTTTTACGGTATTTAAAGTTTATCTTTGTACTTACGAAAGGGCATCTTTTGCACAGCGGTAGCACGTAGCGTGGCAGCATCAATAGGACAGATAAGACTCAGTCAGTACCTACTTCGAGAACAAGAAAGCCAGCTAAGAGAATAAAAGACATGATGAAGTTGAAATCAGTATTTACATTTGCAGCTGTCTCAGGATTGCTTTTTGCATCTTGTGCAGACAGCTATGAGGGTGCACCTAAGAAGACAGAAGGCAGTCAACAGACTACGCAAGTTGTGCCTGTTGCCGTTACGAAGTCAAACACCATGCAGGTGTATGCACATTATATGCCTTGGTTTGAGACGACCACATCCAACCCTAAGAACGAAGGAAAGTGGGGTTACCACTGGACAATGAAGAACTGTGACCCTAACAAGACCGATGCTAACGGCAAAAGACAGATAGCTTCACACTATTATCCACAGACGGGTCCTTACGCAAGTGGCGATGAGGCTGTGTTGGATTATCAGTGTTTGCTGATGAAATATGCTGGGTTGGATGGTGTGATGGTCGACTGGTATGGCGTCAATAGTGATAATTCTATCGCCTTACATAAGTCGAATACCGAAGCACTCTTCCGTGCCTTGAAGCGTGCAGGACTCAAGATGTCTGTCGTTTATGAAGACAGAACACTCGAAGGGGTGACGGATAAGGTTGGAACAGTACGTCAGGACCTCCGCTATTTAGCTGAGAACTTCTTTAAGGACGATAGTTATGTGAAGGTTGAGGGTCGTCCATTGTTATTAGACTTCGGTCCTATTCAGATGGAATCGCCAAAAGACTGGTATCGTAGTTTCTCTATCCTCACCACAAAACCGATGTTCCTTGTACTGGAAGGAAAGTTGGGAAGCGTTAATAATGCTACCTATTCTGACAATGCACAAGGTGTTTATACGTGGGTAAATCCTAATCCTAACTACGCAATAGCAAAGGATTATAAGTGCTTTGTAGGCGGTGCTATGCCTGGTTTCTGGGACTATTACAAAGAAGGTGAGGGCGGTACAGGCTATCAGACATACAGTGCTGAGAACGGAGCGTTGTTCCAGCGACAGCTTGATGCAGCCCGACAGGCAGGTCTGAAGTATCTGCAAATAAGCACATGGAACGACTATGGCGAGGGAACTACTATCGAACCAACATTAGAGTATGGGTATAAATACCTCCTTATGTTGCAGAAGTTTACAGGCATAAGCTATCAGCAAGCCGACTTAGAACTTATCTATCGCTGGTATCAAGCACGTGTTGCACAACCTAATAATGCGAAGGTAAAGGAGGCTTATAACGCCCTTGTACAGTTGAATACGGCTGAGGCAAAGGCATTGTTAGATGGCATCAATGGTAAGAATTAATATTATTAAAATCTCAATAAATGAAAACAGAACGTTTTAAAAATCTCTTTTTAGTGCTGTGCTTTGCACTCCTTCCAATGGCAATGATGGCAAAGCAGGAAGCTACGGTAAGTTCACCTTCGGGCAATCTGACACTGACAGCGGGTGTTGACAATGCTGGACGACCTTATTATTCTTTGCGTCGTGGTGGGGAAGTAATCCTTCTCCCTTCAGCTTTAGGAATGAAACTGAAAGATGGAAGTCTTGATAGTGACTTCCGTGTTGTGGCTTTTGCAAGAGCTACAAAGGACGAAACGTGGCACCAGCCATGGGGAGAAGAAGTCGATGTGCGCAACCATTATAACGAACTTATTATGAAGTTGGCACAGAAGAAAGGACAGCAGCGACAGCTGAATATCGTCTTCCGTGTCTTTGACGATGGTATGGGCTTCCGTTATGTATTCCCAGAACAAAAGCAGTTGAAGGACTTTGTCATCACAGATGAGGCTACAGAGTTCTGCTTTAAGGGCGATCCAGAGGCATGGACATTGCCTTATGATGCTGGTTACTATGAGGGACTGTGGACAAAGGACCACTTGAGTAAGAAGGGAAAGGTATGCACCCCTGTTACTATCGAGGCGAAACCAGACCTTTATATGATGCTTCATGAGGCTAATCTGACAGACTATTCTTCGCTGAATGTTAAGCCTGTAGAGACAAAAGATGGTAACGTAAGATTGAAGGCTGAGTTGGTTCCATGGTCAAATGGCGACTTGGTACGTGCAAAAGCTCCTTTCGTCAGTCCTTGGCGTATGTTGTCAGTGGAGAATAAGGTGGGTGGTTTGGTTACAAACCGTGTCATGTTGAACCTTAACGACTCTTGTAAGATTAAGGATACATCATGGATTACAACAGGAAAGTATGTAGGTGTGTGGTGGTCTTACCACATGCAGACAGCGACTTGGGCTATAGGTCCTAAGCATGGTGCCACAACCGAGAATACAAAACGCTATATCGACTTTGCTGCACAGCATGGTTTCAAGGGCGTATTGGTTGAAGGTTGGAACTATGGATGGGAAAACGACTGGGGTAAGGAAGGTGATAAATTCAACTTCACAAAGGCTTATCCTGATTATGACTTTGAGGGATTGCAGAAGTATGCACTGTCAAAGGGTGTCTCCCTCATCGCTCACAACGAGACAGGTGGTGCTGCAAAGAACTATGAGAACCAGTTGGAAGCGGCATTCTCCCTCTATGAGAAGATGGGTATCAAGGCTGTTAAGACGGGTTATGTCAATAATCTAATGGACGATAAGGAGCACCAGCACTCTCAATATGGTGTGCGTCACTATCGCAAGGTGATAGAGGCTGCAGCCCGCCACCACATTATGGTGGTTAATCATGAGCCTGCTATGCCAACCGGTTTACAGCGCACTTATCCAAATCTTATCGCCAGTGAGGGTGTTAGAGGACAAGAGTGGAATGCTTGGGATGGCAATGGTGGCAATCCTCCTTACCATCTTTGTGTACTTCCTTTCACCCGTCAATTGGCTGGACCGATAGACTTTACGCCAGGAATCTTTAATCTTGAAGGTAGAGTTTATCCTAATACGCATCCGCACACAACACTTGCTAAGCAGTTGGCTGAGTATGTTGTTATTTATACTCCATGGCAGATGGCAGCCGACGAAATCGAAAACTACAAGGACCAACCAGCCTTCGCTTTCATCGAGGCGATGCCTTCTAACTGGCAAAAGACTGTGATTCCAATGGCGGAGATAGGCAAGTATATCGTTACTGCACGTAAGGATCGCGATAGTGAGAACTGGTTTGTTGGAGGTATGAGTGACGAGAATGCACGTGATATCAAGTTGAAACTCGACTTCCTTTCACCCGGTAAAAGCTACAAGGCTATCATCTATAAGGATGGCCCAGATGCTGAATACGATAAGAATCCTTACTCTATGACGATTGAACAGCAGATGGTTAACAACGAAACAGTACTTAACTTGCACTTGGCTAAGAGTGGTGGCTTTGCCATTCAGTTGGTTTGTTTGAAGTAAGAAAATACTTTCCAAGATGATTATCAAGCCTTGATAACAAGATTATCGGGGCTTGGTAATCATCTTTTCTTTTGAATTATTGGGTAAATGTCTACCATTATGTAGTTGGTCATTAATGCCTTATTATATCTCTTATCATGCCAATAATGATTCTTCATAATGCTTTTCTATCTCCGTGTTGATATCCCACACATAATGTGCGGAGGCTTAGCACGAGTGGTGCGGGGCGTTAGCACGGAGAGTGCGGAGGATTAAACACGATGCAATACGTTGTTAGTATAGTTATTGTATAGCATAGAAGAGGTAGGAAAGAATCCTATTTTAAATTGTTCTTTTTTACTTTCAAAACTTGTTTTATTAGAATATTTTCGTTAGTTTTGCATTCTATAATACACACATAGACAATATAGTAAAATGCGAATGGTTAGGTGATTACCAATGATTTTATTGATGTTGTTTGTCGTAATGGGAAACAACTTTGTATTACATCTATATCATCTTTTCAGCCGTAAAAACATAGAGAATATGAAAATTAATAGGTTAATCTTTACTTTAGGTATGATGACTATTGCCATAACTGCACATAGTCAGACATCAACAATATCAGGTGTATTACTCGATTCCCTTACCCATGAGGGTGAGCCTTATGCCACTATCAGGGTCTACAAAGGTAAGAAGAGCGAGACACCAGTGGCTATGTCGGTGACAGCAAAGGACGGAAAGTTCTCTCAAAAGGTAACGGGACAGGGTAACTATCTTATCTCCTTTACTTCGATGGGACGTAAGGAAATTCTACGTAAGGTACAACTTACGGCAACAGGTGGTATTATCAACCTTGGAAATCTCCTTGTACAAGACGATACAAAGCAGTTGAAAGATGTCGAGGTTGTGGCTCAGAAGCCGCTTGTAAAGATGGAAACCGATAAGATGACCTACGATGTCCAGAGCGATAACGATGTTAAGACGAACACCGTACTTGATATGTTGCGTAAGGTTCCAATGGTAACAGTGGATGGACAGGACAATATCACCGTCAATGGGCAAGGTTCCTTCAAGGTCTATGTGGACGGAAAACCTAACGTAATGTTCTCTTCTAATCCCTCACAGATATTCAAAGCGATGCCTGCTTCTGCTGTAAAATCTATCGAAGTAATCACAAACCCCGGTGCAAAATATGATGCAGAAGGAGTCGGTGGTGTGCTGAATATCATTATGAACAGCGGTGATGGAAAGAGCAAGACAAAGATGAATGGATATAATGGTAGTGTTGCTCTTAGTTTAAGTAATAGGGGTTCTCGTACCACAACCTTTTTTAGCGGACAGCAAGGAAGACTTACTTATAGTGCCAATGTCATGGGAACGAAAGCCAAGATGAATGGAACAGAAACCGAGATGCGCCGTACTTCATCTGATGGGTCTACTATGTCCTATTGGCAAAAAGGCAATACAAACATCAATTTTACGATGGCTAACATCAGCTTAGGTTATGAACTCGATTCTATGAGTAATATCGGTGCTACCTTTGGATTAACCTCTCACAAGATGAAGAACGATGGCCATCCTACGACAACCTTCTCTGGTGGAGCCTATGGAACTGGTTTCACGTATGGAAATGAGATGACGATGGAGAATAAGAATACGTCGTTTAACGGTAGTGTAGACTATCAACGCTTCTTTAATAAGGAACGTACGAGCAGCCTGACACTAAGTTACCTCTTCACAACTTCCCCTGCGGAGAACAATAACCAACGTATTTATGATGCTTTGCCAGCAGGTGTGACAATTCCTTTATCAGATCTTTATTCTGCAGCTAAGACACGCGGAACAGAACATACAGTGCAGGTTGACTTCACAACACCATTAGGAAAAAAACAAACGTTGAGTACTGGTTTAAAGTTTATCTCTCATCGTAACTCATCCGACTCGAAGTTTTATGATATCATAGGCGGTACAGAAGTCTATAATGCAGCCAACAGTGTGAACTATAAGAATACACAGAGTATCTTGGCTGAATATGCTGAGTACAGTGCGACAATGGGTAAGTTTGGTGCAAAGGCAGGCTTACGTTATGAGCATACGTGGGAGAAGGTAAACTTTATTGTTGGTTCTGGTGCCGACTTTAAGAAGAATTATGGAAGCCTTGTTCCCTCTGCCAGTCTCAGTTATAATATCTCTGGTGGAGTCAACTTAGGCTTGAATTACAACATGCGCATCAGCCGTCCGGGTGTTAGTTACCTCAACCCATATATTGATCGTTCTAACCCAACGGTCTTGAGTTATGGTAATCCAGACCTGTCGGTTGAGAAGAGCCACAACGTTAGCTTAGTATTCAATTACTTTACACCGAAGTTTATGATGAACATGACACTCGGTGAAGCTTTTGCCAACAACCAAATTGAGCAGTATTCGTTTATGAACGGAACCGTATTGAATACTACCTACGGCAATATTGTACGTAGTCGTTGGACCAATTTCAGCACCTTTATGAACTATGCTGTCACCCCTAAGACACGTATCATGCTCAATGGAAGCTTTGATTATGGAGATATCCGTTCCCAGCAGTTGAGTGAACACAATCATGGATGGCAAGCAAGCGCATTCTTAGGCGTACAACAAACCTTCCCATGGAAGCTGAATTGGAGTGTTTTTATGGGTGGACTGACAAAGAAATACTTATTGCAGGGATATAATGGAGGTTTTAATATGTTCACATCAACCCTCTCAAAGAGTTTTATTAAGGACAAACTCAATCTTAGTTTGATGTATTTCGTACCGTTGACAGGCAAGATACACATCAAGCAATACAGCCATGGTGCTAACTTCGAGAACCACATGAACATCACGATACCAGCACAACACGTGGCATTAACCATCACTTGGAATTTTGGAAACACTAAGAAGCAGTTCCAAACACATGAGAGTAAGATTTCAAATGACTTCCAAGAAAAGAAGAATGACCAACAAATGAATGGTGTTGGAATGGGTGCTGGCACTGGTATGTAGTCCTATTTCCGAATTATTTTCATGAAAATAAATATTTCTTATCATGAAGAAAAATATTTCTTATCGTGAAAATAATTCTTTTCGCTCATGAAAAGAATTCGTAGTTGCGGCCTTTCTGTAGGATAAACATACGTAGAATGTTGTTTTCCCACATGTTTATTCTACGTAAAAAGAGCATAAAAAAGAAGCGATATCAAGGTGTTTTTGATATCGCTTTTTCCTTTCCTTATATCTTATAAATGCTTGTTTATAAGCGTGTTAATTGTCACACAAACTTGTGTCACACAAACTTGTGTGACACAAACTTGTGTGATTGCTATTTTATTACTATATTTGCAGTCGTAAGACAAGCTAAAACTGTAATCGTTATGTGCAAGAAATTTGTTTATGGAGTAGCTGTTTCCGATTATAACTTCATAGGAAGAGAAGTGGAAACAAACCGATTGATGAATAATTTCAGAGGTGGTATCAATACCATTCTGATGTCTCCTCGTCGACTGGGAAAGACCTCCTTGGTGATGCGTGTGTGTGAAAAGATGAAGTCAGAAGATATTATAACGATTTATTTAGACATCTTTGGTTGTAAGAGCGAATATGACTTTTACAACCGTTTGGCATCAGAAGTACTGAAGCAGACGGCATCAAAGCAGAGTATGTGGCTCGAGGAGGCAAAGGAGTTCTTGTATAGACTTACGCCAAAGATATCATTTAGTCCCGAACCGAACAGTGATTTTGCTATTTCTTTGGGTATAACTCCGAAGACACATACGCCAGAAGAAGTGCTTGAGATGGTTGAAAAGATTGCTATAAAGAAAGGAAAGCAGATTGTTGTCTGTATTGATGAGTTCCAACAGATAGGTGAGATGACCGATAGCAAGCATGTACAGGCACGATTAAGGAGTGTATGGCAACATCAGAAGCACGTATCTTACTGTCTTTTCGGTAGTAAGCATCACTTGATGAGTAGCATCTTTCTACATCGTAGTATGCCTTTCTTTCAGTTTGGCGACTTGATAGTGCTCGACAAGATACCATCGGCTGAGTGGGTGGAGTATATTGTCAGTCATTTTGCAGATGGTAAGAGGACTATCAGTTCAGCCCTTGCGGAGGAGATATGCAGCTTCACCGACAACTATTCAGCCTATGTTCAGCAGTTATCTTGGCTCGTTTATACACAGAAGGAAGAAGGAGAGACTGTGGATGAGAGCGATATCAAGCAGGCAACAGACGACCTTTTAGCAACGAATGAGGTACTCTTTATGCAGATGGTTGAACCCCTCTCAGAGTATCAACTTAACTTTCTGCGTGCCTTATGCTCTGGTGTTACAAAGGACTTCGGACTTGCAAAGATACGAGAGAAATACCAGTTGGGCAGTTACTCGAATATCAACCGATTGCAGAAAGCACTCCTTGAGCGTGACTTGATAGAAAAGCGTGGGACGGAGTTGGCTATTACTGATCCTGTTTTTGCCAAGTGGTTTCAACGGAAAATGATGTTTTAAGAATCAGAGAAGGTATAAAATAAAAGGCGTCAAGTCAATAGTTTTTATCGTATTACATACTTTTCTTATACGAAGAAACTATTGACTTGACGCCTTTAATTGACTTTATTTTAGTCTTATTTCTTATCCATAGTGTAGCATTACGCCGTTATCATCTTACGTGATATGCGTAGGAGGATGGCAAAGAGGATAACTGCAGTGATGAAACCAGCGATGGCATCAATGAGATAATGCGCTTGAATATAAACAGTGGCACAGCAAAGCAGGAGATAGAAAGGTGCTAAAATTGCTAAGAGCTTATAATTACGATCGTGCCAAAGGAGCAACATACAGATGGTGCTGACACCAACGTGTGAGCTTGGGAAGGCTGCGGTAGGACGCTCGCCAGCTGCCTTGGCATCCTCAACAAGGTGATAGAAGATTCCATCGGTATATCCTGGGCTTGGTAAGCAGTCCTGATGATGGTTGAAGTAGTCGTGAACATTAGGGAAGATACCCGCTGTCACGTTCTGTAAACCAATCGCCTTGTAATAGAAGGTAGGTCCTGTTACAGGCACGAAGATGAATACGATGTAATAAATAAAGAAGGAAGAGAGGATGATAAAGGTAGCTCTATTAAACTCCTTATAGTACCAGCCGAAGTAATAAACAGCCGTTGCAGCTATCATAGGATAGTAGGCTGCATAGCCCATGTCGAACAACTCGCTAAAGACAGGACCTGGCAAAGCCTTTGAGAAGAGCAATGCAGGCTGACAACCAAAGAGGTCTTGCTCCCATTGAGCAAAGAGATGGTCGAGGTTGGGCAGGTGTCTATTGATTTCAAAGGTGTCAGGATACCACCATGCAAGCAGTCCTAACTGTACGCCAACACGTAGGAAACGAGTTGCCCTACAGGGAGCTAAGCGATAAACCACCCACATAGCAGCCGTTAAAGCAACAATGCGTAGACGCCCGAAGATCATTGCCTGCGGGTTGTTAATGGTGGTGTACATAAAGAAGATGACGATGAGTGTCAACACCAAGTATGCCATTACCACCCATTCGTATGCCATAAGACCCTTTACGGGCTTCTTTTCTAATTTAAATAAGTCTATGATGAATTGTTTCATTGTTTGTTATTATTGGGCTAATTGGGCTTATTAGGCATATTAGCCCAATAAAGCCAATAAGCCTAATAATAATTAGCTATTTTATAGCCAGCCTTCTTTTTTATACCATTCAATAGTCTCTTTCACGCCTCGTTGGAGGTCATATTCAGGCTTATAGCCTAACTCTTCAATCGCTGGGCGGATGTTACAACGCCAGTTACGCTGCTTTAGAATCTGGTATTTGTCGTTGTTCAAAGCAGAAATCTTACCCGTCACTTGTCCGATAAGGTCGCCAAAGAACGTGACAACACGCAGAACCCAAATTGGAGCCGTGATGCGAATCCACCAAGGACGACCTAACTCCTCGTGGATGAGGTCGCTAAAGGTAGTACTCTGATAGACATTACCATCACTTAGGAAGTAGGCACTGCCTATCTTTCCGTGGTCAAGTGCGAGGAAGGTAGCTTGTACAACGTCCTTAACATACACGAAAGTGATATCCTGCTGTTTGTAGCCAACAGCAAAGTCGCTATGCCCCTTAATGCTCTTCGCCATCAGGAAATAATCCTTCTCACGTGGTCCATACACGCCAGTTGGGCGCAAGATGATATAAGGGAAGGATGAAGGCAACAACTGTTCAGCCTCTAACTTACTCTTACCGTAAGCCGTGTTAGGTCGAGGAGTGTCTGTTGGCTCAATCTCCTTATAAGGTTGTTGCTCTCTGATAGCACCGAAGATGCTAAGGCTTGAGAGGAAAACGAAACGCTCCAAAGGCTGATTAAGCTCCTGTAGAGCCTGTACAAAGTTGTGGGTACCATCACGATTGACACGGAAGAAATCCTCCTTATTCAAGCATTTTGTCACACCAGCGGCATGAACAACATAGTCAAACTGATGTCCAGAGAGCTGTTCTTTTAGTTTATCGACAGATGAGAAGTCTAATTCTATGAAATGAATCCGCTCATCCTGGAGGTATTCTCGTGAGGAAGTACGGCGTACTACCGCCCAAGTTTCCATACCTCTGCGCAGTGCTTCCTCCACGATAAAGGAGCCAATGAAGCCCGATGCGCCTGTTATAAGTATCTTTTTCATTAAAAAAATCGTTCCAAACGTTTGCAAAGATACAAACTTTTTCGTTACTTTGTAGAAAAAAATAAAACTCAAGTAATGGTTTTTAGATGTTTTGTATGTAATGAACTACATGGCAACTAAGCCTCAACTCGTATAGTCCTGACCTACCGGACAGTTGTTACGGCTACTCCGGACAATTTGTCCGAAGGTTTCGGACAACCCTTACGGCTACTCCGGACAGTTTGTCCAGGGCCTCTGGACAAAACTAACTGATGGTATTCTCGACTGCTTAGGATAACCTTATTTGAGCTTCAAACTACTAATTCCACTATGAGGAAAGAAAAGAAAGGCAGCAAGCGATTGACCAAGAAGCAGCTTGCAGAGAAACTCATGAGTTTCTTTCAGACACAACCCGACGAGACATTTAGCTTTAAACAGATATTTCATGCACTCAAGTTGACCACTCATCCAGCCAAAATGTTGGCGATAGATGTGATGGAGGAATTGGCATGGGACGACTTCCTTTCAAAGGTTGGAGAGAGTGCTTATACATTGAATACCAAGGGACAGGTGCAAGAAGGTACCTTTATCCGTAAGGCGAATGGTAAGAATACATTCCTGCCAGAGGATGGTGGTACACCAGTCTTTGTATCTGAGCGTAATTCTATGGCGGCTTTGAATGGCGACCAAGTGAGAGTTCAGTTCATGGCACGCCGTCAGAACCATATCAAAGAGGCAATGGTCATCGCGATACTGCAACGGAAGAAAGACACCTTCGTAGGAAGGTTGCGTGTCGAGAAGGACATTGCCTTCCTTGTAACTCAGGAGAATCTCTTTATTCATGACATCCTTATCCCTAAGAAGAAACTAAAAGGAGGAAAGACAGACGACCGTGCTTTGGTGAAGATTACCAAGTGGCCTGATGCCGACCATAAGAACCTTGTGGGCGAAGTGGTGGACGTCTTGGGTGAAGCCGGTGACAATGATGTAGAGATGAATACCATTCTCGCACAGTATGGATTACCTTACAGATATCCAAAACGTGTCGAGGATGCTGCCGAGAAGATTAGTGCTGAGATTACATCGCAGGATTATGCGGAGCGTGAAGACTTCCGTGACGTATGGACTTGTACGATAGATCCACGCGACGCAAAGGACTTTGACGATGCACTTTCTATCCGAAAGTTAGAGAGTGGACTGTGGGAAGTGGGCGTACATATTGCGGATGTATCGCATTATGTCAAAGAAGGAGATATTATCGACCGTGAAGCGCAACAGCGTGCAACATCTGTTTATCTTGTAGACCGCACTATTCCGATGCTTCCTGAGCGACTTTGTAACTTTATCTGTTCGCTCCGTCCAAACGAAGAGAAGCTTGCTTTCAGTTGTATATTCAACCTTGACGATGAAGCAAACGTAAAAGCATACCGCATTGTGCATACCGTTATCAAGTCTAACCGTCGTTATGCCTACGAAGAGGCACAGCAGATATTGGAAGACAACGGTGTTGTTGACGGTACGGGAGAGCCTGCTCCAGCCCCAGGAAAGGCTGGGTATAAGGGCGAGAATGCCGAACAAATCATTACACTCGACCGTCTTGCGAAGTTGATTCGTGGTCGTCGTATGAAGGCTGGAAGCGTTAAGTTCGATTCAGAAGAGCTCCACTTCGACATTGATGAGAAGGGTAAGCCAATCCGTTGTTACTTTAAGCGATCAAAAGATGCCAACAAATTGATTGAAGAGTTTATGCTCTTGGCTAATAAGACGGTAGCAGAAAGCGTCGGAATCGTGAAGAAAGGCAAGAAAGCAAAGACCCTTCCTTATCGCGTTCATGACAATCCTGACCCACAGAAGTTCGAGAATTTGCGTGAGTTCACAGCCAAGTTTGGTTATAAACTCAAGTCTGCCAGCACTAAGGGTGCCACTGCTCGTGCGCTGAACAAGCTGATGGACGATGTACAAGGCAAACGTGAAGAGAAGGTGATACAGACGATTGCACTCCGTTCGATGATGAAGGCAAAATATACTACGCATAACATCGGTCACTTCGGACTTGCTTTCGACTATTATACCCACTTTACCTCGCCTATTCGTCGTTATCCCGACACGATGGTTCATCGCTTGATAACACGCTATCAGAACGGTGGTCGCTCGGCTAATAAGGAACATTACGAGGAGCTTTGTGAGCATTGTTCAGACATGGAACTCGTTGCGCAGAATGCAGAACGCGACTCTATCAAGTATAAGATGGTTGAGTTTATGAGCGAGCATATCGGTGAATGCTATGATGCACACATATCTGGTATTCAGAGTTTCGGTATCTATGCGGAGATAGATGAGAACCATTGCGAGGGTATGATACCAATGCGTGACCTCGATGATGACTACTACGACTTCGATGAGAAGAACTATTGTCTTGTTGGTCGTCGTCGTCATCATGTTTACCAGCTTGGTGATCCTATCCGCATTCAGGTTGCGAAGGCCGATTTAGAGCGTAGACAACTCGACTTCGCACTTGATGATGGTCGCCCATTAAAGGCAAAGCAGACCGCTGCAGAGTATGCTGTAAATAGGAAGAACGACCGAAAGAGCAGCAAGCGTGGTAGCAAGAGCCGCAGAAGAAAGTAGTTATCAAGGTGAGACGAAAGATATTCTTTTCACACAAAGAGGAACTATGGAACTCATGGAGTCATAGTGGAGGAATCGTACTGGGCGTAGTGTTCGGTACGATTTTCCTTGTTTGGTGCTCTAAGGAGCGGTCTGGTTGGGCAACAGTGGGTGTGATATTATATCTTGTCGGTATGCTTTTCAGTTATATCACATCGACCGTCTATCATGCCCTCTCTGCCCATTCTGTATGGAAAGAACGGTTGCGAAAGTGGGACCATGCAGCTATTTATTGGCACATAGCAGGTTCTTATTCGCCCATAACACTGATAGCCTTTCGCAATCAAGGTGCTTGGGGGTGGGGCTTGTTTGCCTTTGTATGGCTTTGTGCGATACTTGGCACCATTTCTTCTTTCCGTAAACTGCGTGACCATAGTAACTTAGAAACGTTGACATTCATTGGTATGGGGCTATCAGTATTGGTCGCTTTCAAGCCATTAGTCGATGCTTTGGAAACGCAATCGCTCGTCTGGATCTTTGCAGAAGGAGTCATGTATATTACCGGTGCACTGTTTTATTCGCTCAACAAGCGTAAGTATATGCACACAGTATTCCACTTCTTCGTCCTCGCAGGTAGCATTTGTCATATCATAGCTGTGTGGGGAATCTTGAAGGAATACCTGTGATTTGTTCTCATATAAAACTAAAAGAAATGTTCAAACGTAGTGTCTCCTTTTCCATATTCTTTCTCCTAACAGTCTTGCAAACGCAGGCACAGGAGCGGCAATATACCCGTCTGAAAGGCTATTATCGTGTCTATCAGGCAACAAACTCTATGCTTAGCTATTTCATTGATGGTATGATGGAGTTTTATATACCGCTTTCTGACACTGCTGCTGAGGCTTCAGAGGGGAAGAAAGGTTCGCCCTTTGTAGAACGGAAATTCCTTGGTGAGCGTCGTCGTAAGGCTCCGAAAGCCAATGGCGATGATACCTTTGCACGCATTTCACTCCCTAATCTGGAACGTCAGACCCTCCTAACAAGTATAAATAGCGAGGAATACTCCACTCGTAACAATGGGGATGTGTACCGATGGGCTGATAAATGCGGTAAGATAAGCAAGGAAAAGCGGAAGATTAATGGGAAGACAGAGGTTGTGACAACCCTTGAGATGGACGAACTCGTTGGTCAACCAAAGCACGAAATAGACATGAGTCAGCTGCGTATGTATGGTATCGTGGCACGTATGACACAGTATGATGAGAGCGAGAGTTACCTCTCTAACAATCTCCTCCTTGCCTCACAGAAGCATCAAACCTTCTTTGCTCACTATCGTGGAGAGGATGATGACGAGCGAATAGACGTCTGGAGTGAGTTTTATGTGTCGGACCGTATGACCATTACAGAGGCCGAACTCAAACGTATTAAGAAAGAGAAGAACAACGTTTGGACCTTCTCTATTCCTGCTGTTGTCCCACCGCTTGACAAGGAAGTGGCTGAGGCTTGGACCAAGATGGTGGAGTATTGAGGGAGAGTAGAGACGAAGGAGTTAAGGAGTGAAAGGGAGTGAGAGGAGTTAATACAAATGTTCTATAGTTAACTTAGCGATTGTTTTTAGTACTGGTTATGGGATAATGCAGCATTATCTACAACCAAGTGCAAGACAGAAACGGTAATATTGGATTGAAGAATGAAGAAAGGTATATTTATATTCTTGACATGTTTAGTGTTAGTAAGCTGTGGGCAGCAACGGAGCAAAATCTCTTTTCCAGAAGAGAAGTTCACTGTCGACTTGCGTCTTCCTACTACCCCAGTAAAAGACCAAGGGTCGAGTTCGCTCTGTTGGGTCTATGCGATGCTTGCAACCCTTGAAACAGAGCATATTATGCGGGGCGATTCTGTAAATCTAAGTCCTGACTATGTGGCACGTATGTACCTTAGTGAACAGGCAAGTCGTCGTCGTTTACTTCCTAATAAGGTTGTTCAGAAGGAGACTGGTATCACAACGCGTGGAATGTGTACTATGGCACTCGACCTTATACAAACATACGGTTTGCAACATTATGATGCCTATCATCGTAGGCTAAATATGGACTATAACGTTCTTTGTCGTAAGTTGGATTATGGCAATGATACGGAGAAACTTTTGGATAAGTACATTGGTCCACTACCAAATCAGGTCTTTATGTTAGGCGCATTATACACTCCATTAGAGTTTGCACATAGCGTATGTACTGATGATGAGTACATAGCACTAACCAGTTTCACACATCATCCTTACGGACAACGCTTCCCTTTGGAAGTACCTGATAATTACTTTCATAACACTTTCCTCAATGTTCCACTCGACACGATGATGAATCGCATCGTACAAAGCCTACGTTCTGGACACCCAGTGTGTTGGGAAGGCGACATATCAGAGCCTGGTTTCTTATTTGGAAATGGCTTTGCTGTGTTGAAACATGAAGACAAAAAGGTGACAGCCGAGCGTCGACAGGCTTCTTTTGAGGCGCGTCGCACAACGGATGATCATGTCATGGAAATCGTTGGCTTGGCCCACGACCAGCATGGCCGTCGCTTCTTTCTCTGCAAGAATAGCTGGGGAACAGACAATCGCTATGGTGGCTTTATGTTCTTGAGTGAGAACTATGTGCGCATGAAGACTATTGCGGTGGTGCTACGAACTATTTAAGACGAATACAATACAAGGTGATGAGGGTGTGTCAAAATAGACACTTCCTCTTTTTGAAGAAACTGTTGACCTATTTTGTGGAAACCGTCAACCTTTTTTGAAAAAACAGTCGACTGTTTTTGAAAAATAGTCGACTGTTTTGATGAAAACTGTTGACCCTTTTTGTGGACAGAGTAAGTTTTAGAAAATAAAAAGAGAGGATGTGTCTATTTTGACACACCCTCATTTTTATTTCTATACTCACGAGTGTTCCCCTACTAAAACTTAACAGCCACAGAATAAGCCTAATGCGTCCTAAGTATCAACTCACCTCCTGCCTGCATCACAGGGACCTCAACCTCCGAAGAATACTCCTTATAATTATACTCTCCATCTGGTAGACGATACAAACCAAGCTTACTGTCTTCCTCAGCAGCACATGATATCTGCACCGTCTGACTATGTGTATTCTTCAGTTTTATGGGCTGGTAAAACATTAGATAACCTCTTTCTCCATTAAACCCATTCGGTATTTGCCTCTCTATACCATACCTGACTTTATTACAAATGGCAAAGCTATCCTTCTCGTTAATAGTTCCATTCGTTTCTATCCTTACCTTTGCAAGCTGCTTGCGAGGGATGAATATATTCTGTTCATACACCTGTCCTTGCTGTAAACGACCTGGCATTCTATAAGCATCATAGAAGAGCTTCTTCTCACTCAACGGACGTACTGCTGTGATATCAGTAGGTAATAGATACACTTTGTCATCCAACTTACTCAAATCCAACGTCATCTGTAGATGGTATACGAAGCCTTCTTCAGGTGAATAAGTGGTTAAAGACTTTAATTCTTTGTCGTTTAAGTTGAAAAACATTATGTAGTTACCATCCTTATCCGTCGTTGCTTTGGCCTTATGATAAACCTTAGTAGAATAAAGAGCAGACATAATCGTGTAGTCCAACTTCAATTCTATGTTAGGAATTGGCTGTCCATCTGGCGTTTTAGCAACCCCTTTAATAATCAAACTCTTAGGATCTGGCCTATCAATAAAGTCGTCCTCTTCACAATGACAGCTTGCCAATATTAACATAACTACAGGTAAAGCGAGTAGATACAATAATCGTTTCTTCATAAGCATACCATTAATAGTTTTAAGTTAAGTAATATTCAGATATCAACCCTTCGGTTCACACCCTCCTTCTACATAAATTTAAGTCTTTTACAAAAGTATGAATTATTTTGAAATAAACAACTAAATCGACCCTAAAAAATTATTTTTAAGGCTCTTATATACCCTAAAGCACACTGAAAACAAGCATCTAAACGAGCCATCCCCCACAACGTTAAGCAAGCGAACAATGCGATGCCTCTAAATTCTTTTCATGATGAGAAAGATTTTTCTTCACGACAAGAAATATTTATTTTCATGAAGAAAAATATTTTTTTTCATGAAAATAATTCGGAGAGGGGAACTATTATCTGCTACAAACAGGAGCCGATTGTTTTACAAAACACCTAGTCCATATACTAAAAAGAGCCATTAGATGAAACAAAGAGTTGCCGTGTTAGAAGGGTAATCGCCTCCTTCTTATTTTATAAATATCATCCGTCTAAACTCCAAAGAAGCCTATTTGAGATGTAGAATAGCCTTTGTACTTACAATAATAACGTATAGAACGAGCACTAACCATTTCTCGCCAAAACGACTGATAACCCATCATATAGGACAAGTTAAATAGGAAAGATTGATGTTCTTACCAGTCATTACAATAAAACTTTGGGTTATAAAAATAAGAAAAGAACATCAGTTATGACATTACTGATACTCCCTATTTGTTAAACTCAATTCTAAGAGCCCCTTTAACCATACGTTTCTTATTATTTGAAAAGTATGAAACATAAAGCTACTTTCTTGTAGTAATGGAAAAATTCATATACCTTTGTAATCGAAAACAAGGCTTAATTACTATGACCTGCACCCTACTCTACCTATTTACCGACACTTCAATCTCATTGAGCATACGGAAAGTAAAGGCTTTGTAGGTGAACGGTTCATAAAGAAAGGATAAATGATGGACAGACTAAAAAACATTGACAATGCTATTAACATCATGCTTTCAGAAATGGAAACAGGATGGACTAACCCAGACACCTTACCCCTCAAACAACGCCTCATGCGTTCGTTGATAAATATTCGACAGCCCGACAAACCTTCACAAGACCTTATCGACGCACAAGACAAGGAGCTGGCAGCACAAAGAGAAGAGAAAGGTATCGTGGAGATAAGGCAGGAAGGGATACATCTATGGCAAGGGGATATAACCAGACTAAAGGTAGATGCTATCGTGAATGCGGCTAACAGTAGGCTACTCGGCTGTTTTAAGCCTTTACATGCTTGTATTGATAATGTCATACACTCGGCTGCTGGCATCCAACTTCGATGTTACTGCAACGAAATAATGCAAGCACAAGGACACAAAGAAGCTACTGGACAAGCAAAGATAACACCAGGCTTCAACCTTCCTGCACGTTATGTCATCCATACTGTAGGTCCTATCATCCCCAACGGAAAACCAACTAAGGAACAGGAAGAGCTCCTTGCCTCATGCTATCGTTCATCGCTCAAGCTCGCAGAAGACTACTCCTTGGAAAGTATTGCCTTCTGTTGTATCTCTACAGGAGCATTTCGATTTCCACAAGAGTTAGCTGCCAAGATAGCTGTTAAGACTGTTAAGGAATACCCAAGACGGCATGTAAAGACTGTTATCTTCAATGTATTCAAAGATACTGACTATGCACTATACCAACAGCTTATCTGAATGTATTGTCGAACTACAGCTCCTTATTGACAAGACTGACTATCTACTGGCTGGTGCAGGAGCTGTGCTTTCAACCGCTACAGGGCTGGCGTATGCCGGAAAAGACTTTTAGAAGGAGTGCCAACCATGGATAAAACGCTATGTCTTCACCGGTCTTTACACCTCTCCTTTCTATCTCTTTAAGGCGGAAGAGGAACGCTGACCGTATTAGGTAGAGCATATTTAGTACTTATGTTTCAGACCGATAGCAACAGAATTAACCCACATTTTGCAAGAAACAGTTGGTCAGAAAGACTACTTTGTAGTGTCCTAATGCCTCTCTCAAACGCTTCAACCGTGTTTAGTCTCAACTTTCTTTACACGAGGTAGAGCATTCCTTTGCTTTTAAAGAATACCTACAAACCATTCTGAAAACCCTCTTAACATCATAAAAACACTTTATAGAAAAGACCTTACAGACGCTTATAGATTACATAAATACAGTCAACTACAAATTATTTTCATGAAAAGAAATTGTAGAAAAACAAGCTTTACGATGGATGGAGGACAACTTTTATAGCTGTGCAGCGCATGAGTTGTAAAAGAAAAGGGGGCTAAAAAGCCCCCAAAATATGCTGATATAGGTTGTTAGATACTTACTTTAAGAGTATTTGACGAGCAAATTCCCAAATGACAATACCAGTTGTCACACTTACATTCAGTGAGTGTTTGGTACCGAATTGAGGTATTTCAAGGCAACCGTCGCTCATGTCTACGACACTTTGTTTTACACCTTTTACCTCGTTGCCCATGATGATAGCGTAGCAGGTGTTGGGTGTTGAGTGTTGGGTGTTGATGGTATGTTGAGTGATAGATGATGAAGTGTTGGGTGATGAATGATAATAATTAGAAGGCTGGGGAATGGTTGATGGGGATTGAGTAATGGGTGTTGATGAGGTGTTGAGTGATGAGTTGTTAGATGATGAGTGATGACGATTAAAATATTGGGTGTTAAGCTCCTGTAGCTTTGTTGAGCCTTCTACCTGTTCGACACTATATACAAACACGCCTTGACGATGGAGTTCTTCGACAGCATCTTCAGTACGTTCAAAGTAACGCCAGTCTACTGAGTCCTCTCCACCAAGTGCTGTTTTATGAATCTCAGCATTAGGAGGTGTGGCCGTGATACCGCATAGATAGACAGCCTCAACACGGAAAGCATCGGCCGAACGGAAGACACTTCCCACATTATATAACGACCGCACATCGTCTAAGACAACGATGAGTGGTAACTTATCAGCCTCCTTAAACTCCTCAACAGAGAGCCGATTCATTTCGATTGTACGTAGTTTTCTCATAATCAATATGAAAGATGCCCACACTGCAGAACCCACTAATAGAACCTCCCCCTACCCTTCTCCCATACGGAAGAGCGTGGATAGCGAGATAGCCCGATATAGTGGAGCGCCTTATAAATTAGAATGTTAGCCTGTATATGTTTTTTTATCAGCCCTCCCTTCCCGTCAGAGGGATTGGAGATGACTTCTTTTACTGCAAGCTAAAGCCTACTGCATACGCCTTAATCTTTGTCACCATAGAGAGTAGTCCATTGCTGCGGGTTGGTGATAGATGTTGGCGAAGGCCTATCTTATCAATGAAATAGAGGTCGGCATCAATAATCTCTTGTGGTGTATGATTGCTCAATACACGTATGAGAAGAGCGATGATACCCTTTGTGATGAGTGCATCAGAGTCGGCTGTAAAGACGAGTTTACCCTCTACATTATCACACTGAAGCCATACTCTACTCTGACAACCATCTATGAGGTTCTGTTCATTCTTGTATTTTTCGTCTAATGGTTCAAGCTCATTACCCAAGTCAATGAGCATTTGGTATTTGTCCATCCAGTCGGTAAAGTCCTCGAACTCACCAATTACTGCATCTTGCGCTTCGTTTATTGTCATTGTACTATCAGTTTATCTAATTCAGAGAACATTGTTATCACCTCTGAAATACGTATTCTACATTAATTTACTACCAGCTTAAAAAGCTTGTCATTCGGGCGCACCTTGTCGGGAACAGGGATAGAAACACGCCATCCTTGTTCGGCTTTATCAACAGGATTAAGCTCGTATCGAATCTCTTCAGCATTGAGGAACATAGCGCCAGTACTGTTACCTGTGATAAGCAACTTCTCCCCCTTTACGAAAGTATTAGCCTCAACGGCCACCTCAGCCACGCCGAGACGTGAGAAATACTTTATCACCTTGCCAATAAGAACCTTCTTCTCAGTAGCCTTGTTACCATAGTCTTTGGTCCATTCGCCCATCTTCTGTCCTTGATAATAGCCATCCCAGAAGCCACGATTGAAGACTGTTGAGAGCCGTTCGTCCCACTTGTCCTTCTTTTCTTCGGTAAAGCTACCATCAAGAACACTCTCAATAGCCTCTTTATAACAGCTAACAACGGTGTGGACATACTCTGGTCCGCGTGCACGTCCTTCTATTTTAAACACACGAACACCTGCGTCCATCATCTTGTCAATGAAGCGCACGCTCTTTAAGTCCTTTGGACTCATTATATACTTATTGTCAATCTCTAACTGATTGCCCGTCTCGTTGTCTGTTACTGTGTAACTACGACGGCATATCTGAGTACATGCACCACGATTGGCAGAGCGGTTAGAGTCGTGAAGACTCATATAACACTTACCCGAAATGGCCATACAAAAAGCACCATGACAGAACATCTCAATACGAACAGGCTGTCCCTTTGGTCCGCAGATATTCTGTTTGATAATCTGCTCGTGTATCTCCTTCACTTGAGCCATATTCAATTCGCGAGCCAATACAGCAACATCAGCAAACTGAGCGTAGAACTTCAAGGCATCAATATTAGATATGTTCAGCTGCGTAGAGAGGTGAACTTCAACGCCCACTTGGCGACAATACATCATTACCGCTACGTCGCTTGCAATAACAGCGGTAATGTCAGCAGCCTTAGCAGCATCGATAATCTCGTGCATCGTTGCTATATCCTCACCATAGATGACGGTGTTAACGGTAAGATAAGTCTTTATCCCCTTTTCATTACAGGTCTCGGCAATTTCCTTGAGGTCGTCGATAGTGAAGTGATTAGCCGAATGTGAACGCATATTCAGCTTCCCTATACCGAAGTAAACAGAGTTAGCTCCAGCATTGATGGCAGCTGCAAGCGACTCACGAGAGCCCACAGGTGCCATTATCTCATAATCATTTGTATTTTTGTTCATTATTTTATTGTCATTACCAGGCAGTTATCAAGCAGTCAGGCTATCCGTAACCTTTCGTAGACTAAACCCTATGCTTTAGCTGACCTGTAGCTATCCTTTATTTGTTAAGACAGTGTCTATTCAGTTTGCAAAGGTACGGAAAATATCCGATAAAGGCCGTAAAGGACTTTGTAAGTTTTGCAAAAAAGAACGTGTCAGGCGTTGTTAAGCATCAAATAGTCAGATGGTTCTTCGGTTGTATGCGATAAATTTAGTAACTTTGCATGCTAAATTTTTCGAGATAACAGCAGAATGAAGAAACTATATATTGAGACATACGGGTGCCAAATGAACGTGGCAGACTCAGAGGTGGTGGCTTCTGTCATGAAAATGGCAGGCTATGACGTATGCGAAAAAGAGGAGGAAGCAGACGCAATCTTCCTTAACACCTGTTCTGTACGTGAGAACGCAGAGAACAAGATATACAACCGTTTGGAGGCATTGCACGCTGAGCAGAAGAAAGGTCGTGACCTTATCTTAGGCGTGTTAGGCTGTATGGCAGAGCGAGTAAGGAACGATTTGATCCAAAACCACCATGCCAACCTTGTTTGTGGGCCTGATTCGTACCTAAACTTACCTGATATGATAGCGCAGTGTGAGAACGGCACGAATGCTATGGATATCGAACTCTCTACTACGGAGACCTATCGTGATGTTATCCCACAGCGTATTGGTAGCAATAGAGTGTCAGGCTTCGTTAGTATCATGCGTGGTTGCAATAACTTCTGTCACTATTGCATCGTGCCTTTTACCCGTGGTCGGGAGCGTTCAAGAGATGTGGAAAGCATCTTGAAGGAGGTTAAAGATTTACATGATAAAGGCTTTAAGGAGGTAACACTATTAGGTCAGAATGTCAACTCATACGGCTTGTTGCCTAATGGTAAGCGTCCTGAGAATGGCGTTTCATTTGCAGAACTGTTGCATAAGGTGGCACAAAGCGTTCCAGACATGCGTGTACGCTTCACGACCTCCAACCCAGAAGATATGACAGAGGACATCATTGAGGCGGTAGCTACCGAACCTAACCTCTGTAACCATATCCATTTCCCTGCCCAAAGTGGTAGTAATAGTGTGTTGAAGGTGATGAATCGCAAATATACTCGTGAGGATTACCTTGAGAAAGTGGCTGCTATTCGTAGGCTTATACCAGACTGTGGACTGACAACTGACATCTTCATCGGTTATCACAACGAGTCAGAAGAAGACTTCCAACAAACGCTTTCATTAATGCGAGAGGTAGGCTTCGATTCAGCCTTTATGTTCAAGTACTCTGAACGACCAGGTACTTATGCCGCAAAGCACCTCCCCGACAATGTTCCTGAGGAAGAGAAGATACGCCGTTTGAATGAGTTAATTCGCCTTCAGACCGAGATCTCTGCCGAACAGAACAAGAAAGACGAGGGCAAAGAGTTTGATATTCTTATCGAGCGCTTTGGTAAACGTAGTCGTGAACAGCTGATGGGACGTACGCCACAGAACAAGGCTGTAGTCATGCCACGTGGCAATCATCATATTGGTGAGACGGTCCGTGTACGCATCACAGGCTCAACCAGTGCTACACTCTTTGGAGAAGAAGTGTAAATATAGTTTATATAAAAAGATAAAACCGCAAAACAATTTTGCGGTTTTACTATTTATAGCTATATTTGCAAAATTGATAAACAGATAAGAAGATTAGTTGATGAAGGAATTCATACACGTTTTACGCAGGTTCGTACCGCCCTATAAGAAGTATCTTGTGCTGTCAATCATTTTCAATATATTGTCAGCTTTTCTCAACATATTCTCCTTTGCAACCCTTATCCCACTCCTTCAAATACTCTTTAAGGTAGATGCAGGAACGGGAGCAACGCGTGCAATGGCTTGGAGTGAAGGCTCTTTCAAGGAGGTACTATCGAACAATGCGGATTATTACACGCAGATATACATTACCAGTTGGGGCCCAACAACGGTCTTATTGGCCATCGGTTTAATTCTTGCCTTTATGACTTTCCTTAAGACAGGAGCCTATTTCCTATCTTCTGCCTCAATCATTCCTATCAGAACAGGCGTAGTTCGTGACATACGTAACCAACTCTATGAGAAGATAACATCCCTTTCTTTAGGCTTCTTTAGCGAGGAAAGGAAGGGAGACATCATCGCCCGTATGAGTGGTGACGTCCAAGAGGTTGACAACTCCATCATGTCATCTATCGACATGCTCTTTAAGAACCCTGTTCTTATCATCATTTACTTTACCACACTACTTGTTATTTCTTGGCAGTTGACACTCTTCACGCTCATCTTCGTACCTATCTTCGGATGGTTCATGGGCTTTGTTGGTAGAAAGCTAAAGCAGAACAGTATGACAGCCCAGAAGTTATGGAGTGACACAATGAGCCAAGTAGAAGAGACCTTAGGCGGATTAAGAGTCATCAAAGCCTTTTGTGCTGAGGGAATGATGAATGAACGCTTCGATAAGATAAACTCAGAATACCGCAGCGACATTATGCGCGTGAACATTCGTCAGCAATTAGCCCACCCGATGAGTGAGTTCCTTGGAACAGTCATGATAGTTGTTGTACTATGGTTTGGCGGTACTCTTGTATTAGGACAATATCCGATTATCAGCGGACCAACCTTCATCTATTATCTTGTTATCCTCTACAGCATTCTCAATCCATTAAAGGAATTCTCCCGTGCAGGCTATAACATCCCTAAAGGACTTGCCTCTATGGAGCGTATTGATAAGATTCTAAAGGCAGAAGTAAAGATAAATGACCCTGAAAAACCAGTCCATATCAATAACTTCGAACATGAGATTGAATTCCGCCATGTCAGCTTTGCCTATACTGATGGTAAAGATGATGAGGAAAACCCAGAGCTCCATTGGGTGTTAAAGGATATCAACCTCGTTATTCCAAAGGGCAAGACCGTAGCCTTAGTAGGTCAGAGCGGTAGTGGAAAGTCCACCTTACTCGATCTCATCCCACGTTACTACGATGTACAAGAAGGTGAAATTCTCATTGACGGAATAAACATCAAGGATTTAGGAGTGCATGATCTCCGCCAGCTTATAGGTAATGTAAACCAAGAGGCAATCCTCTTCAACGATAGTTTTAAGAATAACATCTCCTTCGGTGTCAATGCAACTGACGAGGCAATAGCCGAAGCTGCGAAGATAGCTAACGCTCATGAGTTTATCATGCATAGTGAGAGAGGATACGACACAAACATCGGCGACCGTGGAGGACGCCTCTCTGGTGGACAGCGTCAGCGTGTGAGTATTGCGCGTGCTATCCTTAAGAATCCGCCTATCCTTATCCTTGACGAGGCTACATCAGCCCTCGACACGGAGAGCGAACGCCTTGTACAGGATGCACTCTATAAGCTTATGAAGACAAGAACGACCATAGCTGTGGCCCACCGCCTATCTACCATTAAGAATAGCGATGAGATTTGCGTGCTGCATGAAGGTGAGATTGTAGAGCGAGGAACGCATGATGAGCTTATGGACATCGAAGGTTACTACAAGAAACTACATGACATGCAAGAGATATAAAGGTCCAAAAGGATTGAAAGATATGAAGAGATTATTAACAACAACATTTGGTTCGCCAATAGCATTAGTGCTCAACTTGCTATTGGCGTATGCCATTTTCTTTGTAGCACGATTGACATACTTTTTTGTCAATTACAGTTACTTCATCGACGGACTTAGTGCTTCTTCACTCTGGATGTGGGTGAGAGGAAGTCTTCTCTTTGATACAACAGCCATTCTTTATACGCATATTCTCTACATCGTAATGATGCTCTTGCCGCTATGGAGGAAGGAGAACCAAGCCTATCACAGGCTTTGTAAGTGGATATTCATGGTTGTCAATGCGCTTTCACTTGCCATTAACCTTGCCGACTCGGTGTATTTCCCTTTCACATTGCGCCGCACAACAACCAGTGTGTTCCGTGAGTTCGATAATGAAAACAACATTGCTGGCATCTTGTTCCACAATGCTATAACACACTGGTACCTTATCATTATCTTTATTCTTGTTCTTTGGCTTGCCAATAAGTTGTATGTTATGCCACATACCGACCACAGCCGCTATAAAAGTCTGCGTCAGCGCTTAGTCTATGGAGCACAACTTTTCGTATGTCTTGCCGTAGCTGCCGTCCTTACCGTAGCTGGTTGTCGAGGTGGACTACAGTCGGGTGTGCGTCCGATAACCATCAGTAACGCCAACCAGTACGTAGAACGTCCTACTGACTGCGCCTTGGTGCTTAATACCCCCTTTGCGTTAATCCGCACGATAGGCAAGTCCGACTTTGTTGTTCCAGATTATTTCCCATCCTTGGCAGCTGCCACAGAGGTCTACAACCCTATTATGTGGATAGCTTATAAGGCTCCAGGACCAGCCTCAAACGTACGCCTTCCTAACAAGAAGAACATCGTCATCCTCATTGTTGAGAGTTTCGGACGTGAATATATAGGAGGGTTTAATCGTGACTTCTTCGGTGGTAAATACAAGGGATACACCCCGAATGTAGACAAGCTCATCGATAAGAGCCTCGTCTACCGCTTCTCTTACTGTAATGGACGTAAGAGTATTGATGGCATGCCATCCATCCTCTGCAGTATTCCTCGCTTCGGAGAACCCTTCATCCTCACCCCAGCTTCAATGAACAACTATACTGGTATGCCTGGACTCCTTAGTAAGTGGGGCTATCAAACGGCCTTCTTTCATGGCGCTAATCGTGGTTCTATGGGGTTCCTTGCATTTGCTAATAAGATTGGATTTCAGCACTACTATGGTCGACAAGACTATGACGAAGATCCTCGCTTTGGTGGGGATAAGGACTTCGATGGCAACTGGGGCATCTGGGACGAACCTTTCCTGCAGTATTACTGTGCGAAGATGGGCGAAATGAAGCAGCCTTTCATGACGGCTCTCTTTACCGTATCAAGTCACGACCCATTTGTTGTTCCAGAGAAATATAAGAACATCTATAAGGAGGAACACCTCCCTATCCAAAAGTGTATCCGCTATACCGACATGGCGATAGGCAAGTTCTTTGAGTCTGCCAGCAAACAGCCTTGGTTTAAGAATACTATCTTCGTCCTAACAAGCGACCATACCAACCAGAGCGATCATGAGCAGTATAAGACCGACATAGGTGGCTTCTGTTCACCTATTATTATATATGACCCATCTGGAGAGATAAAGCCAGGACGTGTAGATGGTGTGGCACAACAGATTGACATTATGCCAACACTACTCTTTCACATTGGCTATAACGCAACACCATACCTCGCTTTCGGTAAAGACCTACTACATACACCGGCGAAGGAGACTTGGGCTATCAATTATCTGAACGGTATCTATCAATACATTAAGTATGGTTATGTACTCCAATGGGACGGTAAACAGACAAAAGCTATCTATCGAGTAACCGATGCACTGATGAAGCACAACCTTCTCGGACACGTGCCTGAGCAGACAAAGATGGAACGAGAACTGAAAGCTATCATCTATCAGTATATGTATCGTATGGTACACGATAAGATGCACCCAACGATTAATAACCCTGAAGATCAATGAAAAGAGCCCTCAACAAGACCCTTTACATCATCGCTTACGGCTTCTGGTATCTGGTAGCCCTGCTGCCTTCTCCAGTGCTGTATCTACTCTCCGATGGCCTTTATCTACTAATGTCACGAGTAGTGAGGTATCGCCACAAGGTGATATGGAAGAACCTTAAGAACAGCTTCCCAGAGAAGACTGACAACGAGTTACGCCTGATAGAACGAGGATTCTACCATTGGTTCTGTGATTACATTGTTGAGACACTGAAGTTGATAACAATGAGTAAGGAACAGCTGATGAAGCGCATGACCTTTACAGGGACTGAAGAATTAAACAGAATTCTGTCGGAAGGGAAGTCGGCAGGCGTCTATTTGGGTCATTTAGGCAACTGGGAATGGATTACCTCCCTCCCTTATTGGGTGGACAATGCCCTCTGCTGCCAGCTTTACCACCCATTAGAAAACGAATACTTCGACCGCCTCTTCAAGTATGTTCGCGAACGACAAGGTGCGCTTTGTATCCCTATGCAGGAGTCACTACGTAAGATTATACAATTTGGACGTAACGGTAAGCCCCTTGTTGTGGGTTATATCTCCGACCAAACACCCTTCTGGTGGAGCATACATCACTGGATTCAGTTCATGAATCAGGAGACTCCTGTGCTCACAGGGGCCGAACGTATTGTGAAGCACACACGCCAAGTCTTTGTTTATGGCGACATGACACGCACGAGCCGTGGGCATTATAACTGTGAGTTTCGCATCATCCGAGAAGAAACAAAGGGACTGCCCGACTACGAGATAACCGACCTTTACTTCCAGGAGTTGGAGAAGTCGATTCGTCGTCAGCCTGAAATCTATCTTTGGAGTCACAATAGATGGAAGCGTACACGGGCTTACTTTGAAGAAAACTTTGAAGAGGTGGATGGTAAAGTACGATTGAAAGAAGGTAAGAAATGATTTACGAAACCTCGTAGAACATAACAGAACCACATCTCTTCACAATCGACTAAAATGGAGAGAGGGCTCAGAACCTTAGAAAATCATGCCGAAAAGATGCAGTCCTAAAGGTCGTCTCACATCATAAACATAAACGATAAAGTAGCCACATGATACAAGCTGTATTGAAAGACACCATGGTTAATACACATAAAACAATGGGTGATGGGTGTTGGATATTAGGTGTTGAATTGAAAAACACCGTATTTATCCCCCTAAAACGGCTCTTTTACAGCTGTTTAGACCGCCTTCCCTCTTCCATTCTTACGTGTCTGAATATTCTAACAGCGTGTCAAGTGCGAATTTTTTTCATGAAAAAAAATATTTTTCTTCATGAAGAAAAATATTTCTCATCATGAAGAAAAATGTTTCTCATCGTGAAGAAAAATGTTTCTCATCGTGAAGAAAAATGATTATAAACCGTAGGGAAGCCTACTCGTGAGGCTTTTTACGAGTAGAGATGACGGCGAAAACGATGGCTGTCGATGCTCCACTCTTATCGAAAGAACCCTATCTTAAACCCAAAATAAGTCAAAAGAAATAATGTATAAGAACTTATCATATCTCATAAAGCATTCTGCTATAATCCTTGTCATCCTATTTTTCGTGCGCATTTGCTTTGCCATTGCGTTCGTCCCGATGAGTATTATCAGTAGTAACCTAACTGTTCTTCCTCGCTTACTATTCAATAGCTTGCGTTTTGATGTGCAAGTAGTATGCTACGTGTTGTTACTTCCTACGATTCTAACTTTCGTCTTTGCAGCCCTTAGAAAACCATGGACAGAACATGTGTTAAGTTGTTTTCGTAGACTTTATTTCTCTATTGTCTGCGCACTTCTGTTGGCTATTAGCGGTATTGATATGGGCTTTTACGCCAATTTCAATAGCCATATCAACCTCACATTCTTCGACTTCTTCAATGAAGGACCAATGAGTTTAATTCAAACAATATGGGAAGAATATCACTGTGTCTACGAGGCTATCGCCTTTCTTCTTATCCTTCTACCAATCCTTCTACTTATCCGTAGAATTGAGTTGGGCAAGTCGTCCGCTCATAACGCTCTCCATTCGGCAAGCAGGCAGCAACCTTCACGCCTCAAAGTCATTAAACTGTCGGCTACTATCCTATTGTATATTGCCTTTTTAGTCATCGGTCTGCGTGGGTCGGTATGGCGCTTCCCTCTACAGATAGAAGACACGTTTGTGTCAAATCAGAAACCTCTTAATGACCTTGTTCCGAATGCTATTTACATGTTGAAAAAGGCTTATAAGGAGAAGAACAACGCTTTCAAGATAGCAAAGACAGACGACTTACTGCATGAATATAAGTTCAAGAGTCTGCAGGAAGCCCTGGATGTCTATACAGATGGGAAGGTGAAGATGGCGAAGAACGACACGCTAACAGCGCTGCAGCATGCTCTCTTCGAAGAAGTAGGCGACAGTCTGAAACAGCCTCAACCAAATATTGTAATCATATATAGCGAGAGTTGGAGCAATTATCTGTTCAATCTCCAACAGAAGGATGCGGAGATGTACTTCGGATTAGAGCGTCATTTCAAGGACGACCTACTCTTCCGTAACTTCCAATCAGTACAGAATGGTACGGTAGCATCGCTTGAGAACCTCTATGTCTCTACCCCTTTCCCACGCTTCTTTGCCTCGGCTTATCGATTTAAGACTCTCCCTACGTCGATAGCCCTACCTTTCAAAGCCAGCAATTACACAACGACATTCATGTCGGGAATGGACGCTGCATGGGAAAACTGTGCCGAAGCGTTGGTTCATCAACAGTTTGATGCTATCTATGATAAGTTCTCTCTCTTGAAAGACTATCCTCATGCTACTTATAATAGCATAGGTGTTTACGACGAATACCTCTTCAAAGCGTTGTTAGACAGACTGCAGAAACCATCAAAGAAACGGCAGATGATTGCAGTGATGACAACAACCAATCATCCACCCTTTGAGTTCCCTAAGGACTTGAAACTCCCTCCTCTACCAGAGTCGTTCTATGGTAAGAATTGCTTTGCAGAGCATAATCGTAAGGTATTGGATAAGTATCTCACGGGATTTCGCTATTATAATAAGGTGTTAAACGACTTTCTCAACCGCTTCAAGGCCTCTGCTGCGGCAAAGAATACGATACTCATTATCACAGGCGACCATAACGTGCGTTCTATCCTTGACTATGATGCTGTCGACAAACGGTATGAACACTCCGTACCGCTCTATATCTACCTGCCAAATTACCTACGGAAAGAGGTTTACAACAAGCTAACTAATCGTTGGGGAAGCCATGACGATATCTTAGCGACGCTGGCTCCCTTTGCTTTCCATGATACTAAGTATTTCAAGATGGGCCATAATCTCTTAGATACCACCGTGCCAGACAGTACTTATTACAGTGCAAACGTTGACCAAATAGAGTCTGTTCCTACCTATAAAAAGGAAGCTGAGCGACTTACAGCAGCCCGCAACCTACTGCGACAGGTGTATTTTGTTAAATTGTTCCATTGATACATTCTTTTACAATAAGACTAACTCTACTCATAATAATACAATAAATAACGTAAGATGATAAGTATAATAACTCCTGTCTACCAAAGCGAAAGATACTTAGGAATACTGATAGACTCTATTATTAACCAGACATACAGTGACTGGGAATTGCTGTTGATAGACGATGGCAGTACTGATAAGTCTGCTGCTATCTGTAAGTACTATGCTAAAAAAGACTGCAGAATACGTGTTTACCATAAGGAGAATGGTGGTGTCGCCTCTGCACGTAATCAAGCATTGGACATGGTTAGAGGTGAGTACTTAGCTTTTGCTGATAGTGACGACTGGGTAGAACCTGATTGGTTAGAACGTTTATACACGATCGCAAAGAAGTTGCAAGCAGATATAGTAGTATCTGATTTCTATGAAGAGTATCCTCAAAAGACTATTATACGTAGTAAAGACGACAATTCTATAATTGTCTTAAACAAAAAAGAGGCTTTACTATTGACTTTTCAGAACCGGATTACAAGTTATCTGTGGTCAATGCTTATCCGAAGAGATATAGCACAAGAACGGTTTGCGCCTTATCGTGCATTTGAAGACTATGCTACTTTATTTGCTTGGATGCGCCATGCAAATAAAGTTGTAATGCTACATACGCCACTTTATCATTACAGGCAGTCTGCTAATAGTTGTCTTCATAACAATAAGAAACAGAACTTAATAGACTGGATAAATGCTACTATCGCACGTTATGAATTAATTAAAGGCACCCCTTTCATGCAAGAGAATACCCCACAAATTAATGCTGCTTATATTTGTTCATTAGTGAAAGGTGTTAAAGATGTTGTGCGTTCTCCGTATGATAATGAGTTTAAACAAAGTTTATTGAGGAAAGTTTCCATTGAAATTAAAAGTGTTCAACTCTCTTCACCATATAAACAATTAGGCTTAAAATATTTCCTGCGCTATCAACTACTTAGTCAGAATATAAAGTTCTTCAAGTTTATCATAGAGAAAACAGCTGTGTTTTCTTTTCATCAAAATAATAGAAAAGACGGTTTGTACTCATAGATAACCTTCTTATCTCCTGTTTAATTGTGGTTACTCCGACAAAAGCTCTCTAATAAGAGATACTATTACACATACTACAAGAATAGTGACTTTATAAATTGCTGTCGTTTTTAATGTTTCATGTAATCCTATTATAGCCTAAAGACTTAGGTGAAAACTATGATTGACAGTAATGACAGCAATCTTTAATCTTAGTGAAAACCTTTGTTATCGACACACATAGTCAGACGTATGGTGAGTATTCAATTATCATTCATACATCAAAAGACTTGGAAAGAAACTGTAGGCGAACGCAATAAAGAATGATGGCTATATATCATTTAATAAATCGGATGGCCCTTAATTACTTACTCTATCCTTGCTTATTTTGCTTTTCTTCTAAAAGCTTGGCTACAATGTAGAATTGGTAATCTGCATCTAACACAGCATGAATCAGCCCTGGAATACCATCCAAACAGCCCCGCTTGATGAAATAAGACTTGAAGAAGCGAAACATAGGACGATAGAAGAGGGCTAAAAAACCATAGTTCTTCTTGCGACGGCGTGGGACCTCGTAGTCAGAATAGGTATTGTTCTTTCTAATAATGTCAGCAACACTATCGTTAGCAAGGTGTTCGAAAGCTAAATCCATGCGTGATGCTGGAATCTTAAGTATTCTTCCTTCTACCTTAGGTGACGAGTGTATGATGGGTGGCCACGTACATTTATCTCTTCGAAGGAAACGTACAATATAGTCAGGATAGCTACTATGCATCATTCTTCCCATAAAGTAATTCTTCCGAGGAATGGCAATAGCGTCTGGACAAGTGCTTTGTTTGACCATATTATATAGGTAATAGCGAAGCTCTGTAGGTACTATCTCATCAGCATCTACCACCAATACCCATGGAGAAGAGGCTTTATCAATAGCAAACTGGCGTGCTGGCTCGACAATGCGTAAGTTACCTTTTGGGAAAGTTACAATCTTACAACCGTAAGAACGTGCTATATTGAGCGTTTCATCAGTGCTCTCCATGTCGCAGATAACAATCTCATCGAAGTCTTTTACGGCTTCGATAACAGCTTTTAGGTGTTGTTCGGCATTATAGGTGTTTATGACTACCGAGATACGTTGTGTATCGTTCATAATGTACAAATGTAAGTAAATAAAACTTAGAATCAGTTGGCTAAATAGCCAAACAGTATCTGTATGCTATTTATAAAACCTATTCATCTTCTGAATAACAGCTTGTAAGTCCTTTGGTTTGAGCGGATAATTCGGTATGACGTGCATCTTTGGGTCCATTATCTTTAGGTTTCCTGCTCCTTGCTTCTCAATGATTGTGCCGTCAGAACGGATAAAAGCATAATAGAGTTCATGCCCTACAAGATGCCAGTCACGTGGGGAAGAGTCATCAAGATATGTCCCCATTGAATAATCTGAAGGCGGATTAGTCACACCTAACACACTGTGCATCAATGTTGGGGAGATGTCATAATGAGTTGTTCGATAGTTTCTTTTACCTGGTTTACAGCCGGGATAATAATAAATGAGCGACGTTCCAACTTGAAATAACGAATAATTAGAGGCATGACCCCAGTAGTTATTATGGTTCTCATTGAACTCCTGCCCGTGATCACCAGTTATGATGACCACTGTATTGCGTAGTAAGTCTTTCTCTCGGAGCTTGTTTAGAGTCAAACCGATGAGCGAGTCAGCTTCAGCAACCGAGTTCTTATAGAGATTAAAGAATGGTGTTGGATCGGTATCATTGTTAAGTTTCATGTAGTCCACGTACTCCCAGCATGGTTTGAACCGATATTGCTTACTCTTAGGGAGGTCCATATTATGGGCAATATCGTAGAACACAAAGGCAAAGAAAGGTTTCTTACCATCGTATTTATCAATATCAGCAATGAAGTTATGCGTGATGCGGTTGTCACGCTCAATCGTTGTCTTACCCGGAGTACTTACGTTTAGACCCTTCACATCATGGAACAGCATCTTAGCAAAGGGTGGATACTCTAATGTAGCACTTGGATAAGTTTGCACATAATATCCTTCTTTAAGCAACTGCTTAATGAGTAAGGGCTGCATACAGCTTGATTCGAAGCTTTTCCAGTAGTATGCAGATATCCCAGTGAACATTCCAAAGATGCCACCACTGGTTGCGTTGCTCGAACTAAGGTGCTTAGTGAATGTCTCTGCATGGTCAGCAAACGCACAGATATTTGGTGTACACTCACGTGTAAGAGTACGTGGATTCCATGAGTCAATACATAGGATGACGATATTATATTTCTCATTAGGTTTACCAAGATGGTCAATACGACTCGTCTTAAGCGGTTCCAATGGATAACGCAATTTGTTCACGCCTCCTTTCAGTTGTATTTGATTAATCTTCTCAATGCTTATGAGTCCTAATTTCTCCAGTAGTTTGTTAGCGCGAAGTGGGAAATAATAAGGTAAAACGTCAGTCGACTCAATGATAGAACTCCGCATCGTTGCCCCTCCATAAATATGTATACCTTGTGAGAGAAGTACAAAACTAAGTAGTGTTAACAATATGTTTCGATTGAGATGTCTAATTATAAGGCGCTTAGAAATAAACTTTGCAATGAAAGCCAGTCCTATACTAAGCAAGACAAAGCTTAAGGCAAGACCAATGGCCTTCATATATGCCCACACACTAAACACAAAGATCTCTGATGCACCAGGCCCTGTTAGCATTTCCAACACAAGCCCATTGATATGAAAATGGTAGATTCCATAAACATAACTATTCACTACAGCAATGATAAACAGTAAGGCATAGACTATTGAAAGAATAGTTCTTGTAATCCATTGACGACAACCAACAGCAGCCAAGGGCACTTGCAAGATAAGAAAAGGAACAAGCGTAAACAATGCAGCATGCGTAATACATGACGAAACAAAGTAGATCCAACCCACACAATCCATCACTTCCGTACTCTGCCCATTAAAGATATAGGAGAAGAAAATGATGGCCAATGTAAGAGTCGACAGGACATAATAAACGAATCCTTGCTTGATATTATCTTTTCTCTCGGTTGTCATAAATTCTTTTTATCAGTTGTATCACAGCTTAAAGCCGTATAAAGGATAATAAATGATGATACCTACAAAGATATATAATAATTTTCTAAATAAGAGTATAGCTTTCTCTTTTCTTATGGAAAAAGCCTTTACAGCCCGAAATAACTATGAGAGAACACTATTGAGTCGGTAGGCTTTTCATAAATAATAGGTTATTAATGGCATATATATCATTCTTTATTGTTACTTTTGTGCTGTTATTCGCATATAAAGCAAGCAAACAAATTTGATATGAAAGAAAGAATAAAACAATTCCTTACCCTCCCCTTTCTCTCCGACCGCCGTGTTCTCTTAGGTATATGGACTCTACTATCATTAGTAGGTATGCTGAAATTGCATCGCAGTCACAATAACTTCCTTATATTTAAGGGTGTTTACTGGCACACAGTGAACGGAACATCACTTTATGCAGCCTATCCGTCAGAGTATAGCGACGTCAATCATTACGGTCCACTATTCTCTTTAATCATAGCCCCCTTTGCCCTTTTACCCGAATGGGCTGGTATGCTATTGTGGTTACTATTCTTATCTGGTTGGTTGTTTGCGGCTATTTATTGGTCAGGACTGCGTAAATCACAGCAAGTCTACATCTATTGGTTCTGCGGATTCACATTGTTAACAGCCCTATTCATGCAGCAGTTCAACATAGCTATTGCCGCTATTATCCTCTCATCATTCTTTCTTATTGAGAAGGAGCACGAAGGATGGGCAGCTTTCTTCATCGTCTTAGGTACGTTGGTGAAGCTTTATGGCATTGTGGGATTGGCCTTCTTTCTATTTTCACGGCATAAGCTACGACTGACACTATGGTTAGCAGTGTGGTTGGTAATACTTTTCTTAGCCCCAATGGCCATCAGTTCGCCTGATTATATCATCGGACAATACCACGAGTGGTTCACTTGTCTTGTGGAGAAGAACACACATAACCTCAATTCCTTTGCTCAAAACATCTCATTATTAGGCTTTGTTCGTCGTACAACAGGGCATGCGGACTATTCAGACCTGTGGCTTATCATCCCTGGAATGGCACTCTTTGCCCTTCCTTACCTACGTTTCTCACAGTATAAGAACCTTGCCTTCCGTGAGACCATACTCGCCTCTGTACTCTTGTTTGTCATCCTCTTTAGTACAGGTAGCGAAGCCAGCGGCTACGTGATAGCCTTGTTAGGCGTTTGTATATGGTACACCGTAGCTCCATGGAAGCATGGTAAGTGGGCGATAGCACTAATGGTATTTGTCTTCATCCTATCTGGTATGGGTAATTGCGACCTCATTCCAAAGACGATAAGACATGATTATATACAGACCTACGCACTCCGTGCACTTCCTATCAGTATTGTTTGGTTGTGGCTTTGTTACGAGTTATGCACAAAGGACTATACCCCAATAGAAAAGGTTAACGCTCATGAATAAGAAGATAATAGGTTATGATGCCAAACGAATAGTAAGGAATGGCACTGGATTAGGCAGCTATGGACGTACACTCATCAACGACCTTGCTCCGTTAATGCCTGACACAAACTTACGACTTTATGCTCCTGATGCCGGACGTGACGACCTTCGCAATCAGGTGGAACTGCGAGATAACGTACAGTTCTGCTACCCTGACCACCTTCGCTTCCGTCTACAGCGTGACTGGTGGCGTGTGAAAGGGGTAGTAAAGGACCTAAAAGCAGATGGAGTAGAGCTCTATCACGGTCTTTCAGGCGAACTCCCTTCTGGCTTGGCAGCAGCTGGCATCCCCAGTGTAGTTACTGTTCACGACCTTATCTTCCTACGTCATCCGGAGTTCTATCCCTCTATTGACGTTTTCTTCTACAAGCGTAAGTTCTATCAAACACTACGGGAGGCAAGCCGTATCATTGCGATTAGCGAATGTACGAAGCGTGACATCTTATATTATGGTGACTTCCCAGAGGACAAGATAGACCTTGTCTATCAAAGCTGTAGCACCCGTTTCAGTCAGTCGGTCAGTCCTTCACTGATTGAAGAGGCCCATCGTAAGTATCATCTTCCACAACGTTATATATTAAATGTAGGGACGGTAGAAGTGCGAAAGAATATCCTCTTGGGTATTCAAACTATGGCAAAACTACCTTCCGACCTCCATCTTGTCGTCGTAGGCAGGCTGACGAAATATCAGAAGAAGCTCGATGCAGAAATCAGACGATTAGGGATTGGCAACCGAATCCATTTCTTACAGGGTGTTCCCAACGACCTTCTTGCAGCTATCTACAATCAGGCTGAAGCCTTCATCTATCCTTCTCGCTATGAAGGCTTTGGTATTCCTATCATCGAAGCCATACAGAGTGGACTCCCAGTAGTGGCTGCCACGGGTAGTTGCTTAGAGGAAGCAGGTGGTCCAGACTGCCTTTATGTGGGTCCAGACGACGTCGATGGCAATGCAGCTGCAATCCTTTCAGCGATAGAGCATCGCCAGGAAATGGTCGTTAAGAGCCAACACTACGTAAAACGATTTGAGAATCAAGATGTAGCCTCACAGATTCTTGAGGTATATAATAAGGTGTAAAGTATTATCCCCAAGCGCCTTCCTTTCCAGAAAGTGCTTGGGGATAACTCTTTTCTTATTCTTTTCTATTAATGTCCTACCGCTCATCTAATACCATGGTATAAGTCAACACCTATCCTGTGAATACTCAACAACCACCTTACTAACCATCATCACCCAACACTTAACACCCATCACCCATCTACCTCTTTCTTTTCACGAACACAAGACGTAGTAGAACAAAGTTGATAGGCACGACTATCACCATCACAAGGACAGGCGACAGCCATTTGCTAACACCTAACCAAAGAAAGAGTTGGAGCAGTCCTATCTCCAAAAGGTAGTTGAGAATATGACTGCCTACAAAGCCTGCTACATTACGCTTTGACGGCTTTCCCTTAAAAGTAAAGTAGGTTGTCAGTCCGTAGTTACAAAGAAATCCTACGCCATAGCCAGCTGTATAGGCTATAGTAGTGTTCGTAAAGAGCAAACAAAGACAATAGACTCCATAGTGAATAAGCGAACACACCGTTCCTGTTATACCAAAACGGAACAGTCGCCAGAAGTCTTTTTGCCATCGCTGCCAAAGCTCTTTGATGCGTGTCGACATATAGAATAAACCTTAATCGAGTATCTGACTGATGTTATAAAGCGGACGCTGTTTCACTTCTTCATATATCTTCGCAATGTAAACACCTACTACACCGATTGAAATCATCAGTATAGCACCCACGAGCCAGATGCTCAGAATGAGCGAAGCCCAGCCTGCCACCTCCGTGTGGTTTATGAAAGCATGGATGACATAGATACCTATACACAGGCTGATGAGCAAGAAAGCGATACCAAGATAGATGACATAGTAGACTGGTTTGACGGAGAATGACGTGATGCCATCTAATGCCAACCCAAGCATCTTACGTAGTGTGTACTTTGAAGTACCAGCTGTACGCTCGCTGATGCGGTCGTCGACAGTCGTTGATTTGAGTCCGATAGATGGGATGAGACCCCGCAGATAGAGGTTGCGCTCCTTATAATGAGAGAGTATCTCTAAGGATTGACGACTCATCAGACGGAAGTCAGCATGATTAAAGATACTGTTCACGCCCATTCTCTCCTGTAGATGATAGAACGCTTGGGCTGACATACGTTTCAACACAGGGTCGGCCTTGCGCGAAACCTTCACTCCATAGACTATCTCGTTACCTTCCTCAAAGGCCTCAACCATCTGCGGAATACATTTCTTATAGTCGTCTTGCAAGTCGGCATCGAGTGTGATAACAGCGTCAGCCCAGTCTTTTGCTGTCATCATACCAGCCATTATAGCATTCTGATGACCCACGTTATGGGCGAGGTTAATGCCCTTTATGCGTGGATACTGGCTGTGGAGCTGTTGGATAATCTCCCATGTCCGGTCACGACTACCGTCATTGACAAACACAATCATCGAGTCATCGGAAATCTTCCCTTGACTGATAAGTTCGTCGAAAAGCTCCATGAGCCGTGCTGCCGACTGTTCTAAAACCTCTTCCTCATTGTAACAAGGAGAGACCGTTGCAAGTTTTATCATATCTTTTTAGCGCCTATTGCTTCTGTCTATGCACAAAATTGGTATAGGTAATAAACTCTTGTTTGTCTGCTTTCATCGCTTTGATGAAGCGGTCGAGCCGTCCTACTAACTCCTGTCCACTGTGGTTTTTGATGATGAAAGGCATCTTGAACTCTGGATGCGACTTGAGTTCATAAAATTCCCATGGGTGAAAATAGGTCACAAAATAGCCATCGTGACGTAATACCTGTCGAACTAAGCGAAGATAGAACCACTCTGGGAAATTGTGTAATGACAACCAGAAGAGTGGGATGCGTAGGTGAGGACTGACACTGGCAGGTATCTGCATCACCTTACCTTGCATAAACCATGTGCGTGGAGTAGTGAGGTGCATGTATCGACCCGGTATGAAAGCAGGATTAAGAGAGGAGTTATAAAGATAGCCAGCCTTCTCTATATCGTCCTCTGACACAGGGAACATACGTGGCTGACGATAGCCCTCAACCTTCAAACCCGTCACCTCCTCGATGATTTCCTTCGACCGAAAGACATCCTCCGGTTTGGGTTGCCAGTGGTCAACACCATGACAAGCCACCTCGTGTCCTTCGTTTTTTATGCGCTCCATGACCTCTGGTGCCAGTCTTGCAAAGTTACCTGTGCAGAAGAAGGTAGCACAGACCTTATTCGCTTTCAGTATGTCGAGGATACGATTCGTACCCACTACAGACACCTTCATCCCCTCTTCAAGAGAGAAGTCTACCCCGTGTTCGCGTGGCACATCAAACTCTTCCGTATCGAAACTTAGTAATATCATTTCTCTTCTGTCTCTTTGTTTATCCTATTTTCCACTATCGAAAGAAAGCTATCCTACACAGTCCTATTCAGCTGACGACCTATCATTTCAAGTCTTCTGATAGTGTTTTCATATACAGCAGAAACCTTTCTTCTGTGGAAACTATTGCAAAGTTACAATAAATCTCTGATATTCTTTCTATAAGAAGACATTGATTTTGGTGCTTATTAACCATCAATAAGAAGGTTGAGGAGGACTGATAAACTACGTTAACAGCTCTTCTTCCATAGTAACCTCTTGTCTTCACTGATTTATTTTCACGAATGGAAGAATTTATTTTCATGAAAAAAAATATTTCTCTTCACGAAAAAAAATATTTATTTTCATGAAAATAATTCGCAGGAAAAGATGAAGGGGCAGATGAGAAGAACTGATAACGAGGATAAAACAGAATTTTAAGGCTTAGAAACAGTACTTTTCTCTTTGTATAAACAGCAATTTTTAGTATCAAACTCACTAATAATGAGTAGTCAGAAGTCATCTTTTTTAGAGAATAATTAAAAGTGATTAAGTACTGAAAATATTCCATTCTGGATAACTTCTTCTCGTTTTTTTTCCTTAACTTTGTCGCTAATTAAAACTACTAAATAAGATAACTAATTGAGAGAGTGGTACTTATTAGCAAATAAGTAAATGTGATAAAGTAGTCAGAGTAAAATAAAAAAGAAAACTATACATAATAAGTAATGGATATAACAAAGCGCAATGGAGAGATAGAAGTCTATGATAACAACAAGATTTCGATAGCCATTAAAAAGAGTTTCATCAGTACTGGGAAGGAAGTCTCAGATAGTGAGATAGCCGGAATGGTAAGTGAAGTAGAACAGTTCATCACTGACAATCCCGAACTACGCACTGTTGAGGATATTCAAAACCGTGTAGAGAAGTGTCTTATGGCTCATGGTCATTATGACGAGGCGAAGAACTACATCCTCTTCCGCTATCAACGTAATGAGCAACGACAAGCTATCAACTACATTGCGTGGGCAGCTGACGACCGTAAGTTGGCTGATGTCTTACAAAGCGTGGCACGCAAATATCGCGAGCGGTCGTATAGTATGGTGACTCTTCAGGAGAAGTTTTCAAGCTTCAGTAAGCCTGGTATGTCACAGAAGGACGCTATCGACGCCCTCATCAAGGCTGCTGTAGAATTGACAACACCTGAGGCTCCATCTTGGGAGATGATTTCAGCACGTATTCTCTCATATCGTTCAGAAAAGAATATCAGCCGATTAGAGGAGGAGATGGGGCTCAGAACCTTCTATAGAAAGCTGAAATACATGACCGAAGAGGGCCTTTATGGCGACTATATCCTTCAGAACTATAGCGAAGAAGAAATCAATGAAGCTGCTACCTTCATTGACCCTGAACGCAACAAACTACTTAATTATTCTGGACTCGACCTTCTCTTAAAGCGTTATGTCATCAAGAATTACTCTGGAAAGGTGATTGAACGCGTACAAGAGATGTTCCTTGGTATTGCTCTTCACCTTGCTATGCCAGAGAAGGAAGACCGTCTTATGTGGGTACGTCGCATCTATGACTTGCTTAGTAAGTTGGAAGTAACGATGGCCACCCCTACCCTCTCTAACTCTCGTAAGCCAAGTCATCAGCTGTCAAGTTGCTTCATTGATACCGTACCAGACAGTTTGGATGGTATTTATCGTAGCTTAGATAACTTCTCACAGGTGAGCAAGTTTGGTGGTGGTATGGGTATGTACTTCGGTAAGGTACGTGCTACAGGTGGCAATATCCGTGGTTTCAAGGGTGTAGCAGGTGGTGTTATCCGTTGGATGAGACTTGTTAATGACACAGCCGTAGCCGTCGACCAGTTAGGAATGCGCCAAGGTGCTGTAGCCGTTTACTTAGATGTATGGCACAAAGACTTACCTGAGTTCCTTCAACTACGTACCAATAACGGTGACGATCGTATGAAGGCTCACGACATCTTCCCAGCTATCTGCTATCCAGACCTGTTTTGGAAGATGGCCGAAGAAGACATTAATCAGAGTTGGTCGCTCTTCTGTCCAAACGAAATCATGCGTATTAAAGGCTATTGTCTTGAGGACTGTTATGGCGAGGAGTGGGAACGTAAGTATCTTGACTGTGTAAACGACCAGCGTCTCTCACGTCGAGTTATTAGTATTAAGGATATTATCAGATTGGTTCTTCGTTCTGCTGTTGAGACCGGAACACCATTTACATTCAACCGTGACACGGTCAACAGAGCTAATCCTAACGCCCATAAGGGTATGATTTACTGCTCTAATCTCTGTACAGAGATAGCTCAGAACATGGCTCCAATAGAGACTGTTTCAAAGGAAGTAGAAACGAAAGACGGCGATACTATCGTTGTTACAACTACTCGCCCAGGTGAGTTTGTTGTATGTAACTTAGCAAGTTTGTCACTTGGTAGACTCCCATTGGAGGACGAGGAACAGATGCAAGAGAAGGTGGCAACGGTTGTTCGTGCACTTGACAACGTTATCAACCTTAACTTCTATCCTGTCCCTTACGCACAGATAACCAACCAGCGTTATCGTTCTATTGGTTTGGGTATCAGTGGTTATCACCATGCTCTTGCTAAGCGTCGCATTAAGTGGGAAAGTGAAGAGCATCTGCAGTTTATGGATAAGGTGTTCGAGACTATCAACCGGGCTGCTATTCTTGCCAGCTCAAACCTTGCTAAGGAGAAAGGAAGCTATCAGTTCTTTGAAGGAAGTGACTGGCAAACGGGCGCATACTTCGATAAGCGTGGCTATGACAGTGCTGAATGGCAGGACGTTCGTAAGACTGTTGCCTTGCAGGGTATGCGCAATGCTTATCTACTTGCAGTCGCTCCAACCAGTAGTACAAGTATTATTGCGGGTACAACAGCTGGCTTAGACCCAATCATGAAACGTTTCTTCTTAGAAGAGAAGAAGGGAAGTATGCTGCCACGTGTCGCTCCTGAGCTTTCAGATGAGACTTACTGGATGTATAAGAGTGCTTATCTTATCAATCAGAAGTGGAGTGTGCGTGCTTCTGGTGTGCGTCAGCGTCATATCGACCAGGCACAGAGTATGAACCTCTATATCACCAATGACTTCACAATGCGCCAAATACTCGACCTTTACTTACTTGCTTGGAAAGAGGGTGTCAAGACTATCTATTATGTGCGTAGTAAGTCCTTAGAGGTGGAAGAGTGCGAGAGCTGCTCTTCTTAAGAATAGGAATAAGAATCTTGACAATAGCTAAAGAGACTAAGGAAGATATAGGATAAAAAACATAAAAACAATAAAGAAAACGTATAAATGATGGACAATCAATTAAAACGTAATACCTTATTCAACCCTTCAGGCGATACAGACTTACGCTTGAGACGAATGATTGGGGGTAACACCACTAATCTGAATGACTTCAATAACATGAAGTATTCATGGGTAAGTGACTGGTATAGACAGGCAATGAATAACTTTTGGATTCCAGAAGAAATCAATCTTTCACAGGACTTTAAGGATTATCCACGTCTTGAAAAGGCTGAACGCACAGCATACGACAAGATTCTTAGTTTCCTTGTCTTCCTTGATTCGCTTCAAAGTAACAACCTTCCAACAGTCAGTGAATACATCACTGCTAACGAGGTAAACCTCTGTTTGCATATTCAGGCGTTCCAAGAGTGTATTCATAGTCAGAGTTATAGCTACATGCTCGACACTATCTGCAGTCCTGAAGAGCGTAACGATATCCTCTATCAATGGAAGACAGATGAGCACCTCTTAAACCGTAATAAGTTTATTGGCGACTGTTACAATGAGTTCCATGAGAAGAGAGATAAGTTCAGCTTGATGAAGACGCTCATTGCTAACTTTATCCTTGAAGGTATCTACTTCTATAGTGGGTTCATGTTCTTCTATAATCTAAGTCGAAACGGCAAGATGTCGGGATCAGCTCAGGAAATTCGTTATATCAATAGGGATGAGAATACACACTTGTGGTTGTTCCGCAGTATTATTCTTGAGCTGAAGAAAGAGGAGCCTGATATGTTTACTCCTGAGAAGGTAAAGGTTTATGAGGATATGATGCGTGAAGGTGTGCGTCAGGAGATAGCATGGGGTCAGTATGTTATCGGCAATGATGTGCAGGGTCTTAACGAACAGATGGTGTCTGATTACATCCGTTATCTGGGCAATCTTCGCTGGTCTGGTCTTGGTTTTGGCTTCCTTTATGATGACAACCAGAAGGAACCTGAAAACATGAAGTGGGTTGGACAGTATTCTAACGCTAATATGGTAAAGACCGACTTCTTTGAGGCTAAGAGTACAGCATACGCTAAGAGCACTGCTTTAGTGGACGACTTATAAAGCGTTATCACTATCAGATAGTTCACAATTAACAATAGTCCGTTAAATATTATGCTGCGTCAGCATCGAAACTAAATATATCATTTATCCTTTCTTTATTTAATGGCGTGTTCGGGTTCTTCTCGAACACGTCAATAATTCGTTGCGCATAGTAGGCATTGACCATCTGCGCTTTAAGTCGACCGATGGACGTGCCAAGTTCCTTGCACATGATTTTGGTCACATTGAGTGCTGTGAATGAAGAGTTGAAAGCAAATTCAAGTTTTCTCTTGTCGCGTACCTGACAATCTGTAAGACCGAGGAATTGCTTTGCGTCGCGAAAGCAAAACTCCTCTTGGAAACGTGTGGTATAGTACTCCATCACATCGCGTCCACTCATGCTCTCATCCGTAGAGAAGTACAGACGGCGGACACCGTTGGGCAACTCGTGGATGACAAGCGACACGACCCTATGCAAGGATTTGCACCATGCCTTGAGCGCATAGGCTGTACCTTTGGTCTCTCCTAAATCAAGCTCATTGCCTTTGGATATGTCGATGTTCCTTACGTCAATCTTATCACCTTTGATACGAGGACGACCGGGCTTTCCTGTGGGTTCCCCATCCCATGTGTAGAACAAGGCAGCATCATGACGCAAGCGGCTCACAACATGGAATCCCATCTTCATTACCTTGTCGATAAAAGGTCTTTTGAAGAAGGCTGAGTCGGCGACAAGAACCTTGCAAATACGCTGTAAGGTTACCTTGTCGTCCTCCAATACTTTGGCATACCAGTCGTATAGGCTCATCTCTTTTTTCTCCTCCCCTTTTTCCAATGTGGTCTGCACCGCCTTGAGCATCATACACTCATGCAGGTCTACATCTATCACCCCGATACCGAGAATCTCAAGACCGTGCTTTACCGCACCTGCACAGCCCGACCAAAACGTACCCACGTATGGGGTATGCTTCCCAGCCTTCTTGATGAAGCTTGGGTCTATGACGATGGCATTGCGACCCTTACCCTGCTTGAAGGCGAAAGCACTCAGCCACATATTCATTTCGAGCTAGTTCACGCTGCGCTCTGCCGTCTGCCGATAGCATTGCTCGCCACGCTTTCCATAGCGTCCCATCTGCGTGAAATTGCATTTCCTTGGGATGACCATCAAAAGAAAAAGCATTTCCATGACGTTTGTTTGAATACTTTTGTTTAACTTTGCTCCATCTTTAGCACTAAATGCTGCTTTGCAGAGCTTCATATATCGGCTAATCAAGTAGGTTATCAGCATAAACTTTATTGTCTTTTTACATCCATAAAGTTACTGAAATTCAATGAGATAGCCGATTTTATTATGTTATATTTTGTTGCCTAATTATCTCTTTCTCAGAGACTTATCATGTTTCCTTTCTGCTACAATTCCTGTTGGCTTTTGGGTAAAATCTTTGCAAACTGCGAAAATTTAACGGACTATTGAATTAAGAATTATAATTGTTTATTTCGGGTATTATGAAAGGAAATCATCCTTACCATAATATTAAGAATTAAAGCTTATTATAATTCTTAATTGTGAACTTTTATTTTATATCTATCTAACTGTCAGAATGGAAGATACCAAGGGACTGTTATCAACCTTTGGTTGTCTAATACTTTATTAAACACATATTCTCTCTGTCTTCTTCACCTTTTATATTATCGTTAAGCCTTAACAAAATTAATGCTTAGCTAACCGTGATTACACAGAGTTATCACTGTGTACCGATAAGAAGTCTTTTCAAGCAAAACAAAAGTTGCTGTCATTACTGTCATCAAAACTTATCACTTAACTTATTAATAGTCAGTAGTATTACACGAAATATTAAAAATAACAGCAATTAAATATAAAAAATAATCTTGTATAAGTTGTTATAAAATCTTGTGTTAGGTAGTCTTTATCATTCCATGTATAGGAAAAGAAAATAAAAGTTTTTAGAATGGATTTTAAAACACACATAACTAACATAGAGAAGAAATCAGTATCGCATAAAAACATATAACTTCTTCGTCAATAACTGTTGATAACTCTGTGGAAAACTATGTTGATAACTACTTTATAAGTCTGTGGATATCCACACAGCAATAGGAGAAGAAGGTTCTTTGTGGATATCCACAGGGTTATTAATACAGTTTTATAGAAGTTTTACACAACTTTCATATCAAAAAAGATATAAACTTATTATCTTTGCATCAATTGTGGATAATGTGGATAACTCATTATAGTACCTGAATATCAAATGGTAGATATGAGAATAACTTGTTAATAAAGTAACCTCTAAGTTTGATAACCATTCTGGCAAGAAAATGGGTAAAAAGTTCTGCACTAATCCACAGCCTATCATACTAAAACATTCTTTTTTCTTTTAAAAGAGAAATAAAGAATAATATTAAAGTTGAACGGATAAAACGGAGAATATGAAAAAGTTGAAGATTTATATAGTTTGTCTCTTTGCGATGATTGCCGTCAGTGCCACCGCACAGTGTACATTCCGTAATACGGCTTTCAGCAGTGGAGAATATCTTACATACAACCTTTATTATAACTGGAAGTTTATTTGGGTAAAGGCAGGTACAGCTTCTTGGTACACAGTTTCCTCTACTTATAAGGGTATTCCGGCTTATCGTGCTTCGTTAACGACACGTGGTAATGGTAAACTTGATGATTACTTTATATTACGAGACACATTACTTACTTATAATTCAAAGCAGATGGAGCCACTCTACTTCCGTAAGGGAGCAAGGGAAGGTAAGCGATATACGGTGGATGAGATATTCTATACTTATCCAAATGGTAGGTGTAAGCTACGCCAACATAGAATCAACAACGAAGGAAAACATCAATGGATGGAGAATACATACGATGATTGTTGTTTCGATATGATGAGTATCTTCTTGCGTGCACGTAGTTTCAATCCAGAGAACTGGAAGAAAGGTGAGGTAGTGAAGTTCCCTATCGTAGATGGAAATAGCCGTCATGCCGCTCGTATAGTTTATGGTGGTAAGGAGAATATCAAGGCCGACAATAATCATAAGTATCGTTGTTTGCGTCTCACCTATTATGAATATGAGGATGATAAGTGGCGCGAAATAGCTAACTTCTATGTAACGGACGACAGCAACCATATCCCTGTTCGTCTTGATATGAGTTTGAAGTTTGGTTCAGCTAAGGCTTTCCTTGTTTCTATGAAGGGTATCAATAGTCCGATTACATCAGAGATAAAATAGAAATATATCAGCCTTATTTCTATCTTATATATAGAAGGTAGATTCTTTTAGTAGATGATATAAGACTATTCCTTATACTTATAGGGGTATAACGTGACATAAGCGTTATACCCCTATAATCGTATAATAGAGTAGAGATTGAGTTGACTTGAATCTTACCTTATTTCCACTTCTTCTCGCTTATATCGAATTAATTATGTAATTTTGCAGAAAATAAGCAGCATACGATAAAGAGAAAGGAAATTTCCTTTGCGCTCGTTAGCTTTATTTTTGTATAAAAGAAATAAACGTTTATTTAAGATATGGCATTAAAATGTGGTATAGTAGGACTGCCAAACGTAGGTAAGTCTACACTTTTCAACTGCTTGAGCAGTGCCAAAGCACAAGCAGCTAACTTCCCTTTCTGTACGATTGAGCCGAACCTCGGCGTAATTACCGTTCCTGACGAGCGTTTGAATAAGCTCGCTGAGATTGTTCATCCAGGACGAATCGTACCTGCTACCTGTGAGATTGTCGACATCGCAGGACTCGTTAAGGGTGCTTCAAAGGGTGAAGGATTGGGTAACAAGTTCCTTGGCAATATCCGTGAGTGCGATGCTATCATTCATGTAATCCGCTGTTTCGAGGACGATAACGTGGTACGTGAGGGTGGTATGGCAGTCAACCCAATTGAAGATAAGGAGATTATCGATACAGAGTTGCAGCTTAAAGACCTTGAAACCATCGAGGCACAGCTTGCTAAACAGCAGAAAGTTGCTGCTGCAGGCAATAAAGATGCTAAGGTAATGGTATCTGTCTTGGAGGCTTATAAGGAAGTGTTAGAGCAGGGTAAGAATGCTCGTAGTGTTGAGTTTGAAAGCAAGGAGGAACAGCAAGCAGCGCACGACCTTTTCCTCCTGACAACAAAACCTGTACTTTACGTTTGCAATGTAGACGAATCAAGTGCGAAGACAGGTAATGAATACAGTCAGATGATTGAGAAGATTGCTGCTGAAGAAGGTGCTGAAGCAATGATCATTGCTGCTAAGACAGAGGAAGATATTGCTTCTTTGGAGAGCTATGAGGATAAGAAAATGTTCCTTGACGAGCTTGGCTTGGAAGAAAGTGGTGTGAGCCGACTCATCAATAAAGCATATCATCTGCTCAACCTCCAGACCTTCATCACCGCTGGTGAGATGGAGGTAAAGGCATGGACCTTCCATAAAGGGTGGAAAGCACCGCAGTGTGCGGGTGTTATCCATACCGACTTTGAGAAGGGATTCATTCGTGCAGAGGTCATCAAGTACGACGATTACATTAAATATGGTTCTGAGGCAGCTATTCGTGAGGCTGGTAAACTTGGCATCGAAGGTAAGGAATACGTTGTACAAGACGGTGACATCATGCACTTTAGATTTAATGTATAGCCCCTATTTAACCCCTCTCTACTCAGAGCTACTCTTTATACACATCTCTGTTTAACAAAAAATCTTTTAATAAAAGAGTGCGATATAAACAGAATTTAAGAGATTTAATTACTAAAAATCAATGATTTCAGTATTATACACTATAATTCTTATCACAAATTTTAAGTTAATTGAGATGTGTATAAAGAGTAGCTACTCAGAGAGGGGATAATTATTGGTGCTATCTTCACTTTTAATAGCATAACTATGAACAATCTACTTTATATTGCATGGCAGCCAAGTGAAGTGATTTTCCAGCTTGGTTCCCTTCCTATTCGTTGGTATGGCATGTGTTGGTTAGTAGGTCTTGCCTTGGGATATTTTATGATGCAGTGGCTTTTTAAGCGTCATAAATTTCCTCCATCACAGTTTGATCCACTCTTCCTCTATGTCTTCTTTGGCGTATTGTTGGGTGCCCGCTTAGGTCATTGTCTCTTTTATGAGCCAGAGGAGTTCCTCACTTCTTGGAAAGGAATCATGACTATCTTTATTCCTATCCGTGAAATGGCTGACGGTTCATGGAAGTATGTGGGCTATCAAGGACTTGCATCGCATGGTGGAGTGGCTGGATTACTGATTGCCCTCTTCCTTTATATTCGTAGGACGAAGATGAATACGTGGGTAGTACTTGACTTCTTCGGTATCGTATCAGGTATCACAGCCTGCTTTATTCGCCTTGGAAACCTGATGAATTCAGAGATTATTGGTAAGGTAACAGACGTTCCTTGGGCTTTTATCTTCTATAATGTAGACGATAAACCACGTCATCCAGGACAGCTCTATGAGGCAATAGCCTACTTAATTATCTTCCTTTTTATTTATTCCGTATATAGGAAGTATCCTAAGAAAGTGGGTACAGGACTTTATTTCGGACTCTGTCTCACACTTATCTTCACCTTCCGTTTCTTCATTGAATACACTAAGGAGATACAGGTAGCCTTTGAGGCAGGTTTGCCAATCGATATGGGACAGATATTAAGTATTCCTCTTATTGCCCTCGGTGTATGGTCAATTCTACGCTCAAGAGGCAAAGAAGGAAAACTACCATAACCCAGTTCCCCTTTTCAATTAAATAATATTCTTCACCCTCCGTTTTTCTGCAAGTTGTTTTGTTCATTCCTCCTCTCACACAGAGAGGGGGCTTGGAGGGTGAAGATTTTTTATAACTTTATTTTTTTATTTCATATATTCTTCTTACCTTTGCAGCCGTGAAACAATTAGCAATGACATATCCAGCCAATCCAGCACAGCAAAGAAACTTTGATTTCTTTGCCTTTTTTAGTGCTTTATATTTGGTAGTTTCAGATATTTTGCTAACACACACACACACACACACACACACACACAGGCGCACCTAGCGTCTAATCATACTTTTTTTCTTTCATCCTACGCGCGCGCGAAGCGTGGCGTAACCGTTGTAAACAAAGGACTTCACGGAGTTTCCTTTGTTCGCTTTTTTATGCCTGTTTGCGAGCTGTCAAGAAAGCAAAATAAGAACGTTTTAAGCACTGATTTTGCCGTAACAGATAATTGTAATTCTCTGATAATAGTTTGTTTTCTCTCGTTGATTTCTCGGGCAGGCAGCAGTGATATGCTGTTTGCCCGTAGAGAGGGAGGGGCAAGCAATTAGAAAGGATAAATAATGAGTTCGTCAGGATGTATATATAAAGGTGACATAATAAAGCCACATCTATAGAACAGTAACAACTATTTTTAATTAAATCAAAAAAGTTATGAGAAAAAAGCAAGTAAAGAAGAGTTATTCTGCACCAGAGTGTACGATAATTCGAGTAAGCGAAACCACTAATTTGATGGACACGTCTTTCCCAAGCCAACACCGGCCAGCGCATCATGGCGGAACTATTTCAAGTGCAAAGGCTTCAATTTCATGGGACGAAGACGAAGAGAACCCATCATGGGAAGACTAACAGAGAGTTATTAACAAAGAGAACAAAGTAACAATGAAGAAAACAATGAAACAACATTCATTTACCACACGACTAAAGTCTTTGGCTGTCGTGTTTGGCATAGCAATGGCATTTGCTTCCTGTGCTAATGAGGATATAGCCCAGAACCCTACCAACCCAAATGAGGATAACGACAAGAACCTCACTACCTTTGTTGCTGGTGAAGAGGCAAAAACTCGTATCACAATGGACTATAATACTGGTGCTTTCTATTGGGAGGCAGGCGACTATATCTACGTAAAGGACGATAATAACGTATGGCAGAAGAGCACGAATGCTCCAACCAGCAAGGTAGCTGCTTTTAAGTATAAAGTCCCAGGCAAGTTTGCAGCTCATAGTAGTTATAAGGTTTATTACCCTGGCAAGAACGGTAGCAATGATCAGGTAACAATTCCAGCAGCTCAAAGCCAATCAGAGCCAAACAGCACCGCTCACTTTGGCGTGTCAGGCGACTGTGGTACAGCCACAGCAACAGGAACCGTAGGTGGTGGTTCATTCTCTTTTGCGCTTGATCATCAAGCAGCCATCCTTGTTCTCCAGCCTTATAACCCAAACGCAACCTTAAATGATTGCTACCTTACAAAAGTTGAAGTAACTTCCGACAATAACATCACAGGAACTTACACGCTTGACCCATCAAGTGGCGAGCTTACTGGTACAGGTACAGGCAAACAGATTGTTGTTACAACAGCCGGAAGTAGCATTTCTCCTAACGGTTTCCCAATAAAGAAAGTAGCTAGTGTAACAGATAACAGCACCTATGTACTCATCAAGCCAGGTACACATACCCTCACGGTAAAATACACCTTAAAAGATATTGCCACCAATGTTGAGGGAACTATCACCAAGACCCTAAGTGCTTTCAATTACGACAAGAACACCTATTACGATATGACAGCCAACCTTGACATAAAGGATTACGATGGCGACCATTACTACATGTGGGATGCACAGGATCAATACTGGAAAGGACATGAATGGTGGTCAACTAATAAAGACCAGCCTGTGTTGAACAGCAATAGTAATTCAAACTACGCCCAGAACAACACTGACTCACGTTATTACCACATGGGCGGCGGTTCAGGTCGTTTCGATGCTACGCATACTTGCGCGAGTCTTCCTAACGCTAACGAGCTGTCTTGGTACTGCGTGTTCGGTGATCCTCGTTGGGACGGTAACAAATTATGGACAACTATGGGTCATTTATATAAAGGTGGCATGTGGTTTAAGAAGAAGTCTGTTCTACTGGCAGAGCATCATTACGACACCGAGAAATCTGCCGATGGTTTAACCGACCTGCGTACAACGTGGAAGAGCTACAACAACAACAATAGTAGTATCAACTCCGGCCTTCCTTCCGCTGCCGATGCAGGCAACTACTTCTACCTGCCCGCCTTGGGTCTCTACTACTCTGGTCAGCTGTACAGCGTTGGCTTCTTCGGCGGCTATTGGTCGTCGAGTGCTACTCCGGGGGTCAGCGGCGACGCGTACGGCCTATACTTCGGCAGTGGTAGCGTCCACGTGAGCAACTACTTCCGCGACGACGGGCTTAGGGTTGACGGGTTCGAGTAGTCCTAAAACCCCACCCCGACCCTCCCCAAAGGGGAGGGAGTGCCTAACGGGATAAAAGAAGTAAATAAGCAACCCGTTTGAAGAAAATTTCTAACAGGTTAGAAATTTACGGGAGTGGGTTAGCAAGAAATTTCTAACGGTCGGAAGAAAATTTCTCTACGGTGAGAAATTTACGTACCTGCGGTCGGAAAGAAATTTTTCACAAAGGAAAATTTTCTTCTGACCGTAGGTAATTTTAAGGCTCACCTTTGGCTGTGGAAATAGATGAGGGGGAAGGGGAATTTCCGAAGAATGGAAATACCGTAAAAACTTAAATATTTACTTTCAAAAACAAAACAATTATGAAGATTAAACTTCAAAAGAAAAAGAATCCGCAGAAGCGGACAGAAGAAAAGTACTATGCTAATCCTGTAAATCTTGGAAAGAAGACCTTGCGGGATATTGCGCATGACATTGCGGGGCGTTCTTCGCTGACACGTGGTGACATTGAGAATGTGCTTACAAACTTTATGGAGTGTTTGCCTAGTTATTTGCGTGATGGCTTTAGCGTGCAGCTGGGCGAATTTGGCACGATGCGCTTGACATTGTCAAGCGAGGGGGCTGCAACGGAAAAGGCTTTTAAGACCGAGACGATTAAGCCACGTGTAACGTTTACGCCAGGTGTAGAACTGAAAGCTGCCCTGCGTGAGAATTCGTATGAGACAGTGAAGGAGGAAGAGAAAAAGACGAAAGAAGGTTCTGGTGGTTCTCCGGGTCCATCGGTTTAAGTAAGTTTTTTAAGCTCCTCTTCTAAAGTGAAAGTGAGAAGAGCGAGGAAGGCCTTAAACTAGTTGCTGAAGCGTAATGATTCGGAGTTTGTTAGCTAGGTTAAGGATATGGACGAAAGAGTTCGCGAACAAATCGAAAATTGTTCGCGAACTTTTTTAAGATTGTTCGCGAACAATTTTTTGTGTTTCTTTTAGAAGAATAATTTTTGAGGCTTCTTACCTGTCAGGGTGCCATACTATTTATTAAGAAATAAGGAGTATTGTTGGTTTAATAACCGCCTTATTTTAAAGTTAATATGCTAATTATTTGTGCTTTCCTCCTTATTTTTGTAATTTTGTAAGCCTTAGGAAGAAAATAGGAAAAAGATAAAATAAGGAAGTAAAAGATATGGCAAAAGACGATAAGGGATTAACCCCGATGATGAAACAGTTCTTCTCAATGAAGGCACAACATCCTGGAGCATTGATGCTCTTTAGGTGTGGTGACTTCTATGAGACGTATGGTGAAGATGCTGTGGAGTCGGCAAGAATACTCGGTATTACCCTTACACGTCGTAATAATGGTGGTAATGGCGACTCGATAGAGATGGCTGGTTTCCCACATCATGCCCTTGATACTTATCTTCCTAAGCTTATCCGTGCTGGAAAGCGTGTAGCTATCTGCGACCAATTAGAAGACCCGAAGAAGAAACGTGAAGAAATAAAAGGCAAGAAGGGTCTGTCGGCGATGGACAAGATGGTGAAGCGTGGTATCACAGAACTTGTTACTCCGGGTGTTGCCATGAGCGACAACGTACTGAACTATAAGGAAAATAACTTCCTTGCTGCGGTACACTTTGGTAAAGGGTCATGTGGTGTCAGTTTCTTAGACATATCTACTGGTGAGTTCCTAACTGGTGAAGGTACCTTTGATTACGTTGAAAAGCTATTGGGTAACTTCCAACCAAAGGAAGTACTCTTCGACCGTGCGAAGAAACAAGACTTCGAACGCTACTTTGGTACACGACTTTGTACGTTCGAGATGGACGATTGGGTGTTTACTGATCAGACGGCACGACAGAAGCTACTGAAGCATTTTGGCACGAAGAATCTAAAGGGTTTCGGTGTCGACCATCTGAATAATGGCGTCGTTGCAGCAGGTGCTATTCTGCAGTACTTAGAGATAACACAGCACACACAAATCAATCATATCACTTCACTGGCACGTATCGAAGAAGATAAATACGTGCGTATGGACCGTTTCACTATCCGTTCTTTGGAGCTGATAGCCCCAATGAATGAAGATGGTTCGTCGCTTTTGAATGTCATAGACAATACGGTTACGCCAATGGGTGGACGTATGTTGCGTCGTTGGATGGTTTTCCCTTTGAAGGAAGTGAAACCTATCAATGAACGTTTAGACGTGGTTGATTATCTCTTCCGAGAGCCAGATTTCCGCGAATGTATCAATGAGCAGTTCCATCGCATTGGTGACTTAGAGCGTATTATCTCAAAGGTAGCTGTCGGTCGTGTGTCACCTCGTGAGGTAGTGCAACTGAAGAATGCCCTTATGGCTATCCAACCCGTTAAGACAGCCTGCCTTTATGCAAAGAGCGAGACACTGAAGAGGATTGGAGAACAGCTGAATCTCTGTGAGTCTTTACGTGATAGAATAGAAAAGGAGATACAGGCCGACCCTCCACAGTTAGTGGCGAAAGGTAATGTGATAGCCTTGGGTTATAACCAGGAGCTTGATGACTTGCGTTCTATTCGTGATAATGGAAAACAGTATCTATTAGAGATTCAGGAGAAGGAAGTAGAACAGACGGGTATTACCTCACTAAAGATAGGATTTAATAACGTGTTCGGTTATTACTTGGAGGTGCGCAATACGTTCAAAGATAAGGTGCCTGAGAATTGGATTCGTAAGCAGACACTGGCGCAAGCAGAGCGTTATATCACCCCTGAACTTAAGGAATACGAGGAGAAGATACTCGGTGCTGACGAGAAGATATTGGCTTTGGAGACTCAGCTTTATATGGAGTTGATACAGGATATGCAGGAGTTTATTCCGCAGATACAGATTAATGCCAATCTCATTGCCCATCTCGACTGTCTGCTTTCGTTCATGAAGGTGTCACAGTTGCAGCGTTATGTGCGTCCAGTAGTGGACGATTCGGAGGTTATAGATATAAAACAGGGTCGCCATCCAGTAATTGAAACACAGCTACCGATAGGTGAACAGTATGTGCCTAATGATGTACTACTTGATACGGAACACCAACAGATAATGATGATTACGGGTCCGAATATGGCGGGTAAGTCTGCCTTGCTGCGTCAAACAGCTCTTATCGTACTCTTAGCACAGATTGGTTGCTTTGTTCCTGCTGAACGAGCTCGCATCGGAATGGTGGATAAAATCTTCACACGTGTAGGTGCTTCGGATAACATCTCATTGGGAGAATCAACCTTCATGGTTGAGATGACGGAGGCTTCAAACATCCTTAATAACGTCACTCCACGCTCTTTAGTGCTCTTTGATGAGTTAGGTCGTGGTACAAGTACCTACGATGGCATTAGCATTGCATGGGCAATTGTAGAGTATTTGCACGAACATTCACGTGCACAGGCTCGTACCCTCTTTGCGACACACTACCATGAATTGAACGAGATGGAGAAGAATTTCCCACGTATCAAGAACTTCAACGTCTCTGTGAAGGAAGTGGATGGAAAGATAATCTTCGTTCGTAAGTTAGAGAAAGGTGGTAGTGAGCACTCCTTTGGTATTCATGTAGCGGAGATAGCGGGTATGCCTCGTTCTATTGTTAAGCGTGCTAACGTTATTCTTAAGGAACTTGAAGCAGACAATGCACAAGTGGGCAGTGTCGGAAAGGCTGCTGTTGAGCGTCTTGACCAGAGTAGAGAAGGTGTTCAACTTTCCTTCTTCCAACTCGATGATCCCGTCCTTACGCAGATTCGTGACGAAATACTCGGTCTTGATGTCAACAACCTTACACCTGTTGAAGCCCTCAACAAGCTGAATGATATTAAGAAAATATTGAAAGGGTAAGGCTTAATCAATCTATCAAAAACCTGTCAATTCTTGCAAGTCCTTGAAGAATTTGCAAGAATTGGTACTCTCAATTAATGGTTGAAAGAATAGGTTGATAAGAGGAAAAAGAGCATAAAAAGACAAGGTAACGAAGTGAACAACTCAGATTAGTTCCTTTGTTACCTTGTCTTTTTATCATGTTATAGAAATTAATGTTGTTGTTGTCTCATCCTTTGTGTGCTACTCTGTAGTTTTTACTTATTCTCTTTCCTACTTTGCGCGTTGTGATTCTGTATCACGGTTGTCATGATAGGTACGATGAACCTGTTTGCCACCAAATGACCATGTAGCACGAAGTCCGATATATCGAGAATGATTATCAAATCGGTTCGTGTTAGTATATTCTTGATAGAATATGGTATTTCGATTGATATTCTGATGGAAGGGATCACCAATGGTAAAACTTATTTTTAAACGGTCGTCTAAACAACTGTATTTAAGGCTCATCCTGAGGTAAGCATGAGAATCACTTTGAGTTTGTGCAAAATACTCTCGGAACCTGTGACGATAGTTGACCTCGGCAATGAGTGTTTTCTGATGGTTGAGCATGAAAGAGAGCGAACCTTCAGCACGCTTACCCCATCCATGTATCTGTAACACGTCCGTTTTGTAATCGGAGTGAGAATCATAGTAATATATTTCTCCTCCTATGTTAAGGTTCAGCCATGTCAGGACATTGCGGTTATAATTAGCATAGATACCTGTCTTTTCATGGCGCAGGCCGTCATAGGGACCGGTTACCTGACTTCCGTTTGCGA
>ERZ772945.124-NODE-124-length-60284-cov-10.673563_pt1 | contig 60284 bp, 58 predicted proteins | sample MGYA00511681_ERZ772945 | MGnify/ENA primary metagenome ERZ772945 (study PRJEB29015, sample SAMEA2737943) | human oral metagenome | biome: human oral; feature: human-associated habitat; material: dental | place: China | collected 2143 ...
AAGAGGAGGAAACCTACATTCGCATTTCTGGTGGTACGGTAACCATTATCAACACAACCGGTAACGATGCAGACGGACTGGATTCCAACGGCAGCATTTACATTGACGGCGGAGCCGTCCTTGTCAGTCTCCCGGGTGGAAATACCAACAACGCTATCGATTATGGTAGCGAGAACAATGGAGAAGCCATTGTTACAGGTGGTACGGTACTTGGTTTTGGTGGATCCGGTATGGCAGAAGAGTTCAGCGCCAATTCTACTCAAGTAGCAGTCCTTTATAACCTGGACAATACTGTAGAAGCAGGAACCACCTTCCGTGTGTTAGACCAGGATGGCACAGAGATTTTGGCCTACACGCCAACCACTACTTATTCTTCCATCGCATTCAGCTCCCCACAGCTGGTTGTTGGAAAGACGTACACCGTAGAGTACGGCGACACAACTGCCGAGCTTACTATTGAAAGCACTGCACAGGCTGTTGGCACAACTGGCGGCATGGGCGGAGGTCCAAGACAGGGTCAAAGTGGCGAACCTGGTCAGGGCAATGGTCCAGGTCAGAGCGAGAACACCAATCAGGGCGGAGCGCCAGGCCAGGGTGGTGCTACTACCAACGACAGTCAACAAGGAGGACTAGGAGGAACACCTCCACAACAAAACGGTGGGCCAAATGGACAAGAGGCGGAGAAGAACACTGAAGTCGAGGAGACCAACACAACGACATCTGACAACTTTACTTCTCTTAATGAGATTGACGAAACTGTCTGGAAGCTGTTAGGCGGATCAGTGCTTGTACTGATACCTGCAATTGTCTTCGCAATGAAATACAAAAAGAGCGGACTCTAGCGATGGCGGTTGAGTCTCCGCCCGCCATCGCCCCTCGCTATCGCTCTCATCTGAAATAGCATATTATTGTTATCAAGAGTTTTTCGTTTGCACGTATGTTTTGCGTATACAACTTATGGTGTCGCTGATTGATTATGTGTTACAACTTACTCTGCGAGACCAAGGAGAGAGGAACTATCATGGCATGCTTTCTTGTCAGCGGTGGAGAAGCCGTCGTAGTCACAGCTATTCGCACTAGAGTTAAGAAGAAGGAAGAGCAAGAAGGCATCGTCGATGCCAAAGGCAACCAGCTGACAGATCCTTCTCAACATGGAATCTGCTGGACACGCAAACTGAGCTGGCTCATGAACATGCTTTGGGGCGGCGTGCTGCTTCTCTGCATTGAGCACATGTGGCACGGCGAGGTTGTACCGTTTCCCCCCTTCCTCACGGCTATGAATACTCCGGAAGAAATACCGGCCATGCTCGGTGAAATGGCAACGGTTGGCGTGAGTATGGCCATCCTCGTCACCACTGTCTGGTTCGTAACCACACTTGTTGCTGACTATATGGTTAAGCACACAACGCTTCTTACGGTTCAGGCAGCATAACCATGACCTTAGCTATTACACTTGCATGCGCGGCTGTCGCTACGATACTTTGGTACGCAAAGGCGCCCGACAACTCCATGAGATTTGGCGTTCTTGCTCTTATATATTGGGGCGCCGTGCTCATGTGGCTTGTCGATGGTATGTATCGCCTGTTAGATGGAGAACCGTTCATCGAGATAGCTGATACTGCGGTCATGTTCGATGACGCGATGCTCGGACTTCTCGTTGCTATCATAGGACTTGTGGCCTGGACCGTATACCTTGTTATCAAGGATCCCAAGCATATTCTGAGAAGAGCAACAACGCATGTATCATAAACAATTCAAAAACGGAATTGCTTTTGCGATATTGATTTGGTCACTGGACATGCTCTGTCTATATCTTACGGGCAGATTTTTGGACAATGAGTATGTGTATTGGGGTCTGAGAATCATTCCTGTCGCTGCAGTGGTTCTTGTCGCTTATGTGCAAAATCACGACTTGAAGAGCCTTGGATTCTACCCCGATCATCTGAAACACGATGGAATCGTGATGCTTTGCCTACTCGTCATCGAACTGCTGGTTGGAGTATACCTATACCACATGCCTTGGGAATACGCAGTTGGTGGCTGGCTGTTTTATATCTTTTGGGTTGTGTTGCAGGAGGAACTTGTTTATAGAGGCTTCATTCAATCTCATCTGTTTTCATCACACATCAGTAGAAAAGCCAGCTATCTGATTGGCGCAGCGATGTTTTCTGCGTCGCATGTCCCCTTTCAAATGCAGATCAGACCGTGGACAGGCTTGTTCACGGTTCAGCTGTGTATTGCATTTCTCTCACACCTCTTATATTGCTGGATTATCGAGAAGCGCGGTAATATCTGCCTCCCATTGGCACTTCATGTAGCAGGGGATTTTCTAGAAGTTATTTAATCAGACAGGGAGAGACAAGCGGTCGGATAAATCTCAGGGCTGCTCTGGAAAATACGATCATATAGGTTTTGAAATGCAACCTATCCAAACAACAGCAATCCCACGTGGTAGGCCGCACATCCCAAAAGAAGCGCCGAACAAATGTAGAAGGCAGCAGTTATGCCAACCCACTTTGGCGAATGCGCCTCGGCAACAGTCATGGAACAGCTTGCGGCACACGGCACATTGAACGTAAATGCAAAGATAAATGCAAGCGCTTCTGGCGCCGAGATACGCGCGGCGATAAGCTCACCAATGTTGGGTGCTACGGCCGCTGAACCTGAAACGGCACCCATAATAACCGCGTTAGGAGTCGATCCACCTGCAAACAACGCAGAAAATACTCCCACAGCCGACTCTTTGACGGCCAATGCACAGACCCAGGCAGTAAATGTTTCCCAACCCATACCAAAGATACGTGTCACCGGCTCAATCGCTATACCAATGGCATAAAGTGCGGAATCTTCTATGTTGCCGCTTGCAGTATAGGTAAGCAACCAAATTCCCAATGTAAATACCGCCACCACTTTAAATGCACGACGGAACATGCTCCAACATTTGATAAGCGCTCCACGCAACACGTTCTTCGCACGTGGTTTATGGTAGGGCGGAAGCTCCATAACGAGACCGGATCGATCTCCTTTGGGAACAAGATGCGGTCCAAAGATAATACCAATGAGCCACATAAGCAACAGGCTTACCGCGAATATGGCAACAATTACAAGCGGAGCCCCTACACCAAAGAAAGTCACAGCCAGCACGGGCACAATCCCCCACGTAGATCCGCATGGAATGGCCCAAGCCATCATCATCGTGAGCATACGCTGACCCCATGAGTCAATAACGCGCGCGCCTGAGACACCTCCCATGGTACAGCCAAAACACATAAGAAACGGCATGAGCGATTTGCCCTGCAAACCAAAACGAGAAAGCGTTTCGTCAAACACATAGGAGATACGAGCCATGTATCCCCATTCCTCATATGCGAGAAACACAAGGTTAATACCAAAAACGTAGCCTGTCATCATAACCGCGAAGCACAAGCTATTGGCAACAACACCCCAAAGCATACTGGCAAGAATCGCCGGAGCCCCTGCGTTAATAAGCGCCGCTGCCGCCATTTGACCCAAGCTGGATATGCCGCCACCCAAAAGCATGATAGGTGTCGCCGGAATGAACGCAAGTACGAAGCCAACCAAAATCATGGCAATGGCAAGCGGTTTTGATGCGCGCGATGCAGTGGCTAAACGGTCAAAACGGGAAAGCGTATGAGTTGCCTTTGGCGCAGTCTCAGCACCCTCAATGATCTTCTCGATCCACGCAAACTTTGCCGCACCACGCCCTTGGATGGTGTCAGCACGATGAGACATCTCAATGTTCAACAACTTAGTATCGAGAAGAGGCTTCTTACTCAGTGCATAATCTATAGCCTCAAGCAGCGCATCGTAATTCGAAACCTCCGCCGCCACGAACGGTACAACAGGAATGCCGAGACGCTGCTCAATTTTCTTCGCATTGATGCGTTTACCTTGTTGCTCAGCGACATCCATGAGATTGAGTACAAGTACACAAGGTACGTCAGGAGCAATACAGGCAAAGTCAGCCAGCATATACAGGCTGCGCTCAAGTTGGGAAGCATCGGCCATCACAAGGGTTACGTCAGCCACTCCCGACGTCACAAAATCCGCAGTTATCTGTTCTTCGGGCGAATTCGCTGCGAGTCCATAAGCACCAGGCAAGTCAACAACCTGATACGTTGCATCACCGCGACAAAATTCGCCTTCTTTGCGTTCAACCGTCTTTCCCGGCCAATTGCCCACATGCTGACGAGATCCCGTTAGACCATTGAACAGGGTTGACTTGCCCGAGTTCGGCTGCCCTAAAAGCGCTATGCATGCATCGCCGCGTTTCGTAAATTCAACCGAACCATGCGAGCAATGCTCACAAGAGGATTTTACACTTGCGCAGGCCTCACAGCTCATGAGAGAACCTCCACTTCGATGTTTTTGCAATCGGCACGATCAATCGCAACCACACTGTCTCGTTCAAATACAAGAAGCGGCCTCCGTTTGGCATTCTGCACCATTTCAATGGAACAGCCTTCGGTAAGCCCTATGGCCGTTACGCGTGACACGAAGCGGTCTGTCCCCAAAACGGATGTGATTACCCCTTTTTGTCCCGTTTCCATTTCATTGAGTTTCATGTTATTCCCTTTAATCGCGTAAGATGTATTGCTAAACACCTGTTAATTAAGGAGAATATCCAAGAAGTTAGATATATGCAACTCCATTTATCCTAAAATAGCTCCATATCTCGGAGGTATTGTTAACGGAAAATAAGGCAGGAATCTATGAAAAACTCATTGCTATCCGATTTAGTTATTCGTAAGGGTATGACGCTTTCCTTCCCAAATGAGCGTGTGGTGGAACTAAAACTATCCAACCCTATCGGAAAAGGTACGATGACGGGGTATATACTTTCTCCTCATGTTGTGGTGTGTTTGGTAGATTTTGCATGCGAAGAATGCCCAAGCATGATGCCAGGAAGTCAGTTTTCCGGAAACGATATTGTGGAGCATATTAAAAACGTCACCAAGACCAATTCAGTTCCGAGAAGTACCGAAAACTCGGATGCCGACAAGTGGCTTTCAATTAACTACTGCATCGAAGGTCGTTGCGAAACCGATATCCCTCACGCAGGTGTTGCCGTAGTAAGTGAAACCGATGTATGCGTGAGCTTTTCTCATACGTCAAATGGAAGCTACGAGCTACCTCGTTCGTTTCGCTATCCCCTTGCACGATACGTTGGCATCGAAGTATTTGTATGCGCCGAGGTTCTCAATGAACCTGAATTTAGTCTTTTGCGTGAACCGGGAAACGACGTAGTTTATACATGGAGTCAGGCAGGTCCGTCGGCAATATTTTCAGGCGACAAGGAGCTTATAGCCCAGATGAAACGTGCGGGTTCTGCAGCCCAATCAAGCGATTGGGTACAAGCAAAGCTCGCAGTACTTGAGCTTCTTTGGGCGCTCTCTCGTCGCGATTACAACTTGGCTAAGCCGCAAACGCTGCTCACACCGACACAGTTGCACATGGCAAAGACAGCGCGCGATCTAATAGAATCCTCACCCACCCAGCCTCATGACGCGCGAGACATAGCCTCTGATATGGGCATTTCCGCAACCACGCTTAACGGTTATTTCCAAAAAATGTACGGCATGACAATTGCTTCGTATGCGCGTCGACAGCGAATCCACTTAGCCAAGGAAACACTCATGCAGGGAAAACGCGTTTCGATTGCGGCATGTGAGGCTGGGTACAGCAATCCGAGTAAATTTGCTGCCGCATTCAAACGCGAAACGGGCATGACACCCTCAGAGTTCCGAAAGCAATAGTGATTGCCCACTATTCAGACTTAGGAGGAATGTTCAAATCAAGCTCTGTCTTCTGCTTTTGCTCCGTCACAGTACCGTCCTTTGCACTGTTATTACAATAGTCCGTCACATAAAAACGATACGTTAACCGACCGTAAGCTCATAGCCATCCTCTGACTTTTGTATTCTCCAGGTTATGGACGTAGCCGAACTTACCAATGATGCATCATGTGAAACAAGTAAAAGCGCCCCAGGATATACGGACAGCAGTCGCTCAAGAGCCTCTGTGGATCCAAGGTCAAGATAATTCGTTGGCTCATCCATCACAAGAAGTTCAGGTGATTCCAAAATACCTAGAGCAAGCATGAGCTTTCTCATTTCACCCGGACTTACGGTATCTCCCTCAAGAATACAATCTGGATCTGAGTTGAGCTGCGCCACAATGGAAAGCACCTGTCCTCGCTGGACGCTGGGAAGCTCTCTTATTTTCTTCAACGTTTTTTCTTTCTGCAGCATATCCGGTTCCTGAGGAATATACAGTACCCTTGTGTCGGCGCGACCTGTATTTGCAAAGGTTGCATCCATGAAACTTGTGTCAATAAGGCTTGTATCAATGGAGCTCGTATCAGCGGAAATGCTCGCGATAATTTTCTTAACCAAAGTAGTCTTTCCAAATCCATTGTCTCCAACTAGTCCAATATGATCTGTATTGCCTATAAAGAGCGCCGGCAAGCTGAGCAAAGATTTACCAACGGCAATACGACCGGGTTCCATCCTGAAAAGGACCTTTCGCTTACTCGGTTCAACGTCAAGCCACACGTGAGCGTCATATCGTTTTTCAACCTTACTGTCAGCAACGCTATCCTCAGCTTTTTCAAGCCTGTCCTGCATACGAGCGGACAATTTGCCCGCCTTTCCGTCTTGACCGGAAACAATGTAGTGGCGCTTTTTTGCTCTCGCATCGCTGTCGTTTTTCGCAATACCCTTCCCGCTCCTACGCGCTTGTACCCGAGACACCTCTTCTCGGCGGCGCTGAGCTTCTCGCTCTGTTCTCGCCTTTTCTTTTTGCGCTATTTCTCGAGCATGAATTGCACTCGAACGCTCTAAAGCGACCTGCGAGGATGCCTGTGAATATCCGCCGGGCCGCATGGTAGCGGTGCCGTTTGCTATGAACAGACATTGCGAACAAAGTGCGTCAAGAAGTACTCGGTCATGCGAAATGAGTACTCCAATGCCTTTGAACTTTGACAACGCTGTAAACAAAGCCTGCCGGGTGGATGCGTCTACATGGTTTGTGGGCTCATCAACAACAAGCACATCGGGAGCGGACCACAACGCACACGCAACCTGGAGTCGCTTCTGCTGTCCGCACGAGAGCGTGTCATACCGCCAAGGCCACTCGTCTCCGATGGACAACTCGTTTCTCAACTTTATTGCTGCCCGATCGTAAGTCACAGCAAAGTCTTCGAGATTGCCTGGAGGTTCCTCTGTGCTTTGAGCACAATATGTCGAGAAAAGCGAAGGACTCACAACTCCCACATCAGGCTGCAGAAGGCCGCACACAACACGTGCAAGTGTTGTTTTTCCGGAGCCGTTATCGCCGACAAAACCAGTCCAGCCCGCAGGAAGCGTAGCGGTCACATTGCGTATAGTAGGTTCAACTGCCAACGGATAGGTATATTCAATATTTGATAGATTAAGCTGCATAGGACCTCGGTTCTGCCGAAGGCTATACGGAGCAGCATGCAAATTATAAGCTTCAACTGTATCTAACTTTGAATATGTCTAACTGCAAAGATATCGTTATTTAGCGTATGTTAAGACATGAATAAGCGATGCTGCACCCGTGATAGCCGTCGGCGACGTTACGTGTATTCGGGTTTTTGAGTATCGCTAGTTCTTCATGCACCTAATCCCTTCTCGTACCGGCGCTTGCCAAAGGCTCCGGCAGATTGTTAAAACCATAGTAGCTTTGGAAACGTATTAAGACAAGAGAGCCTTGGTGGGGCGAGAAGCCCATCTATTGGTTCGTGTATCTGAGATTCTTGTCTCATGCAGACAGTCGCTGAGGGGGTTGTTGGCCAGATTATCGACAAGGACATCCGCTTGCGCCACAAAATACGCAACCGGTCCGTCTTTAAAAAGGTGATAACCTACATCATCAACAACTTCGCAGCACCTACGAACCTGACTGGCATCGCGGGGTGCCTGCGCAACACGCAAGGAGTCCCCATCAAGCGCGAGACGCTCGCAAGCTACATTGAGCTTCTGATAAAGGTGAAGCTGCTCTACCGTTGTGACCGCTTCGACATGAAATCGAACCGTTCTCTGCAGGGTGGCGAGAATTACTACCTCGCCGACACGGGTATCTGCTTCGCTCGCAACGTCAACGCCACCATAGACTTCGGCCCGCTGCTCGAGAACGCAGTCTACACATATCTGAAGTCCAAGGACTACCGCATGAGCGTCGGACAGATTGGAAAGTTGGAAGTCAACTTCATTGCACGAAGAGTCGACGAGGGGTACGCCTACATACAGGTGTCTCTGTCGGTTGCGGACAAGACCGTCGCGGATCCTAAATTTTTCGTTTTCGTGCAATAATGGATATTAACATTTATCGATTTCGGCAAATGAGGGGCGACGTTCACCTTCTTCAAGTGCAAAGCTGCTTCAATATTTCTCCAAATTCTTGCGGTATTGGTTTTAGATAGCCTTCCTTCTATACTTTGAGGTGAACACAATGTAGTACTTGCACAGCCATTTCGCGTGCGCAAGGCTGTTGGCTTTCTGAGCCATGGCAAAAATCCTTCCTCTCATGGGCTGACGACCTGAACAATCACCATGCTAGAGGGGAAGGGTTTATATTACATAGCAATATCGTCTTCCACCCGCATAGCGGATGGGTTGTTAGCCGCGCACAGAGCGCGCGGCACAGGGTTGACGACCCTTGACCACGAAACAGCACGAAACCGTGCTGTATTTGGCCGACGGCTTGCGATTGGTGTCGCACGCCGGTGGTAAAATATCTCGCAAATGTATTGCATTCCGACTCATGCGGAGGCCGAGCAATGAAGTACTCAGACCTCGTCGAAAACGGGGATACGGACACCGAGAAGCAGGAGTTCCTCGTGGGCGGCGACATGGCCGCCATTACGATCAGGATTCCTAAGAACCTGCGCGGGGTGGTGGAAGCCTACAACAACCGCGACAAGCTCCAGTTCACCAGCGAAGTCATCTCAGACTTCGTGGATGACCTCTCCGAACAGCTCATCGCCATCATGCGCGATCTGGAGGCCGACAAGAGCTCGTTTGCGAAGATGGGAATCACCTACGAGGAGAAGGCGTTCTACGACATCCTCGTGAAGGTGCGTGATGACCACGGTTTCCTGTACGCCAAGGAAAAGTGTGTGGCACTCGCCAGGGAGATAGCAAAGCTCGTGAACGACAAGGCGCAGTTTGCAGACTGGTCAACGCGCGAGGACATTAAGAGTCAGCTGAGCATGGAGCTCACAGTACTGCTCTACAAGAACGGCTACCCGCCTCAGTGGGATGAGGAAGTGTTCGAGAAGGTGCTTGAGCAGGCCGAGAACATGAAGAAGAACGATGCCGTTGAGTAGGGTGGTTTAGACAAATGAGCATGTACAGTACATCATTTCGGCCGTTCGGAGACCAAGAGCTGCGTCGCTATCTTGGAGAAAAAGCAAATCGACTGAAAAACGAAATCAACGGGTTATCCGGAGACGCGCTGCACGCTAATACGCACGATTATCTGGTATCGCATTTCCTCGAGAAATACCAAGTGGCCCCCATCGCGATCAAAGATGAAGACGTCTCACTTCGGGAACAGGAGCGCTGCAAAATCAATAAGCGCTTGCCAGACTTTGAGAGGCAACTTTACGGGAGAGGCAGTGTTGAAGTCGAAGGTGTACGCACCTCCTTCCACTTTCCGTTTACGGGGGATCCGCAACTCTTCCATATGAGGGCGAGCACCTTTTCTTTAGGGGGCTATCAAGAAATTGAGCTTGCTGGTAATACACTGATTATCCGGCTTGAATATCAAATTTACACGAATGCCGAACTGCCCTCGGGAGACCAGATCCTAAAAGATCTCGAAGAGCGCAAGAAAGATATCGACGGGGGCGTTACCTACGTCAACAATGATGTAAATGAATTCAACAGTGCACTCACCACTTTGATTGAGGCTGAACTTGGCAAGAGAGAAGACCTGGCACGAAAATTCGAGGGGCTGGAGCGTGACCTTGAAATTCCTCTCACTAAGGCTAAAACAGCATGCTCCCTTGTACCGTTGAAGAAACGAAAGACACTCGAGCTGAGTACCACCAGTGCCCGCGAAAGCAACTGGTGCATTAGCGATGGTGAATACCGGGAAATTCTTGGCATGATCAAGAACTTCTATTCAACCTGCGAGAGAACACCGGAAACTTACAGTTCTCTTGATGAAGAGGCGCTTCGAGACCTGTCGTTGGCAAGTTTGAACAGTATTTACGAGGGCAGAGCTGGAGGGGAAACCTTCCGGCACAAGGGAAAGACCGATATATCGATTGAAGCCGACAACAGAGCCGCTTTTGTGGCTGAATGCAAGATATGGAACGGCGAAAGGAAATTCACTGACGCTATAGCTCAGCTCTTGGGGTACTTGACTTGGCGCGATGTCAAAACAGCGCTGATAGTGTTTTCCCGGAAGCGCAGGTTTGACGATGTCCTCGCACATGTGAGCAATGCCCTTCAGTCACATGAAGATATCCGCAGCTTCAAGGCTATCGATAAGAACGAACTCGACTGCCAGTTCGTGAGAAGCGATAAACCTGGCCAGATTACTCACGTGCGGGTTTTGGTCTTCGACCTGTACTCGGAATAAGGAGGGAAGCTGTGGACAACGCGGCGATACAGATAGACAGTCAACACTCGTGGACGGGCTTCTACCAGAAACTCGCAGACAAGCTGCTGGCTTACAGGAATGACCGACAGACACTCATCTCCATGTTGAACGACGCGTATTCGCGCACTGGGATGCAACTGCCCAAGCTCGAGGCAGATGAGCTGAATGATATTGACCCGTTCACCGTCTTCGGCCTCTTCAACAAAGGCATCACGGATGCAAACCGACGGAAGATCATCGCAGTCATCGCCGAGGTGTTCGACATTGGGGCAGACCAGCCCACGGACTTCGAGGGCATCCCCGTGCTCAACAACCTCAACGCGACCTTCTATGCCTTCGCCAACGACGAACGGCGCAGTGAGCACGACATCGATAATCTCTGGAGCGTGTTCGAAGCCGAACTCGCGCTAGACGCGGATGATAGCGAAGAGAACCGCAAGGCATTCGTCGATGCATTCGACGCCACAGTCATCCAGTTTTCGCTTGGCTGGAAGCTCACCATGGGCCTCTACTGGGCAAGGCCCTATAGCTTCATCAGTTTGGATTCGCGCAACCGCTGGTTCATGGCCGACGTCGCAAAGGCCGGCAGCGCCATCGCCAACGCCGTGCCGAAGGAGAAGGACTCGCCAGTTCACGACGGAGAGCGCTACCTCGCCATTTGCGACACCATCAAGTCGGAGCTCAGAAGCGAAGAGTGCCCGTATACAGACTTCCCCTCGCTGACGGCTGCCGCCTTCGTGGAGTCCGAGCGCGTCAACCAGGAGCGGAAGGCTGCCGAGAAGGCAGCAGCTGTGAAAGCGGAGGAAAACGCCCTCGGAGACGAGGGTGTCAGGACCACGCACTACTGGACCTACTCCCCGGGAGACGGCGCCGCGAGGTGGGACGACTTCTACGCGCGCGGCATCATGGGCATCGGCTGGAGCAAGCTCGGCAACGTCGAGCAGTACGCCAGCAAGGAAGACATCCGCAAGAGCCTGCGCACCCTGTACAGCAGCAAGTTCTCGCAGAAGAATTCCGCACTCGCGCTCTGGCAGTTCTCTCGTGAGTTGAAGCCGGGCGATGTCGTCTTCGCGAAGCGGGGCCGCAGCGTGATCATAGGCCGCGGCGTCGTCGAGGGGGACTACCAGTTCGACGACAACGGCGACTCCTACCCGAACATCCGCAAGGTACGCTGGACGCACGGCGGAAAGTGGCAAACAGAAGACCTCCTCGCCATGAAGACCCTGACGGACATCACCGCCTATCCCGACCTCGTCGCGAAGCTCGACTCGTTCTTCGAGGACGAGGACGGCGAACCCGAGGAAGGCTCAGGCGCAGTCGAATACCCGGCGTACACACCCGAGGACTTCCTCTCGGAGGTCTACATGGACGCCGAGCGCTACGGGACCCTCGCCAACGTCCTGCGCGCGAAGAAGAACATCATCCTGCAGGGCGCCCCGGGCGTGGGCAAGACCTTCGCCGCAAAGCGCCTGGCCTATTCCATGATGGGTGTGAAGGACGCCGAGCGCGTGATGATGGTGCAGTTCCACCAGAGCTACAGCTACGAGGACTTCATCGAGGGGTTCCGCCCGAACGCGCAGGGCTTCGACCTCGAGAAGGGCACGTTCTACAGCTTCTGCAAAAAGGCGCAGGACGACTCTGACAACGACTACTTCTTCATCATCGACGAGATCAACCGCGGCAACCTCTCGAAGATCTTCGGCGAGCTGTTCATGCTCATCGAGAACGACAAGCGCGGACCGAGGAACACGCTGCAGCTGCTCTACTCGCACGAGCTGTTCTACGTCCCGAGCAACGTCTACCTCATAGGCATGATGAACACAGCTGACCGTTCACTCGCCATGCTCGACTACGCGCTGCGCCGCCGCTTCGCGTTCTTCGAGCTCCGACCAGCTTTCGACACGGAGAGCTTCGCCGCGTACCAGGAGGGGCTTGCCAGCGAGAAGTTCGACAGGCTCGTCGCCTGCGTCGTGAAGCTGAACGAGGCGATCGCTTCCGACGAGTCGCTCGGAGACGGCTTCTGCATCGGCCACAGCTACTTCTGCCGCATGTCTCCGGACGACGTGACGGACGAGAAGCTCTCGGAAATCGTCGACTACGAGCTCGTGCCGATGCTGCGCGAGTACTGGTTCGACGAGCCCTCCAAGGTCGACGAGTGGGCCGGCAAGTTGCGTAGGTCCATCCAGTGATTCGGATCCAGAACATCTACCACATGCTCGCCTACGCGTTCCAGACGCTGCAGAGGCAGGACTATCGCGACATCGCTGCCGAGGAGTTCGACAATACCGCCGACCTCCTCGCCGAGATACTGGCGCGGGGCGTGAGCCTGCAGCTCAAACGCGGCCTTGGCCGGGAATACGTTGACCGCAAGGAGGCACTCTTCTCCCCGAGGGAAAAGATAGAGCTGTCCGAGTCCCTTAAGACGCGCTCGATTCTTCGTAGGCAGCTGGTCTGTAGCTATGACGAGTTCAGCACGGACACGCGTATGAACCGCATCCTCAAGGCGACGATCTTGCTCTTGATTCGCTCGGACATCGACAAGGCGCGCAAGAAGGCGCTTAGGCGGCTGCTCCCGTACTTCGCGGACGTGGATGACGTGGACCTCCCAGGCGAGGACTGGCACATGCACTTCGACCGGAACAACCAGACCTACCGCATGCTCATGAACGTGTGCTGGCTGGTCATGAAGGGCCTTCTCCAGACACAGAAGGACGGGAGCTTCCGTATGGTGGACTTCCTCGACGAGCAATGCATGAGCCACCTATACGAGAAGTTCATCCTCGAGTACTACAGGCGCGAGCATCCTGAGCTTTCCACAGGGGCGTCGTACATTAGCTGGGCGCTCGATGACGGCTTCGACGACATGCTTCCCGCAATGCACACAGACATAACGCTCAAGCGGGGAAGGATTGTTCTCATCATCGACGCGAAGTACTATTCGCACACGATGCAGCAGCAGTTCGACAAGCTTAGCGTCCATTCGGGCAACCTGTACCAGATATTTACCTACGTGAAGAACAAGGAGGCGGAGCTCGTCGGCACCCCCGAGCCGCATAGCGTGTCGGGCATGCTGCTCTACGCCAAGACCGACGAAGACGTACAGCCTGACGGCGTATATCAGATGAGCGGCAACCAGATCAGCGTACGGGCGCTGGACTTAGGCCAGCCCTTCGAGACGATATGCTCGCAGCTCGATGAGATTGCAGACGCGCATTTCTCAAAGAAGGTAGCTATGTTTGAAAGCCTGACGAAACATCTGTCCGCAATTGAAAATGCCGAGGAATTTGGCGAGTGGATTGTAGACCGAGAGAGCAAGGGCACCATAGACGATCCTATCCAGATGCCCTACGTGAACTACGGAACGACGGTTACTGACGTTGAGAAGGCAATCTACGACTTTGTCGACGAGCACCCCGAATACGATCTCACGCATTACCACGACATACTCAAGCGCAACAGCCTCACATGGGACAGCCGGGTAATGTCCGAGGCCGATGTATCGGAACTCGACGGCCAGGCGGTGATGGCGCTTCTGCTGGGAGCCGTGAGAGCAGAACGCTTCTGCAACGGAGCTCTACTCGGCTTCTTTGAGGACGGAAGCGTAAGGCGGTGGCTTCTGCGGCTGCGTGAAATTGATGAGATGACGGGTTAACGCTCTTGTAATCGGGAGGATTAATGCCAAAAAGCAAAGTAATCAAAGCAATCGTCGACGATGAAGTGAGCCTCGCACAGTCATTAACTAGGCTGCAGGTAATTGCGCACGATCTGAAGAATAAAGAGTTGGAAACATGGGCTGAGAACGAGCTTGTCGGTTACACTTCAGAAGATGATGCCCCCGAATATAGGCATGCAAAGAGCATTAACTTTACCTACTCAGGTATTAACAACATGGTTCATCAGGTAAAGAACATCCCTCTTGACCCAGGATTCCTCGGAATGGAAGTTCTTGAGCAAATTGCTGACGTGCGTTTCACGCAGAGCATAACTGCCTTCGAAGCACTATTTGATGGCGTTGATTCATCTGTTCACCTTGATCGCTCGATTTTTGCTAGCAAGGTGGATAAGAATTCGAATGGTGGGATTCAATGCTTTACCATCACGCAAAATATACCGAAATCATTCTTTCAGAATGCACTGGCGGAAATAAGGAATCGACTGCTCAAATCCTTCCTGTTGCTCGAAGAGGAATTTGGGTGCCTTGATGAGCTTGGCATAGACATCAGCAACCAACCCGCTTCAAAAATCGAACGAGTTAATTACGAGATCAATAGCGGGGTCTTGCGAGTGCAAGTTGACCCACCAGTCCAAAAAGATGAGCCGATGAGCAGCAAGATCGCCTGGAAGATTATCGTGCCTATCATTACCGCTGTCCTGGGTGGCCTCATTACCATCTTTGCGCAAAACCTGTTTGGGTTGGTGACGCCATAAACGATTGTTATTCAAACAGTGAGCTTGTGACAGCATACGACAATGTCTGTACCAGTAATGATGCGGGCATCGTTCATCTCTGCTTGCTTTACTAGATAGAGAGCGGACGAGCTTACGGAGACAGATAAATGTTGGCTAGGAAGCCATGCGAAGCGCGCAGGAGACATCGCAACAGCAGAACCACTAGGAAGTGAACGGAAGTAGCGCCCGACTCTCACCGACGGTGAGCATGCTCACGACGTCGAACCTGACCAGGATGTCCTCAAAGTCCAGGTGCTCGGCAAGGTAGGCAGTTGCCAGCCGTTCGAGCGCCGCGCGGTCCGCGCCCTCCTCGGGGAATCCCTCGCCGCTATTCTGCGTGACTTGGCAGGAGACGAAGACCAGATCGTCCACGTCACGGGCGATGAAGTCGGCTACGTCGCCGCCATGAGCCCAGCTCTTCCCCAGAATCTCGAAGCCCCCTGCGCTCGAGATAGACCCTGATGTCCTTCTTGGCCCTGGTGTCGATGGTTTCCATAACGTCCTCCTTTCTCTCGCGGTCGGCGACCTGAACAATCACCATCCTAGAGGGAAAGGAGTTTCGTTGCATAGCATCAGTGTCATCCACCCGCAGAGCGGGTGGTTTTCTGCCCTGTGTGCTTCGCACGCAGGGCAGGCTCACGAGCCAGGCTGTAAACGGCCTCTGAACAGGAAGATATGAATGGGAGGTCAGCTAATCAGCTGCCAAACTCGGGGCATAATGTACGATTCTTTCTTATGAACGTTGTAAGTCTTCAACTATTGAGATGCGTTTCGAATAATCAAATAAACGACGGAAGGAAACACGGCCTCGTTTACTTCAAGGGATGGTTGAGACGGTGTAATGAATACAACTAAATGCGATAATCTGCTCGTAGATATTAAAGGATGCACCAGATGGACGTCACTCCCCCTCGGTCGTCAACATTCGGGATCAAGTAAACTCAGCTTGCATGTTGAACTTCGTGTATGTTTACTCTCATCAGCGTGGAATCGTCCTAAAAAACTGAAACTCACCTGGAGCTCAGTGTTGAGTTCCACTTTAACATACGATAGCACTGGAATAGTAAAGATTACTTGAGAATAAAACTATGACCTGCAGAAATGTAATCGTATTGTGCGTAGCTGAGTTCACGATCACCAACATATGCGAAGAACCATGCGTATCGTCAACAACGATCTCCTTCGCTGCTCAATCTGGGTCTTAGCACTCCCCAATCGTCCTTTATCTTGTTTACTATTAAGCATTTGCGGATAGCGTTTTCAAATATTTTGCAAGTATGCTACCCTTAATTAAATAATAACAAGAGGATAGAGCGTATGGTGACCCAACTATATCGCCGAAAGGCGTACCTAGAAAAGATTCACTCATTCATCGGTGATACAGGAATTATCAAGGTTGTGACGGGTATCCACCGCTGCAGCAAGCCCTGTCTCATGGAAATAGTCGCTGAAGAGGCCACTGAGCATGGTACGTCAAAAGAAACATCGTCTTCATCAATCCCGAGAAACGAGGCCTAAGAAGCGTAAAAACTCCCAATCGTCTCGAGATAGCCATAGAAGAGCGTTTGCCTAACGAAACGGATGGCTCAGTGTACCGCTTCATCGACGAGATCAAGAGGGTTGCCGACTTCGAGGAGGTAGTCAACGCCTATCGCGCCGATGGCGGATTCTCAGTGTTTATCACCGGGTCGAACTCCTATCTGCTGTCCAACGAGCTCACGAGCGACCTCACCGGTCGCTACGTCGAAATTGAGCTATTCACCCTCTTACTCTCCGAGTATCTCGAGATACGTGAGCACTTAGGCAAGCCGCTGGCTCCCGAGGCCCGACTCTTCCGCGATTTCCTACATATCGGAGCGAGCCATGCATGACTTAAATTTAACGCTGTTCTACAAGACCTCGTTTCAAATCAGGTCGACGGAGCATGACGGTGACATTTTGTGGCACCTCATTTGCGAAATCAAAAACTGGATGAGTAAGAAATGGGATTCCAACGGTGTTGACATTCCACTCGACAACGAGACATGGTCACAATTCAAAAGCGGTTCAACAATTGTCTCCGAAGACCCAGAGGATACAATACGGTTTTACTCAAGTGTGTATTGGGATCATGAGGCACTGAATTATTGGGCTTGCTCTATAACTGAAACCGTGACGATAGAAGACCTTGCACCCAGGCAATGGATTACAGAAATCGGATTTGCCTACAAAGAACTCACTTATGGAACGGTATCTATTGTCCTCTCGTACGGGGACAGGCCGGGATATCTTGGCGAATGCCAGAAGGAGCCTACACCATCAGTCCCAGGGCTCGTCAACAGGCTAACCAGAAATAAGCATCTCAATTGCGAGCTATGTGGAATGCCTCTTCACCTCGAGGCACAAATGCTTCATGTTGGAGACTTTCCGACTTTTTGGAAGCTAATAGCCGATGAAAGCCGCGATACGCCCATTGTCTATTTGAGCCCTATGAGACATACAAATAATGGACAATCCACCATCGACCCCCAAGAGATTGCTCGAAATCTTGGGCCGAGTGCCATGGTCTATTACGCAACAGATCCAGCATTCAACGATGAGATGCGTGCGCTTCTACCAGACGAGAGATACAAATGCTACAACGGATTTGTACGCGTCTATACATCTATGCCTCATCTTGACAATTCTGGTGATTCTAGGCGTCACCGGTATTTTAAACCAAGCGTAATAAAAAAGATGGGTGCCAAAAAATTTATTCGAATTCTCAGACGAGCACTGGCACAGGACGTCTATTTCTACGAAAAAATGGTTAGACTTGACGTTGTAAAAAGCAAAATTCGCCGAGCCTCTATAGCAAAAGACGCTGAAGGACAGATTGCGGTTGCCGAAAATCGGATTAAGAACGCTGAAGAAGAATCAATGGGATTACTCATTGAGCTTGAAGAAGAAGCGAACGCCGCCCATCTTGAAAATGAGCAATTACAACGTGAGCTTGGCGAAGCACAGTCGAAAGTATTTTCACTTGAAACTCGAGTCCAAACAGCAGAAAGCGCTTTGAAGGGGACCAATGGTTCGCCTGTCATCGATGAAATTGATATGCAGCGATACTCGCCAAGAGCTCTATGCGAGTTATTTGAAACGATATATAGCGACAAAATTGATTTCACTGACCGAGCAATGAAATCGCTTAGTGAATGCGCCACTCGACCTGACGTGCTCTGGAACGCATTGTATGACCTGTGCACAATTGCTTATCCGTTGCATACAAAGCCGGGAGAGATAGACATAGCTAAAGATTTCAACAGCAATTCCGAGTTTGAATACTCGAGAGGCGCTGGAATGATGACGCGAAAAGACACCAAGCTTATCGAGCAGTATAGAGATATATATCGTGGACGAGAAATCAATGTGGAAACCCATATCAAGAAGGGGAGTAAAGAGTCAAGTAATCAATTTATCCGTATCTATTTCGGATTCGATAACGTAAGCAAGAAATTGGTTATCTCATCCGTAGGCAAACACCTAGACACGCATTCAACGAAATTTATGAAGTAAGCAGCAGTAAACTAATGCTAAAGCAGAAAGCTAGGCCTTCGAAATTTGCGATTCCTCGTTGAACCCCTCCAGCCAATTCGCCTGCCCCTATGAGTGTAAACAGGTGAATGCTGGCGCTACGCTTTGAGATTTGGACAGCATCGGCTATCTTAGCCCAATGTGAAGTTGGTCCCGAGGTGTCATCAACTCCAGTATGGTCTGGTCAACGCTTCATGATTATTGCACCGTAGCCTCTTCTACGAGCAGGATTCCATCTGTATCGGAGGCTGTCCCTCGGAAGACGCTTCCATCTACGAGAGACGAGTCGTCGTCCATGAAGTTCCACGCGTACTTGAAGAGGTTCTGCGCGTCACTTCCGAACTCCTCTGAAACCCTGTCTGTATAAAGGCATTGGTGATTGAGAGGCTCTTCAGCATCGGGATGAAATCGCTGAGCGTGATGCCCAGATGCGACGGTCGCGGACGGACGTCAGTTCACATATCAGGTATTGTACCAGCTTAGTTGTGACTCCCTGGGACGATGAGTGTACACCTGGTCGCCGCTATCTGCAGACTATATGGTCTGAGCTGTTTGCACTAGAACGGCACATATTCTCCTACTGCCACTTCGCCAGCGCAAGCCATCCCAGCCAGATCTACGGTTCCTAGCAGGGTCCATATCCAGCACGCCTAGCTGTGGTACGACAGCATGAGCTCCAACAAGCCTGTCACGGCAAGTTCGACCCCCACTACTCCGAACATTGACGCCCTCGTGGTGATCCGAGGTGAGTACGGGAACTAAGCGCAAGTGGTGTTCCAGGGCGAACTACGCAGCAATGCAGAGACACGTAAACGAACTGCTATCGTAAGCCGGAAAATCTCGCAGAGCGGTGATGGTCACGCTCTTGGCCGGCGCCCTCTGCACACTTCTGGTGCCTTTAACACTTTTAAGTCAAGAGCCGCATTGCCGACAAGGCCGTTTACATCGAAGGCGAGAACAGCAAGAGGAAGAGGATCATGGTGCCGGTAAAGGAAGTTGCCTTCTGGGGCCACGACTGCCACAAGCGGGCCCACCACGAGAGGACCAAGGTCATCGAGAAGTCCAGGGCCGCCATAGCGCGTGGCGACATGTCCGCGTCCGTCGCGCGCAGCTCGGTTCGCTATGTCAAGGATACGCCAGGCGCGAAGGCCCAGCACAACTGGATTCTCGACGAGGATAAGATCAAGGCCAACGCTGCCATAGATGGCTACTACTGCATAATCACCTCCGGGCAGGAATGGTCAGAGCACAACATCATCGAGACCTACCGTAGGCTCGTGCGCATTGAGGAGTCGTCCGCGTAATGAAGTCGACCATGGACGCATGCCTGGTCTACGTCTGGACCCGCGAGCAGATAGAGGCGCACTTCCTAGTCTGCTACGTGGCACTGCTCGAGATGTGCCTCGTGCAGGTCGACGTCGAGGCGGTGACGGGCACCCGATCCTCCTCCGAGGCGCTGCGCAACATGGTGGGCTGCCGTCTCGACGCCAACGTCTACCACTTCGACTACCGCACCGACCTCACAGACGCGCTCTGCGGCGCCGTGGAAGTCGATCTCTCGCGCGAGGCCATGACGAAGTTCCAGATGAACAAGGTCATATCGGTTGCGAAAAGGTCGAGGAGCTAGGCTGTTCCACTGCAGGAAATGTCGTTAGAGACGAGGTCGTTCTCCCAGTTCACACTAGACAAACGGCCTTATCTTACTGACAAAGTTAGGTTTTATTATCGCACCTTTTGTTCAAACTGTTTGCTATCCAAAGTGCCCTCCATAGCACCAGTTTTGCAACAGGCCGGATAAGCGTCGTAAGCGCTAAAGACTGGCTTTCATATCCTGCCGAATCCGTGCCCCCAGTTGATGCTTCTCCTAGAAGATTCCCCGAAGTCCCTTCTCGAATCTAAACATAAACCTCGAGCGCACTGTGATCCGTTTCTATCTCGCTATGGAGGGTGCCGCCTCTCGTATCACCTGCAGAAATGTTCCCTTCCCATTTCGACTGAGCGGGGTACAGGACGCTGTACCTCACCCCTATGACCGAACGCGTCATTTCGCTTAACCTTTTGCTCCATTCCACATAAGGCGAACGTACCTCTCATAGGAACCTGGATCTTGGGCAAGCTCCGCTATCTTCAGCTGCAAGGATAACGGGTCATGCTGCATGCTTTACTCTTTTGCAACCGGAAACTGACTCGAGATATGGTGCTCCATTCAGAACAAGCGCGCTATTTCCTAGGTCTAGACGCTTCCGAAATAACGTAATCGAATCGACGTTTGGCCTTTTTCAACCTAATCTCAACCTCGTTATGGCGCTCGGCATGTAGCGCATAACCCGGTGTCTCGATTCCAGTCAATAGATGAGCCATTTCGCCGTCAAGCACCCAAACCACCCTTCAACCATCTTTCAGATCACCGCAACATGCCGGATTGGCCTCGATATAATCGTAGAGAAGCTTGTCCACTTCTTGGATATAGGAGGATGAACACAAGTAGAAGGTTGCAGCAACCTCCATAACCTCGATGAAATACCTCTCCATGCACCATGTATATGAGATTCGATGATGCCGAGCATCAAGCTCGTCCATCTGGCTTAGCTTATCTTCTATTATCTGCTTTAGCAGCCCCTTTATCGAAAAGTGTTCAGGCTTCATAAGTTGATCGATATCGAACGCCGCCCGAAACGCACCTTGCTTATCCGAATAAAGGGATACAAGAGGCTGACCATGCTGAGCCTCGTCCCTCAGTTTAGTCAGCAACGCGTATACTCCACCCCTGTCAAACAGTGCTTTCAGCAAATTTTCGAATCGCTGACGATTGGAATCGTCTTCATCTAGCTCCTTTCTCATAAAACACCGAAGGGATTCCGTCAGCGTCACACCAGATGAAATGAGGTTTGTGGCAAAACAGTTCGCGTCGATTCTGGTCCGTTGGAAAGCTTGCTCTGCACTCGCGCAATGCGTCATGGTCATAACGCGGTCGCTCACGTAGCTCTCAAGCCCTTCTGAGTATCTTTCATAATTCCAGCAGAACATTTCGAATAGCTGCCAACGATCCTCCATCATTTGTGCCATCTTGATGCTTTTCCAAACTGCAGGCGCATATTCATCGGCGATTGGCTCAATTGATTCAATGACCTCGAGAAGATCATCTGGAGCGTCCTCCGCCTTGATAACCGTAAAAGAGTCCATTTTCATCTCCATCCATCCATTCGTTTATAAGAATGTGGGAGCGCCGGCAAACTGTACCTAATCCCAGAGCTCCATATTCACCATCGCGTACAGCGGGACATTCCTCATCCAGTCTTGCTCGCGGTATCCTGACAGGCTGAAACGCACGGCTTCAACATCCGGATGCGAATCTTTGAACGCCCGGAGGCTCTTCGACCGCAAGTTCTCCTCGGCCTTCACTTCGATGGCAAACACGCTGTTCTGCTTTTGCACGAGGAAGTCTATCTCGCCAGAGGAGTTCTCCGCCGACCAGTAGTAGGGGGTGAGCCCGCAGTCGGACACGAGCTGCTGGCAGACGTACTGCTCGGTGAGAGACCCCTTGAACTCCTCGAAGATCCCATTGCCCCCGATGACCGTCTCCTTGTCCAGCTGCGCCATTGCCCCGAGCAGCCCAACGTCGACCAGGAAGAGCTTGAACGCCGCGTCGTCTGCGTAGGGGGCCAGGGGGATGCCGGGCTTGGATATCCTGCGGACGACCGTCGTGATACCCGCCTGGGCGAGCCACGTGATACCGGAGCGGTAGTTCCTCGCACGGGCCTCCTCCGCGATGTGGCTGAACACGAACTTCTTGTTCTCCCGGCCCAGATGTGTCGGTATCGACCTCCATGCGGCGAGTGTGTACTCGGTCTCAGTTCGGCCGAGGTGTTTCGAGATGTCGCGCTCGTAGCCTTGTAGTATCTCGAGCTGGACTTCACGCACATCCTCGAGAAGCCCCCGTTCGAGAAAAGTATCCACCGCCTCGGGCATGCCTCCCACGTAGTAGTACTGACGAAGGAGGGGGGCGAGCTTGCCGGAGAAGTCGTTTATCAGATCGGCGTCTCCCGATTCGATCAGATTGCAGAAGCTCTGGTTTCCCGTTGCCGCGAGGAATTCCCGGAAATGGAGGGGGTGGAGGTCGAGCGTGTTTACCTTTCCCACGGGATACCCGCTGCCCTCGTGGACCGTGATACCTAGGAGAGATCCCGCCGCAGCGACCGCGTACCCGGGGGCGTTCTCGCAAAAGTATTTGAGGGAGGTGAGCGCTTTAGGGCACGCTTGAATCTCATCTAGGACGACGAGGGTGTCGCCTTCCGACACGGTCTGTCCGGTCTCGAATTGTATGGCGGAGATGATGCGCGAGATGTCGTAGCCGATTCCGAACTGTTCGCGCATACCGGGGTTGTCATCCAAGTTAACGTACGCAACGTTATCGAAGCATCGTCTTCCGAACTCTTTGAGCAGCCACGTCTTGCCGACCTGGCGCGCGCCGTTGAGGATGAGGGGCTTTCGGCGGGGCCTATCCTTCCAAGCAATGAGCTCATCCATGAGAAACCGTTCCATGCTTTCCTCCTCATAAATAGATTACGTCCTTATTTTCGCATTTACTGGTGAAAATAAGGACGAAAAATAGCTTAATTTGGAGAAAATCATGCGAAATTTATTCCCATTCGATTGTCGATATTCAGGCGTCCGTGAACTCAATATGTACTCTGCTCTGCACTTATATTAACTCTCAGCAGCGCGAAATCATCCTAAAACTGGCACTCACCTGAAACCCACCACTGAGTCCCACTTTAGCATACGAAAGCACTGGAATAGTAACAGGTTACTGGGAAGCAGCACCTATGAACTGGCAAAACGTAGTTCGGTTTCGCGCAACTGAGTTCACGCTGAGCTGTTCCGAAACGAAGCGAGACGGAGGCGAGCAGAGCACTCGCCCGTCTTCTCCTCCACGATCGAATCGCTGCTGAGCAGAAGGGCGCAGAATTGAGATTTATCTTTCTCATCTGGCTTTCGCGGGTTTCTTTTCCGGAAGCTCTGCATACATACCATCCAGAAGTTCCAGAACAAGCGCTGTATCTTCAAATCTATCAAATACATGCATCAGTGTCTTTGAGCCTTCATACGGATAACGCAATTCTGAATCGGCAAGTAGCCTATCCGATGTAGGCGTTCTCTTCAAAAACAGTTCATTATCGCCAATATCGCCTATCAACTTGCCATTAAGATACACAAGATATCCGCCCATCATGGATCGTATAACGACATCGCCTGCTACAGAAAAGACGTCACGAACATATTCATTGAATTCATTCACCTTGATCGCGCTCCCATCAAATTTGAATTTGTACGACTCAGCCGAAGCAGTCTTAGCAGGCGCTTCTCCCCAAGTACCAGGCGGATGCACTCGTCAATCGGACTCAACGCTTAAAACCTGCAAGATCGTGGGTTATACGCCGATCGGATTGCCATACTCGCGCAACATAGCGTTGCGGTTAACGATCCACTGTTTCCCATACTTGCAGGCGTCCACGCCCGGTACTATCTTTCCGTACGCAATGGCTTTGCGCAGAGTCGACTCGCTCAGGCCCCAGAGTTCGCTTGCGTCCGAGAACGACATGAGGCCGTCAAAGGGCGTCGCCTGTCCTCTTGTTGCCATCAAGAAACGGGTGGTCGGATATGATGCCGAAGGCATACCTACACGTCTCCTCAATAGCGCTTGGATACAGGTCCGCACCATCGAAGGTTTGGAACGGCTGCGCTAGCACCGAATCTAGGAATCCTTCATCGCGCAAGTCGCCAAGTCCGCCGAACTGTTCGATCGTCGCCGCATGGATGACGAGAACTTCTTCTCTGGAGAAGGCCAGCGCGCTCACTTGGCAAGTTCTTCGAACACGTCAGCATACTCATCCATAAAGTCAACAGCCACATCTATGGCATTACCGATTCCTTGAGCTGGCTGGATGACAACCCAAGGCTTGTTGTTTTTTAAGATGGTGACCGACCTACCAGTCCTATTCACCTCTGCCGTCACACGAGAGAAATTATTCTTGGCCTCTGCAAGGCCCATTGTCAATGCTGCCATTTCCGGCCTCCTTATATATTAGCTAGAATTATAGCCAATATATAAGCGCTATCAATCGAAAATATAGACAGTCAATACCTGTGAGCCCGATTTGCGACCGCGAATCGGGAGCACTATAAATCGAACGGTTATTTAAGGAAATCTTTTTTAGCAAATCGAAAAAATATCCCGTTAATAGAGAGTTTTAGCTTGAAAGCTCTACTCCCACTCAATCGTCGATACTCAAGCATCCGTGAATTCAACACGTGCTTTGATCTGTGTATATACTTACTCTTAATAGCGCGAAATCGCCCCAAAACTAGAACTCACCTAGAACTCAGCGCTAAGCTCCATTTAGCACGCGAAAGTACTGAAATGGTAACAGGTCACTGAGGAGTTAACTCCTGAACAGTGAAAACGCAAAACAATTTATGCTTCTGTTTCCCAACGTTCTTATCGCCTATCGTCATAAAACACTTGAGCGCGGGCACAGACCCCCTGCTTAAAATTACAGAGCAATATCTCACCTTGGCAAAAATTAGATCCCCCAAACGGGAACTGCCTGAACGGTTCGCGTGATGAGATATGGCTCTGGAGTTTGGCAAATAACATGGCCAAAACCTACCTCATAACCGGAAAGGTTTTCAAGGCAGGCAAAATTCTTCACAGCATCCTTTCTTACCGTCGCTGATACCTTTATCTCAACAGGATGTAGAATATGCCCATCTTGAATAACGAGGTCAATTTCTCTTTTCTTGGCATCACGGTAGAACCAGACATCGTGCAGACTCTTTCCTGAGTTCATAAAGCTCTTAAGAATCTCGGAGACGACAAATGTCTCAAAGATATGCCCTGCTGCTGCGCCATTTCGCAACTGATCAGGTGTTGTCCACCTAGTTAGATGACATACGAGACCGGTATCCATGAAAAAAATCTTCGGAGTCTTCGTCAGACGCTTGTCGATATTTGGCCAAAACGGTTCGATAACGCGCACAATATTGGAAGCCTGAAGAACTGAGAGCCAGGCTTTGACCGTCTTATGATCCACGTCGACGGCGTTTGCAATATCAGAGGCATTTAGAAGTTGACCGGTCCTTGCTGCACATGCAACCATAAAGCTGTAAAACTTTGCTTCGTTCTTTACGCTAACAAGTTCGCGAACATCGCGCTCAAGATAGGCAGCTACGTAGTCAGTGTAGAAGAGATCCCAATCAATGTTGGAGTCTTGCAGCTCTGGCATCGAACCCCGATGAATTAAGTTCCAAACGTCCGTCAAGGGCGAATTCAAAGAATCGGCCATCACTTCTGGAATGTAAGGATGGGGGTTGGAAGAATTACCGGAGAGTTCCCTCAGACTCAAACCGGGCATCTCTAGAATCCGTATCCTTCCCGCTAGGGACTCGCTCACACCCTTCATAAGATGATATGTTTGCGAACCGGTAAGTACAATGCGACCCTTTTCCTCCGATTGATCAACGATCCATTTTATCGGCGAGAAGAGCTCTGGCACGCGCTGCACTTCATCGATAATAAGCGGAAGGGTCTTTGATTCGAAAAAGAGGACAGCGTCCTCTTTGGCAAGAAGATAGTCCCTGGGATTTTCCATCGAAACATAGTTAAAATTATTACCGAGATGCTGTTTGAGTACGGTTGTCTTTCCAACCTGGCGAGCACCGGTCACAAGCACAACTTTTCCCTGCTTTAGCATTGCGTCAATCGTTAGTTCAATTTCACGCTTTATATACATACAAGGACCTCCCGGCAACAGGAGGTTATTGTCTCATTGGTATCCAATATTGTCAAATTTGGGAATTATATTCTCAAATTTATCTTTCTCATCTGGCTTTCGCGGGTTTCTTTTCCGGAAGCTCTGCATACATACCATCCAGAAGTTCCAGAACAAGCGCTGTATCTTCAAATCTATCAAATACATGCATCAGTGTCTTTGAGCCTTCATACGGATAACGCAATTCTGAATCGGCAAGTAGCCTATCCGATGTAGGCGTTCTCTTCAAAAACAGTTCATTATCGCCAATATCGCCTATCAACTTGCCATTAAGATACACAAGATATCCGCCCATCATGGATCGTATAACGACATCGCCTGCTACAGAAAAGACGTCACGAACATATTCATTGAATTCATTCACCTTGATCGCGCTCCCATCAAATTTGAATTTGTACGACTCAGCCGAAGCAGTCTTAGCAGGCGCTTCTCCCCAAGTACCAGGCGGATGCACTCGTCAATCGGACTCAACGCTTAAAACCTGCAAGATCGTGGGTTATACGCCGATCGGATTGCCATACTCGCGCAACATAGCGTTGCGGTTAACGATCCACTGTTTCCCATACTTGCAGGCGTCCACGCCCGGTACTATCTTTCCGTACGCAATGGCTTTGCGCAGAGTCGACTCGCTCAGGCCCCAGAGTTCGCTTGCGTCCGAGAACGACATGAGGCCGTCAAAGGGCGTCGCCACCTCCGCGCCGTTTTCCCACAGCTCATCACAAGAGAGGTCAAGGTCGTCGTTCCAGACAATACCATAGCCTCCTTGGTCTACCTTTACGTCTCTGAACAGAGTCTCGTCTTCCAGTATTCTGAAGGCAGAAAAACGCTGCATAAGTGGAGACACATCGTAGATTTTTGTAGTGCCGTTGGTAAACTGAACGCTCAACTTTAGGTCAGCCAAGGCAGAGACATCCTTTACCTTATGGAATTTCATAGTGCGCCTCCTTTAGTCAAGCGGGTCGAGCTTTTTGAATTCCTGCGTCTCCCACATCTTAAAGAGCTCGGTTCGGTGTAAATCTATCCACTCCCGCACCATATCAGCAGCACGAGCGGGTAGGCTGCCATCGATTACCTCACCGGACTTAATATCAAACGCTGCGGTATCCTCGCCGTAAATCGCATGCACGTGCGGCGGGTTGTGCTCCGATCCCAAGAAGTACATACGTATAACTATTCCGTAAAACCTTGCAAGTGTTGGCATGTAAGTCCTTTCTTTTTTCTATTATATCACGTTAACGTGATATAATAGAAAAGTCTTAGCATAAAAATAAACTATCGACGTCTCCCATCGAAGTTACCAATCGCAGGATTTTATTCACAAAGCTGGATATCAATGTCCTCGGCCTCTATAAAAATCTGACCGTTGTTCATATAAATCTCGAGCTTTCCCAGTTCTGGTTCTACGACCTCATAAAGCACAGTCGGCATAGCCACATCCAACGATCAAGCAAAGTTACTCACCTCGTTTGCCCAAATGTGCGCCACTGTAGGTACGCCACTAAGATCGGTCGGTTTCCTAACTTCCGAATGATCCTCAATGATCAGATGGAAGACTTTCTCCTCAAAGTCACAGAAACCCACGTTCAAATCATGGGAAGCGTTACCTCGTCGAGAAGTTCCGCAAAGCTTTTCATCCGCTTTCCCATCCCGTTACTACTTTGTTCACCTACAAACTGGAGAAAATAAGGACGCAAAAAATGTTAGTAGCGGAGGTTTTGAGTTGCAACTACTCCCACTCGATCATCGCATAACCCGTTTTCATGTACTCAGCAGGGTGATTGGCTGGGAAAATGAGGCTTCGTCGTCGCGAGTAGATGAGTTTCAAATTCGCATGCCTCGTCGCAACAAACCTCACTAATCTCATGCACTCCTCAGAGGTTGGCTCTTTCTCCGATTATGCGAACAGTGTCCATGGTATCCACCACTGAGACCGCGGAGGCATATGGATTCAGACGCGTATACGCGCTCCATATGCGGGCAATTTCATCGGAGCCTTCAATCTCTCGACTAACAAGCTCATAGTCTTTCATAATGTCTGAGGAACCACGATGCTCCGAAGTCCGCTGTACGGCCTCCCGCAGCATCTCCCAATCAATCGTCTGTTCGTACAGTCTTACGAGCGTGGCGAGGTCGTACAGATCTCGAGCACGCGTGGTAGCGACACCACGCTTCACTACCGCCTCGAACTTCTCTGCGATACACGTCTCTAACGGGTACGACATCAAATGAATCGACCCCTCCCCGAACAGGGTGAGGAACTAGTATTCAATCTCCCTCGGGGTGATGACGTCGCCCGTCGTGACATCAACCTTCAATGGCGTCCTCATACGCCCGAATATCGCAGTCAGATGTGCACGCAATCCGCCGTAGTCGTCGTCCTTGCGGATGGGCTCTACTCGCTCGAACGCAAAGACAATCCCATCTCCCAAGTTAATGGAACAAATATCTCGCATGGCGACCGAAACTGTCTCCTCGCTCACCGTCAGAGCCCTAATAGTCGCATCTAAATCCATGGTGGTACGCTGCGCCACACCCATCATCGAGGAAAGAAGCAACCCTCCCTTGATGACGAAGTGTTCACGGTACTGCGTCCTCTCTAGTCTCATAAGAAGGTGCTCGAAAAAATAGCGCTGCATAATCTCCTGGGCAGAAAGGCCGTACTCCTTTGCCAGAGCCTTCGCTTTGCCTCTCAGGCTCGCATCGTTGAGGATTGTCATGACAGCACCTCCAAGTACATCTGAATCTCTGCGGTTGCGTTCATGACCTTTGCATAACGCATCAGCTGGGGCAAGTCCTTCTCGGGAGAGTCAAAGTACGCATTCATGGCCTGTCTGAGAAGTTGGGTGTCAGCCTCGCCGCGTCTGCGCGCCATCACGAGGTCACAGATGCTGCGTTCGCGGTCGTGAAGCAGCAGCAGCGTGCCCGCGGGAGACTCGCCTTGCACCACACCTAGACCATAGAGCCCCTTGTCCTCATGCGAAACAAGACAGTTGGGAAACTCCCCTACTATGCCATCGTCCTTGTATCCCCGGGGGAGCGAGATCTCGTACACACCCGGCACGATATCAGTCATGCTGTGGAGGTAGAGCGAGCTACTGCAGCGAAAGACGACTTTCGGCCAGCGAAGCGAGACGACGGCGAAGTCATCTAACGGTGTATCCGCGAGTGCGAAGACCCCACGGCTCTCCTTGACCGCTACGCCCTGGGAAACGAGCAGCTGCAACATGCTTGATGAGAAGCCCGCCTCACGTGCCTGCTTGGTGGTAACGCGACCGGCGCTTTCATGCATGAACTCTATGAGGGCGTCCTTTTTCGTTTTTCCTCCAGTGGTAAGACATACGGCGCTCATACTTATAATATAGTATATATTGCCATATTTGAACATCAGATATTTCTGCAAGAGAGGATCTCAGTTCTTCGATTAATCGAAGGTTGCAATTTTCAGCCTCATACTCGCGGCGTATGTAATGAAAAAGAATCCTGGTAGGGTTGTGTATGTATACAAGCGCATCTTTTTCCGTTACGTCTTCTATTAAACCTTCCAGACGAGCATGTGCGCTTTCTACGATTCCGTGATAGTGGTTGTTTCGCACAATGAGAGAGCTATTGCAAAGAAATCGTCACTCTCGCATTACTATTGCCGGTTTTCGAGGCTGAAAAAGCGGGGTGACTACAAAGTGACAACATGGCTTGGGCCAAAACAGGCGTGCGGCTATAAACGCGGTGAAAAGACTCTTCGCGCTTTGGCATGTTTTGACATCTAGTCGCTTCTCTTGGCAGAGAGTCGCAACGCGTCACCCCAGCGCAGTGGAGTGAAGAGCATTTCTGCAAGTTAAAACCCATAAAATAAGCCCCGAAATTCGAATATTTCAGGGCTTTATTGCGTTTGTCACTCCCCGAAAGTCCTGGTGACTTTATTCAAGAAAGAGAACTAAATGCAAGCCACCGCTACCAGACGCGTAAGGTAAAACTAGATGAAACGGCCTATTTCCCTACTCCTACTCTTTCACACTCGTCTGCCGTGGCACCATTCCAGTTGATTCTAGCTTGGTCGTCGGCTTCAACCGTCTTGCCGACGAATCCCGCCGCATGTCTTCGCGTAGACGTTTGGAACAAACCCTGGGACAGATTCGCAAACTTTTTCGAAACCGCAAGCCCGCAGTTTCGTTTTTGTTCCGGGAACAAAAACGGGAAGGTTTTGAGGCTCTTAACGCCCAAATACAGGCGCTAAAATGGTCGATTAGCCGCTTTGACGCCGTAACCGCGAGACGAATCGTAGCCAGTAGTTTTACCGTCTTGCATTTCAGCAGGTCAGAAAGGATATATGAGAGCGATGACTGAAAGAATCGTCGCAGGCGGCTTTACATATGCCTTTAATCACGATTCAGCACTGCTCGATAAGCTGCTCGCTTCATGGACAAAGGAGCCCTTCAGTGGATCGGAGCTCGAAAATCAATGATTCCCCAAGTCAGGTAATCCCATTTTCCTTTCTCCCTATCGAACTCAGGATGCTCGTTCAAAAACCTCGCGACACCTTTCTCCATGCGCGCTAGCAGGGCAGTTAAATTGAGAGTAATCTTAATACGGCAGTCGCCCTCAATTCCATTCGGCTCCGGTGAGCTGGCGGCACCATATCCGATAACCAGCTGGCTGTCGTCCTCGAAGACCTGCATGCCAATCGAATGGAACGGCGAGTATTTTGCTCCCGTGCCGTCAACAACCGAAGATCCGGTATGGAGCACGGCGTTTCGCAATTGGCAAAAATCGGATGCGGTGAAGTTATCCTCCCGCATGAGCGCACTCATTGTTCGCTCGATATGAACCCGACTTTGTTCGCGAGATCGGTTGATGTCGTCAACCACAGGGGCGCTAGGAAACCCGAGGTACCTCGTGCACCAATCTCGCTGTCCATCTTTATTGCTAGAGTCAATCAAGTTCGCGCAAACATCCGGAATGGTGACCAGAACCGTCAGACATGAGATTAGCAGCCCGGCATCGAACGCCATGCGAGCCTCTCCGATCAGATTTCTCGGAGAGCGTTCAATGATTCGCGGGGCGCCTTGGGGCGCATCCGTTTCGTTTTCGGCCTCAGGAAGCGATAGGTCAAGCTCCAAGCACATCAGTCACCCCTCGATTTCTATGTTCTCGCCACCATCGTTCGGAACCAGCTTCACCGAGTAATTGAGCTGTGCCGCCGTTTGGCACAAGGTCTCCACCTTCATAGTCTTTGACTTCAGGCGCTGGTCGAGCGCCTAAGGTGTGAGGCCGAAGCCAAGGGCAAGGGATCGTTGTGAGCATCCCTGGGTCACGTCCCGAAAAGTAGCGTAAGAGAAGCACCTCAGTGATGTAAAAGAAGTGCGGTTATTTCCTAGAATATAGTCACCACAACCAATCAGAAAGGAAACAACCGCAATGCAAACTCTACACGAATCTGAGCTCTCATACACCCAAGATCACAAATTAGATCTCAATGGTATTGCACGAACTCTGCTTGAAGATGTGGTAAATACCGTAATGGTCAAGCAAGTAGAAGAGCTGGGATGTGTCCGTAATGGATATCGCGAGCGAAAGCTTGTAACCAAGTGAAACCCTCACACTTAAAGTACCTAAGCTTCGTTTGATAGCGAAAAAGCCCGTAGATCATTCGCCGACCAGGTCCGCACTCACATGACATGGCGTTGCGGTTAACGATCCACTGCTCCATCTGCCACCATATGCGCAGCACGATATGGTTATGTAAATGGTCGGGCACCTGATGACAATGACCAGAGCGAGGACAATCACTCCAAGTACCATACTTGCGAAGTTAGCTACCGCAATATTGTCGATGCAGCAGCTGTCTCAGGGTTTCGCGCTTAGCACTCGCAATTCGAGAGAATCATCCAGCCAGCCCCACGACATGCTGAAGTCATTCAGAGTTATTCCTTTCCTCTGTCGAACTGGGCGGCATCATCGTACATCGTCCATACGAAGAGGCCATCGTTTATCGTCCATACGAAGAGGCTGTCGTCTATCATCCAACTATAAACGCTAACTTCTCGAGTTTCATTATTCTTAGTCTCATCATTCTTAGTCTCATCATTCTTGAAACATTCCTTGTAATTCAGCGGGTTGACTAACGATTGATCATTATTAGAAAAGGGTTTTTGTTTCAACTTCAAAAATGTCACTACTTTATAGAACCAATATCGAGACAGCTTGCCATTTTCCCTTCTGATCCAACAGCGTCCAGCAGCATCCTTGAAAATGAATGTATCAACTTTCCATTTCTCGTCGTTGATAATCGGCCGTACTTTACCAATTGTTTCTTTAATTGCAGATAATTCCTCAGGATACGTCCAAGGGCGCTTATCAGTTCTTTTTTTGTTATTAACAACAGCAAATGAAATGAACTCCCCAGGAACCAAGATGGGTTGAAGAAGGAGCGTCTTCACTCGCTCGTCTTTCCTCCTACCTTCTTCCATTTTGTATGCTTCGCCATAAACAGCTAGATTTCTAATGGGGGTCTGTGATTGGTTGAGCAATATTATTCCGGCATGGTACTGTGGTTTATCTTCACGCGGAGGCTGCCCGAACTTATTGCCACTATTTCGCGAATCGTTTTCTTCCTTCTCGTCACAACGGTCATCGTCAACGCGCGCCCACCAAGCACTGATCTGCTCAGCCTGAGCTCTGATCTTCTCCTTCTGGCCTCGATAGACTTGAAAAAGCCCTATAGTCGAACCCATGACAGCCAATAGCGGAGTTGCGATATTGTTGATAAACGACATCAAATCCATTAGACGCTCCAAAAAATTCTCAATTCGAGTATCGTTGACGCAATCCCTCATCGTTTAAAAAGAATTGCTCGCTCTACGGTGAAACGCTGTCATTCCCAATTGCATTGAGCTCCCGTACTGGAAGGCGATTAACCCATCTTCAGAACACCCATATAGACGCAAATCGACCCATACAATACGCTAACAGGTACTTTGTCTATTCCCACTCAATGGTTGCGGGCGGCTTCGGTGTAATATCATACGCAACGCGGTTCACACCGGCAACTTCACCAACAACGCGAGAAGAAATACGGCCCAGAAGCTCATACGGCAGCTTTGCCCAGTCCGCGGTCATGGCGTCACTCGACTCAACCGCACGCAGAATCACCGGACGGGCATACGTGCGCTCATCGCCCATAACGCCCACGCTGCGGATATCGGGTAGCACGGCAAAGTACTGCCAGACGCTATGTGCGGAGTTGCGCTCGCCCGTTTCTTTAAACAGGCGCGCATTATAAGCATCGATCTCTTCTCGCACAATGGCATCGGCATTTCGCAAAATCTCCAGTTTCTCAGGCGTTACCTCGCCGATAATGCGAATGGCAAGACCGGGACCTGGGAATGGTTGCCTGTATACAAGGTTCTCTGGCAAGCCAAGAGACACGCCCAACTCACGAATCTCGTCCTTGAAGAAGTGATCAAGAGGCTCAATCAGGTCAAAGTGCACGCCTTCGGGGAATGGAATCAGGTTGTGGTGGCTCTTGATGGTCGAAGCCTTGCCGCCCGTCTTGCGAGCACCGGATTCAATAATGTCAGGGTAAATGGTACCCTGCGCCAAGAACTGAACGCCGTCCAGCTTCTGAGCCTCCTCGAAGAAGACCTTCCAAAACTCGGTGCCAATAAGTCGCCGTTTCTGCTCCGGCTCAGTCACCCCGGCAAGCAACTTTGCATAGCGCTCCTCTGCATGCACGTGCACCAGCGGCACGTTGAACTGCGTACGGAAGACCTGCTCTACCATCTCAGGCTCACCCTTACGGAGCATACCGTGGTTCACAAAGACGCAGGTCAACTGATCGCCAATGGCACGGTGGACAAGAGCCGCAACAACGGAAGAGTCAACGCCACCGGAAAGCGCCAAAATGACGCGACCGTCGCCAACCTTCTGGCGAATCTCTGCCACCTTCTGCTCAATGATGTTGTCCATGGTCCACGTGGGCTCAAGGCCGCAGATATCAAAGAGGAAGTTGGAAAGCATCTGAGAGCCAAACTCGGTGTGGTTGACCTCAGGGTGAAATTGCGTGGTATACAGCCGGCGCGCAGGATCCTCCATGGCTGCCACGGGACAAACGTCGGTGGAAGCGGTTACGATAAAGCCCTCGGGCACAGACGAAACCGCATCGCGATGGCTCATCCACACGGTCTGCTTGTCAGGAGTGCGGTCAAAGATCTTGCTGCGTGAACCGACCTCGTTAAGCGACAGACGCGCCGGGCCATACTCGCCCTTCTCGGTGTGTCCAACCTCTCCACCTAACGTTGCCGCAATGATCTGATGGCCATAGCAAAAACCAAAGACCGGTACGCCAAGTGCCAGCACGTTCGGATCGATATGCGGAGCGTCCTCGGCATAGACGGAAGCAGGCCCTCCAGACAAAATCAACGCCGATGGTTTCATGGCACTCAGCTCATCGGCAGAAATATCACACGGAACAATCTCGGAGTACACGTGTAAATCACGCACACGACGCGCAATCAATTGCCCATACTGGGCACCAAAATCAAGCACGGCAACAAACTGCTGGGGCCTTGCCTCATTCATGAAATCTCCGCTTCTCCGGCAACGCCGGGCTTCTCGCCAGCGTAATCCCTGCACTGGCAACTTGTTGTGCCTTTCCATGATACATTTCCTGCACGATATTCCCCACAAGAAAACGTCTCTGCATATGATTTTTCGACAGTTTGGCGTATAGTGATAGGCCAACCATCGGGCAAAATGAACACTACACGCAAAGGAGTCCCCGTGGCCAAGTGGTTTTCAAAGAAGTCAAAACACATGCGCGACTTCGATGAGGACGCGGCTGGCGTACATGCCAACCACGCTGATATGGATGCTTTTACCAGGGCTGAGCCATCGACGACTCCGCAAACACTCGGCAATGCGCGGCAAGCAAGCGTCGCTTCTGCTCGCGAGCCCCAGGGCACCTTTGATTCTCCGTTTACTCGCGAGCCTTTAATTGGCAACACCAACGCACAAAGCGGTTGGAAAGCGAGAAGTGCTGAAGACTTGGAGCCTCATACGGTACGACGCGCCTACGCCGCACCGTCTTCAGAACCCACACATACCCGCCATGCACGAATTGGCGTTGCTCAGCATGCAAAAAGCCGGGCCGAAGGCGTGAGTGCCTACGCTCAAAAAAGACGCGGGTCCAAAAGACACCGCAAGCTTAAGATCTTTTTTGGCATCTTTGCAACCCTGTTAATTGCGGCAAGCGCCGTGGCTCTGTGGTGGCTTTTTGATACAAATGCCAAGCTCCGTAGTGGCTTGGATGCCAACCTCCAAAGCGCACTGGTAAAGGCCAAAGATTCCGACCCGTTTTATATGCTTCTCTTAGGTGTCGACAAGGACGAAGACAGGTCCGAAAATTGGGGCAGCGACACCTCAAACTTTCGCGCAGACACCATTATCTTGGCGCGAGTTGACCCCAAGAATAAAAAGATCACTCTCATTTCCATCCCCCGAGATACCATGGTTGACATGGGAGCCGATGGTAAGCAGAAAATAAACGCTGCCTATTCGCTGGGTGGTGCAGCGAACATGGTCAAAGTGGTTTCCAAATTCGCCAACGTCAATATCTCGCATTATGCCGAAGTTGACTTTGAATCCTTTACAAAGATTGTCGATTCCATCGGTGGCGTTGACGTCAACCTCCCGCAACCGGTAAAAGACGTACAATATGCCGGTATTGACCTCCCCGCCGGTGAGCAGACCTTAAACGGTGAACAGGCGCTCGGACTCAGCCGCAGCCGCCATGCGTACGACGACTATGGCGGAGGAGATTTTTATCGCGCAGCCAACCAGCGTATGATTCTCATGGCCATCGCGAAAAAGGTTCTGAAGCTTGACCCCGCTGCTATGGCTTCTGCGGTATCGCAGATTGCCGACAGCGTTACCACCGATATGAGTGTCACCGATATTGTGGGGCTTGCCCTCCAGTTCCGCGGCATCAACACCGCAGAGGACATGTATTCGGGACGTACTCCCACAGAATCTCAGCTCATTGACGGCGTGTGGTATGAAATAGTCGACAAGGACGCTTGGCGCACGATGCTTGGTCGTGTAGAGAAGGGCCTGCCTCCTCTTGAGGACGCAAACACCGATGAGACAACCGGTGTTGCCGGAACCGTTGCAGGCGATCCCACCGCAGAGTCCTCCATTAAGCCCGACTACACCGGCGACGTTGCCGTTATGAATGGCACTGACAAGCAAGGTCTTGCGGCACAAAAAGCAGCGGCTCTTAAAACCGCGGGATATAATGCATTTGCCGAAAATTCGGACGAAAATCTTGATTCTTCCAGTATTATTTACGATGGAACGAAAGAAGGTCGCGCAAAGGCATACGGTGTAGCGAAGACACTGAATATTCCCACGAGCGCCATCAAACCAAATGACGGTTCGTATCCCACTGACGTGGATATCACCGTTATTCTCGGAGCGGAACAGATAACGTAAAGGAGTACCAAAATATGAGCAATCTTGATATGACACCGATCATTACCATCCTTGCCGGAGTCATCTTGGTTCTGCAGTCCATCTACATCGCCCTTGCCTTAAAGAAAGGCTGGACAATCAGGGTAAAGCCTATTTGGCTTCTTTTGTGGGCAATTCTTCTTGTTGGCGGTATCTACTCGATGATTACCGGAAATCGCTTCATCCAGTAGCCAAAACTCCAAAATCTGCGCGCATTTATACGTTAAATCGGAAATGCATAACGTCGCCGTCTTGGACGACGTATTCCTTGCCCTCCATGCGAAGCTTGCCGGCGGCCTTGCATCCGGCTTCTCCGCCAAGCTTGACATAATCCGTATAGCTTGCAACCTCAGCTTTAATGAAGCCACGCTCAAAGTCCGAATGGATAACGCCCGCCGCTTCAGGAGCCTTTGCTCCGATGCGCACGGTCCACGCCTTCACTTCCATTTCACCGGCAGTAAAGTAACTCTGAAGACCCAGAAGTTTATACGCTGCCTGTGCAAGCGTGGCAAGGCCCGAGCGTTCAAGGCCGAGAGACTCCAGGTACTCCGCAGCTTCCTTGGGATCAAGCTCTGCAAGTTCTGCCTCAACCTCGGCGCACACGGGAATCGCCTCTACACCACCCACAAGTGGCGCGGGCTTTGAGAGAGCGTCTTCATCTACGTTTGCCACGTATAAGATGGGCTTCATCGTAAGCAAAAAGAGATCGTGGGCCGCTGCGCGCTCATCGTCGGTCATCTCCATATCGGCAGCACGCTTGCCTTCATTCAGCCACTCTTGCAGACGCTTTGCCACCGAAAGACGAGGCTGTAAGTCCTTGTCGCGCTTAGCCTCTTTCTCCAACTTAGGAAGTGCCCGCTCCAATGTGCCCAGATCAGCCAAGATAAGTTCTGTCTGGATAATATCAACATCCTGCTCAGGGTCTACTCGACCTTCAACGTGTACGACATCGGGATCGGAGAAGTAACGAACCACCTCACAGATGGCATCGGTTTGGCGAATGTTGGCGAGAAACTGGTTGCCAAGACCTTCTCCCTCATTTGCACCTTTCACCAAACCGGCAATATCTACAAACTCAACGGTGGCGGGAACAATACGTCCGGGATGAACAATGTCGGCAAGCTTTTGTAAGCGTGCGTCAGGCACGTCAACAATTCCCACATTTGGATCAATCGTCGCAAACGGATAATTGGCGGCAAGGCCGCCCTTACGGGTCAGCGCAGTAAACAGGGTAGACTTACCTACATTTGGGAGACCCACAATACCAATGGAAAGCGACATATTAATCCTTATCTTTCGGAGTTTCTTCAAGTGATTCCACAAGATCACCCAGCTGCTTTTTTCCGGTTTCAAGCAGACGCTCTGCACGCTCTCGCGCCCGAATGCGCATACGCTCGGCTTCCTCTGCCTGACGATCGTGTACGACAAGCTGGGTAATATCCATAGGCTGCATGACGAGCGCACCGGCCTCAGGACAAACTCGCACACAGGCCTCACAGTTTGTACAAAACTGTTGTCGAATCATCAAATTGCCACGTTCATCAATGTCAATGGCGTGCATCGTACAGGTCTTCTCGCACTCACCGCATAAGGTACAGCGCGTTGAATCCCATACCGGAGCTTCAAGCTTCACAAAATCGGCCAGCCCCTCATCATGCTGAAGCGCTCCCATCATAAGACGGCGATTTTGCGTCAACATGGCTTGACGGTTATTGGTTGTACGAATGCCAATGGATTCATCAAGTTGGTTCTGCAATTTATCCAACGCACGGGCATGCGCATTGATACGATTGGCAACCGCCTGTGCTCCTGCCAATAATGGCGTTGAGCGCATGACAAGCCGCTCGGCCGCATTGACGGAGCTGCTGAGAAATTGACTGCGTTTATACGCGCGCGTCAGATCATGATCAAGGGATGTCTCATCTGACTCAAAGCCAACGCTTGCACCCGTCCACGTCTCTGCGAAAGCAATGTGATCACAGTAGGTTTTCTCACCGGTGGTGGTGCGGCACTTGTCGCATACGCCAAACGGCAGATAAACGGATACGTTATCAAAATCCGTCAGGATGGCAAACCATGTATCTCGGGATATCGCACCCACACAAGGCAGGCAAATCTCATTGCCTAGAGGTTTTCGTCCCAGCGCACGTGTACAGGTAATGTACGCTTTGTTATATGCCGACGCCGCACGAGCCACCTGATCGTAGAGCTTGCGTGGTGTATGACGGCGTGTGTTGAATACTTCCGTTGGACAAACCGAATCGCACAGACCACACTGGATGCAATGCTCTGCTATGGATACGGTCTGGTTATGGATATCAATGGCATCAACGGGACATACCTCTTGACACCGGCGACACACCTCGGCGCTGCCGGAAGCACACTGCAGACAACGATTGGGATTGGCCCACGGCAACTCCTTATAATCGGCAGGATCATAGGGCTTATTCTCAGCGTCATTGCCGCCAAGGCTGCCCATCAACGCATCCAGGGGATTTGACAGCGCCTGCCAATCGCTCTGAATGTCAATCAGATCATCAAGAAAATCGTGTTTCTCGGCCATGCGCCCTCCCCTCCAACACGCCTCTCGAACACGTTTTGCAACTTTTCCGTATCGCTCACCACTGCGGTTTAACATTGTAACCAATCATGTAGCGAGAAGTACGTGGGACAGAGGTCTTCTCGCCAAACACATGTCATTATCGGTGTAAATCGGTGCGCGCCGGACATACAACGATGAGCACCACGGCATATATCACGCAAAAAGCCGAGCCCGTAAGGACTCGGCTTTACACAAATCGGTCTTACCCGAACGGGTTTAGTACATGCCGCCACCCTGGCCGCCTGCTGCGGCTGCGTGAGTGATAGCCTCCTCGATGGTAGTGTCTTTTGGCTGGTCGGTTACGGTTGCCTCGGTGATAAGAATCAACGACGCAACGGATGCCGCGTTCTGAAGCGTGGTGCGGGTAACCTTAACCGGGTCAAGAACACCCATCTCAATCATATCGCCATACTTGCCGGATGCGGAATCAAGACCCTGGCCTGCAGGGAGTGCCTTGATCTTCTCGACAACTACGCTGCCCTCAAAGCCGGCATTGTTTGCAATGGTACGGACCGGAGCCTCAAGTGCCTTGCGGATGATTTCAACGCCGATCTTCTCGTCTGCGTCAACGGTCTCAACGCCATCGAGTACGGAGGAAGCTGCGAGGAATGCAACGCCGCCGCCGGCAACGATGCCCTCTTCAACAGCTGCACGGGTTGCCTGGAGCGCGTCCTCAATGCGGTGCTTGATCTCCTTGAGCTCGACCTCGGTAGCTGCACCAACCTTGATGACTGCCACGCCACCAGCCAGCTTTGCCAGACGTTCCTGGAGCTTCTCACGGTCAAAGTCAGAAGTGGTGTTTTCAATCTCACCCTTAATCTGGTTGATGCGGTCATTGATAGCTTCTTTGGTACCATTGCCGTCAACGATGGTGGTGTTGTCCTTAGTGACCTTGACAGACTTGGCACGACCAAGCATCTCGGCAGTAACCTCGGAGAGGTTGTAGCCAAGCTCCTTCATGATGGCCTGACCACCGGTAAGGATTGCAATATCCTCAAGCATACGCTTACGTCGATCACCATAGCCAGGTGCCTTAATAGCGCAAACGTTAAGAACGCCGCGGAGCTTATTCAGGATAAGCGTGGTCAGAGCCTCGCCATCAACGTCCTCAGCAATGATAAGCAACGGTGCACCCTGCTTCTGAACGGCTTCAAGCACAGGAAGAATGTCCTGGATATTGGAAATCTTCTGATCAGTCATCAGAATGTAGGGATTCTCAAGCTCGGCTGTCAGTGTCTCATTGTTGGTAGCAAAGTATGGAGAGACATAGCCCTTGTCAAACTGCATACCCTCAACGGTATCAATATCAATACCAAAGGTCTGAGACTCCTCAACAGTGATGACACCGTCTTTACCGACAACGTCCATAGCATCGGAAATCTTAGCGCCGACCGTAGGATCACCGGCAGAAATGGTGCCCACGGAAGCAATCTGCTGCTTGGTGGAAACGTCCTGAGCGCCCTTCTTCATCTGATTAACAACGGCATCAACGGCCTTATCGATACCACGGCGGATGGCAATGGGGTTAGCGCCCGCCGCAACGTTACGAAGGCCCTCGTTGACAATAACCTGTGCAAGCAAAGTTGCGGTGGTTGTACCGTCACCGACGGTATCGTTGGTCTTTGTCGCGACTTCCTTCACCAGCTGAGCACCCATGTTCTCCACGGGGTCAGAAAGCTCAATTTCCTTGGCAACGGAAACGCCATCGTTGGTAATGGTAGGAGCGCCGTATGAACGCTGCAGGGCAACATAGCGACCCTTAGGTCCAAGCGTTGTGGTTACTGCGTCAGCCAAGGTGTTTACGCCTTTGGCAAGCTTGGCGCGAGCATCGGTACCAAATGCAATATCTTTTGCCATTTTCTATTCCTCCAAATAAATACGTATAGGAAGTACACAGCGAGAAAATCTCACGCATAAAGCGTTTCTTGCAAAACGTTAGTCCTCGACAATTGCGTAAATGTCATCGGCACGAAGAAGCAAGAGCTCCTCGCCATCGACCTTTACCTCGGTGCCACCAAACTTGCCATAAAAGACCTGGTCGCCAACCTTAACATCAAGAGCAATGCGCTTGCCGTCCTGGTCATACTTACCGGCACCAACAGCCAAAACCTCACCGCGCTGTGGCTTTTCCTGTGCAGCAGATGCAATATACAGACCAGTGGAAGTCTTCTCTTCCTTAGGAGCAGGCTTAACCAAAACGCGATCTCCAAGCGGCTTCAATGTCATTGTATAAAACCTCCTTATAAGGGCGTACGTAAACGTATGTGTCCGTACCCGTATTGCGGCTCCTCCTTGATATGGGCGCCGCTCTTTCCAACGTTATGAAGTATTCCCCACATTGGTAGAAAAATATACGACTCGATAGTAAAAAATCTTACTAACGGCACTTAGATTTTCTATGGGTACATCACATAGGGATTGTATTCATATATAAAGTGCATGACGACGAAGTTTTGCGTACAATAAAGGCCTGCACATGACTGACAACTCTACCGTCAATAAGAAGTGAGGACTCATGCAGGAGCTCAAAGAGAGAATCATCGCTGAAGGGATTGTCCGGGAAGGTAACGTCCTGAAAGTAGACAGCTTTTTGAATCATCAGTGCGATGTCACTCTCTATCAACATATGGGCGACGCATGGGCTCAACATTTTGCAGACAAGAAAATCGATAAGATTCTGACGGTTGCAGCCTCGGGTATCGGAATATCTTGTGTGGCTGCGCTTTCCTTTGGTGGCGTGCCGGTTGTGTTCGCGCGCAAGGCCCAATCAATCAATCTGGACGGAGACCAATATACTGCCCACGTCCACAGCTATACGCACGGCAATGACAACACCGTCATCATTGCAAAGCGATTCCTGCAGCCGGGGGAACACGTACTGCTTATCGACGATTTTCTCGCCAACGGAGCGGCGCTTGACGGTCTCATTGAGATCTGTCGTCAGGCGGATGCGGTCGTTGAAGGCATCGGTATAGCCGTCGAAAAGGGTTTTCAGTCCGGAGGCAAACGCATGCGTGAGTCCGGATACGACGTATGCTCTTTGGCCATCGTCAAATCAATGGACGTTTCTACGGGAAAAATTGAATTTGCGTAACCTCTTGAGCGCTACGATAAGCCCGGACTTTCAACGGTCCGGGCTTATCTTTTTCATAATTCAGGTATTTTTAACAATCGACATCGTCCTCAAGCGCTTCCAGATCAGAAAGCCAGAGCGCGCTGGAGGCATCCGACGGCATCCGAAGATCACCGCGCGGTGAAAGCGCCACGGAGCCCACTTTTGGTCCGTCCGGCATGGCGCTACGCTTGAACTGCTGTGCAAAGAACCGACGATAAAACACCTTGAGCCAGGCAAGAATGGCTTCCTTGGAGTACTTCTCGCCGGAAGTGCCTGCTCCAAACGCATAACAGGCAAGATGGAATACTTTGTGCGGGCTTGAGCCGTGGCGGAGTACGTGATACAGGAAGAAATCGTGAAGCTCATAAGGACCCACAAGATCTTCGGTTTTTTGGTCAATCGAACCGTCTGCGTTTGCAGGAAGGAGCTCGGGGCTGACCGGCGTATCCAAAACGTCATACAAAATATCTGCCGCATCTTTTTCATCGGTCTGCATATATGAATCGGCGCAATAGCGAACAAGATGACGCACAAGCGTCTTGGGCACCGATGCATTTACGCCATACATAGACATCTGATCGCCATTGTAGGTGGCCCATCCAAGTGCCAGCTCAGACAAGTCACCCGTGCCAATAACCATACCGCGTACCTGGTTGGCAATGTCCATAAGTATCTGAGTGCGCTCGCGAGCCTGAGCGTTTTCATACGTCACGTCATGGTTTGCTTCATCATGATCAATATCAATAAAATGCTGGCGAACGGCAGCCGTGATGGAAATTTCGCGCAGCTCGGCACCAAGGGTGCGAGCCAGACTGATCGCATTGGTATACGTGCGGTCCGTAGTGCCAAAGCCGGGCATGGTAACCGCAACAATACCTCCTCGATCAAGACCAAGCCGATCAAAGGCACGAACCGTTACCAAAAGAGCAAGCGTAGAGTCAAGACCCCCCGAGATACCAATGACAACACGCTGAGAGCCGGTATGCGCAAGGCGGGTAGCCAAGCCATGCGCCTGGATACTCAGCACTTCTTCGCAGCGCTCAGCTCGACGGTCATCGTTTGCCGGCACAAATGGGCGAGGATCGACAAACCGCGTCAGCTTTGTCATATCCTCAAAGTCAAGTGCAACATAGGTAACAATGTGCTGGGCATCTTCCGGGCGCGGAGCAACAAAGAATGTCGAAAGACGACGGCGTTCAGCGGCAAGTGCGGCTACGTCAATTTCCGACACCGCAACACCGTCCGTAAAACAGCCCGTATCGGCCAATATATGGCCATTTTCACATATAAGGTTATGTCCGGAGAAGACCAAATCCGTAGTTGATTCTCCCTCACCCGAACCCGCATACATGTATCCGCACACAAGACGTGCGGATTGATTTGAGACAAGACTGCGGCGATATTCTGCCTTACCGGCTATGGCAGGTGAAGCACTCAGGTTACATATAAGCGTAGCTCCCGCCATAGCATGAGCAACTGAAGGAGGATTGGCTACCCAAAGATCCTCGCAAATCTCAGCGGCAACCACTAATTCCGGCAACGACTCACAAGAAAAGAGCTGATTGGCTCCGAAGGGAATCTCGCCAAATATACTAAAGTCAACACTTGTTACGGCCTCAAAACCAGCCGTGAAATGGCGGCCTTCATAAAACTCGTTGTACATGGGAATGTTTTGCTTAGGCACAAGTCCCAGTACTTCTCCGCCATACAGCACCGCAGCGCAATTGTAGAGCTTTGACGCCACTCGCACGGGAAGGCCCACCAAAACCAGCGCGTCCACATCAAAGGTGTGTAGCGCAATGGATGCAAGCCCGCTCTCTGCCGCATCTAAAAGCTCGTCTTGCCAAAAAAGATCTTCGCAGGTATATCCCGTAATGCAAAGCTCCGGAAGCACTATTACCCGTGCCTCATGCTCAGCATAGACCTTCTTGATTGAGCTGAGACAGGACTCCACATTGTACGTAACGTCAGCCACGCGTACTTTTGGTGTTATGGCGGCTACTTTTACAAATCCGTCTTGCATATTCTCCCCTATCCGGTGAAGTTCTTCTCGCCCGCGTGCCACTTATTTTGTCCTCACGCAACTCCCCTAAAACAGGACTTTGCCTTATCTTACATGCCGCTCGGAATTACGGGAGCATCAACTGACGACCATTCTCCCAACGGCGCGTTTGGATTGGCGTCAAGCGTCAGCGGCGAGAAGTTCTGAGCTCGGTAGCTCCTCAGTGCCGCCACCGCAATCATGGCGGCGTTGTCTCCGCAGACTGACATCGGTGGCACGGTGACGCGAACTCCCCGTTTGCCAAAGGCTTCCTTATACGCCGCGCGAAGTGCAGGGTTTGCAGCCACACCGCCGCCGACGCAGAAATCATGAACACCCGTTTCTTCCACCGCGCGCACTGCCTTTGCAACCTGCACGTCAACAACCGCTTGTTCAAACGAAGCCGCCAAATCCGGCAAGTTGATTGCTCTTCCTGCGCGATTTTCGGCTTCAATATATGTAATGACTGCCGTCTTCAGTCCGGAAAGTGAGAACGAATAATCGCCACTATGCAGCATGGCGCGGGGGAATCGGATGGCTTTGGGGTTACCCTGTACTGCAAGTTTGCTGATAACGGGACCGCCCGGATATCCAAGGCCAAGTGCCTTTGCCACCTTGTCAAAAGCCTCTCCCACCGCGTCATCAATGGTGGTTCCGAGAATGACATACTCTCCCCATGCACGCACATGTACCAGCATGGTATTGCCACCGGAAACGAGACTCGCAATAAACGGCGGCGTGAGATCCGACGTCTCAAACAGATTGGCCAAAAGGTGACCTTCAAGATGGTGCACCGCAATGAGCGGTAGATTTGTGGATACGCAAAGACCCTTTGCAAACGCCACTCCCACTACCAAGGCTCCGACAAGTCCTGGGCCCGCCGTCACACCGATAGCCGAAAGATCCGAGGATACAAGCGTATCGCAGCCAAAATGTTCTCCGGCACGAGCAAGCGTCTCCTCAAACAGCCCCACAATGGCCTCGGTATGCTTGCGAGAGGCAATCTCGGGAACAACGCCTCCGAAACGTGCATGGAAATCAATCTGTGTTGCCACGACATTTGAACAGATCACACCATGAGAGTCGATAATTGCCATGGCGGTCTCATCACAGGAAGATTCAATGGCAAGCACGAGATCGCCGGCCGCACTGAGAGCAGCCTTGGTTTTATCAGAGCGCTTTGCCGCCACCAGCGGCCACGGACGGATGGACGCTTGAGGTTCCGGATTGCGCGTGGCAAAAACGGTCTGTGTCATAAGCGGTAAATCTGCCTTCATGAGAAGCGCCGCAACATCCGGTGCGTAATATCCGGGACGAATCCCTGCCTTCTCAAAGCCAAGGTATTCATACAGCTTTTGGGCGGACTCGTTATTCTCGGCAACTTCAAGTACCGCGGTATGCGCCCCAAGCATTTGCGCATCATAGGCAACACGCTCCACCAGCTTCGACGCAATACCCTCGCGACGCCTTTGGCTGTCAACCACCACCTCTTCGATTTCAAACTCAGCACCGGCAAGGCGACCGCCCGCAAAGCCCACAGGAGTTCCGCGGTCGTGTGCAAGCCACCAGCTTCGATCCGGCCGTGTCAGTTCTTCATAAAAGCTCTTCTCGCTCCACGGAGTATGAGACGTTCCCGCATATGTAAGCGCCTCGAGCTTGCTTACGCCTTTGAGATCATTGACCGACATCGGGCGGAATTGCAGGTGAATATCGGCAAGTACGTCATCAACACCGGTCAGCGCAACGGTTGCGGGCTCTTTGAGACCAAGGCGCTGGCGTTCGGTTTCTTCCGCATCGGATAGACGCGTGTAGATGGGGAGCACAAGTGCCGGATCTCCATCGCCAAGCTCATGTTCGGCAAGCGCAACAGACCGAAGCAGGCCTTCTCCTGAGGGATACCACGCCTCTTCCGGCGCAAAGGTCGAGAAGCCCGCCTCCTCGAATTTAGTCAGGTACTTTTTGAGACCATTGCCGGTAAGCGTCAACTCTGCGTGATCGGCTCGTGCCGACCACTCTGCAATCGCCGCATCTACCTTAAGGACCGTCTCGGCGGGAAACGTACGGTGTGCACCTTCATCATCAAGCAGGTATATACCGGGATATACCTCACCACGCATGGCATCTCCCACAACAGCCAGCTTGCCGCGAATGCCATTTTTCCAGGCGGACCATGCCATCGCATCAAGTGCAGAAGCGCCAAAGAGCGGAAGTCCTGCTCCGCAGGCAATACCCTTTGCGGTTGCAACACCAATGCGCACACCCGTAAACGAACCCGGTCCTCGGCCGACAAGCACCGCATCAACGTCCGACATACCACAACCGGCCTTGGTAAGCGCTTCTCGAACTGACCCCACAAGTTCAACATTGGCCTGGCGTCGACAGAGATGGTCTGCCGAAGCAAGAATCTCAAGAGCCGCGCCCCCCGATTTCAGAGGTGTCCATCGTGCTACGGCGCAGGCAAGCATATCAGTGGATGTATCAAACGCAAGAACTATGCGTGAATCTGAAGTATCTCTAAGCATTCAAGCTCTTCTCGACAGGAAATATACCGTGCAATACTATACGCCACATGGAGACTCTCTAAACAACTTCGCATAATCTTGGCTTCCGTGAAAAACATTAAGTATCACGATTGTTCCGTCTAATACCCTGTAGAGAAGAACATACTTGCCAGCGAGACAGGAATGAATATCAACGGCAGCCAATTCTTTGATATGAGACTTACCGTAATCGATCACTCCGCTCTCCAAAAGCTTGATTTGGTTACGAAGATTCTCCAGAAACCGATTTGCCGCCGCTGGACCAAGCTTCTTAAGGTAAAACGTTATCTCGTGAATCTGGCGACGGGCAGTTTTGGTAAATCTAATCTCATAGGTCATACTTTTCCCTTAATTCATCAAGTACATCGAAGGCATTGTATGTTTCTCCTTTTCTGAGCTCGTCATCAGATGCCAGCAAACTTGCAAAAAGGTGGGCTTTTTCCTTATTAATCTCAAGCTCGTCTTGCAGGGTGTCATAATCTTCAGCACGCATAACTACAAGTTCGCTATAACCGTTCTTAGTCACGGTAATGGGTTCATTCGAGCTCTGGACTAACTTGAGGAATTGGGCGGTATCTCTCATGTCTTTTATCGGAACGCACGTTGCCATATAATCCATCCTCTCATAATTATGTACATAATTATGATTATATCAGTATGGCTACGGCATTCCGTCTCCTTTCTCTACTGAACCTTCTTAAGGTAAGAAAACAATATCCCTCCGAAAGAAAACCGACTCCCGCTTTTTCTTAAAACCTGAAATTTTATTGTCAGATATCGGTCAAATATGTGTCAGATACGACTATCTTTTATACGAATCGCTCAAATTCGACAACCTGCTCTATTTTTCTGGCCACCACTTCCAGGCCGAGAAGCTCTTCTTCGCCAAAGCGTCCTCTCGTTGGACTATCAATATCCAACACACCGACAACGCTGCCTTCAACTTTCAGCGGTACTACAACCTCAGAGTTTGACGCAACATCACATGCAATATGACCGGGGAATTTGTGAACATCTTCTACCAGCTGGCTCTTCTCCGTTTCGGCTGCCGTCCCGCAGACTCCTTTTCCAAACGGAATGCGCACGCAAGCTACGTTTCCCTGAAAGGGGCCCAAACGAAGCTCAGGTACACCATCGCTGCCTGTATCAGAATCCACCAGATAAAAGCCAGCCCAATTAATATCTTCAAGCGCACTCCACAAGAGCGCAGCAGTATTTGCGAGCACGGGAAGCCAATGTGCGTCAATTTCTGCAAGCTCTTCAATTTGTTGAGCAAGTAACGTATAGTCTGGCATTTCAAATCTCCTAAAACGGCGCCGGGAAAATTCCCAGCGCCGAAACTTACCGCATACAACTATTGCATCTCAAACAAACTCAGGTCAGACCTTACTTATCTGCCTCAAGGTGCCAAATCTCGTCATTGTATTCGGCAATCGTACGATCACTTGAGAACTTACCTGCCATTGCGATGTTTACCAGTGATTTCTTAAGCCAAAGCTTACGGTCCTCATAGTCCGAATACACCAGCTCCTTCTCCTGGATGTACTCTTCAAGGTCAAGCAACGCCATGAACCAGTCTTTGGACGTAAGGTCATCGTGAAGACGCTGCAAGCGCTCAGCATTACCTGTGGCCATAAACTGCGGGCTGGTAATAAAATCAACAAGCAATTTAATTCCAGGCTTCAAATAATACGCATGAGCATTATACGAGCCGTCGGCATAGAGCTTAACTACCTCATCGCTTGACGCTCCAAAGGTATAGATATTATCGTCACCGACAAGCTCTGCAATCTCAACGTTGGCGCCATCAATGGTGCACAGAGTTACCGCACCGTTGAGCATGAACTTCATGTTGGAAGTACCGGACGCCTCTTTGGATGCCAATGAAATCTGCTCAGAGATATCAGCTGCAGGGATGATACGCTCGGCTGCCGTCACGTTATAGTTCTCAATCATAATGACCTGCAGGTACGGAGCAACATCCGGATCGTTTGCAATCCACTCACCTAAAGTCAAAATCAGATGGATGATATCTTGGGCAATTACGTAAGCAGGAGCCGCCTTACCGCCAAAAATGACCGTTATGGGGCGCTCGGGGATATTGCCGTTTTTGATATCCAAATACTTCCAAATGAGGTAAAGCGCGAGCATCTGCTGACGCTTATACTCGTGGATACGTTTTACCTGAACGTCTACGATTGAGCCATCAAGCACCTGTGCGCCTTGATTGAACTTGAGGAAGTCCCGCATAACCTGCTTTGCATCATCCTTGATGGCGGCAAGCTGTTCAAGCACTTCATCGTCATCGGCAAACTTCAAAAGTCCGCTCACGTCTCCCGTATGGCGCCATTCGGTACCCAATAACGTATCGAGAAGAACCGCAAGCTCCGGATTACATCCCATAAGCCAACGGCGGAACGTAATACCGTTCGTCTTATTGGAGAACTTCTCGGGATAAATGTCGTAGAAAGGCTTGAGCTCACTCTCTTCCAAAATCTTAGTGTGCAGCGCCGCAACGCCGTTGATGCTGTAGCCGTAGTGAATGGCCAGGTGAGCCATGTGTACCTTACCGTCAATGATAATCTGTACGGCAGGGTCATCAAACTCGGCACGCGTACGCTCGTCAAGTTTTTTGATAATAGCGGCAATCTTAGGAGAAACCTCTTCCAAAAATTCCAGCGGCCATTTCTCAAGTGCCTCAGCAAGAATTGTATGGTTGGTGTAGGCAACCATCGAGCGCACAATGGAAACTGCCTCATCAAACGCAATGTCGTGCTCTTCCGTCAGAATGCGGATAAGCTCAGGGATAACCATGGTTGGGTGAGTGTCGTTAATCTGAATAACCGCATACTCCGCCAAATTATGCAAATTGCATCCACGCGAAATTGCTTCCTTCACAATAAGCTGGGCAGCATTGGAAACCATAAAGTACTGCTGATATACACGAAGCAGCTGACCATTCCTATCGGAATCATCCGGATACAAGAAGAGCGTAAGGTTCTTTTTCAGCTCCGTCTTATCAAAACCAATGGAATTGTCGGGCACCAAAGAATCATCAATGCTCTCAAGATCAAAAAGGCGTAGGCGATTCTTCTTTGGGCGCTCATAACCCAACACATCAATCGAAAAGAGCTTGGAAGTCACGGAGAAACTTCCGAACTCAACGGTAAATGAAGTGTTTTCGTCACGCAGCCATCCCTCACGGTCAAGCCAACCATCAGGCATGGTTGTCTGCTGATTGTCTACAAACTTCTGATGGAAAAGGCCAAAGTGGTAATTGAGACCTACACCATCTCCGGGAAGCCCCAATGTTGCCATGGAATCGATAAAGCATGCGGCCAAACGTCCAAGACCACCGTTGCCAAGAGACGGTTCAACTTCATTTTCCTCAACCTTATTGAGATCATGACCCGCCTCAGCAAGCTGTCGCTTAGCCTCGTCATATAAGCCGAGGTTAATAAGGTTATTGGTCAGAAGTTTACCAATCAAAAACTCAGCAGAAATGTAGTACAGACGCTTCTTTCCGGCATTCAGAGGAAGCTCTGCGCTCTTCTCGCTTACAACAGACATCAGCAGTTGATACACCGTTGCATCGTCAAGCTCGGCAAGCGAACGACCATACTTTTGACGAGAGAGCTCATCCAAGTTCATTATTTGTCCCCCTTAGGAACCCTAAAATAGGTCTCAGTAATCGTACGTAAATAATCTTCGGTATGACGGGTGATGGCTCCGCGTTGCATACGCCAACACCAGTTTCCCCCTAATGTTGCAGGAGTATTCATACGGGATTCATCCCCGAGACCAAGCAAGTCTTGCATCGTGTGAATGCAGGTATTACTTACTGAAGCTGCGATACCGCGACCCAAAGCCTCACTTACCGGTTCGCCCTCCGCACGGTGCAGATAGAGATCAACCTGTTCCCGCTCACGAGGCGTTGCCGTATTCTCGTACCAGCCACGACCTGTCTGGTTGTCATGCGTACCGACATACGCCACCGTATTAGGTTTGTAATTATGCGGCAAATCACCCGCATCACGTTCTCCATTAAATCCACACTGAAGAACCTTCATACCGGGAAATCCGGTTTTCTCGCGCATATCGATAAGTTCCTGCGTCATGAGGCCTAAATCTTCAGCGATAATAGGCAGCTCTCCCAGCTGACGCTTCAGCTCGTTAAAGAGATCGACATCGGGACCTTTTGTCCATGCGCCTCCCTGTGCATCGGGAGCGCCAAAAGGAACTTCCCAATACGCTTCAAATCCACGGAAATGATCAATGCGCAGCACGTCATACAGCTCAAAACTCAACCGAATGCGCCACGCCCACCACGCGTAGTGGTTTTTCTTCATGTTCTCCCAGTTGTAGATTGGGTTCCCCCAATACTGACCGGTTGAAGAAAAATGATCGGGAGGAGTTCCGGCAACGGTTATGGGGTTGCCCTCTTCATCAATTTTAAAGAGCTCCGGCTGTGCCCACATTTCAACCGAATCTCGTGATACATAAATGGGAAGATCACCGATGATAAGAATCCCATGGTCATTGGCATAATCTTTGAGCTTCTCCCACTGCTTGAAGAAGAAGTATTGCGTCATCTTGTGATACAGCAACTTATCTTGAAGTTGCGCCGCATATTCCTGGCTTTTCTGACCACGACGCTGGTACTGGCGCGGCCATTCCCAAAATGCCCTCAGACCGAATGTCTCCTTGAGCGCCATAAACTCCGCATACGGCTCAAGCCATTCTTTTTGTTTTGCACAAAATGCCTTGAAATCAGACGGGGTATCAGACGCAAACCTCACAAAGGCTCGCTCCAAAAGGCGACGGTGGCTCACAAAAAGCGTGCCGTAATCAACGCGGGCGGCATCAGAGCCAAAATTCAAATCGTCAAAGTCATGCTCTGTCAGATATCCGAGTTTTTTCAGCGCGTCAAGATCAATGAAATAGGGATTGCCTGCAGCAGCCGAAAACGACTGGTAGGGAGAATCACCATAGCTGGTAGTTGTCAGTGGCAATACCTGCCAATAGCGCTGTTTTGTACGGGCGAGAAAATCGACAAACCGATACGCCTCTTGGCCAAAGGTGCCAATTCCATACGCATTGGGAAGAGATGAAACAGCCATAAGTACGCCGCTTGCTCGTTCCATATGTTTCCCTCTTTCTCAAATCATAAGAATGCCGCTCTCCTGTGTCATGCACACACGTGCGCATACACAAGAAAGCGGCATTTATTTTAGTACTTAATAAGGTTCTTCTCGGTCTCTTTATCAAAAAGATGCACAGCATTATCTTCGAACTTGAACCAAATGTCATTGCCGATCTCAAGATCACGCTTTGCGATCTCGGTTGCAGGCACGATAAGAACAAAGCTACCGTCTTCGGTTCTTACGTGAACATGAACCGTAGAGCCCATCAGCTCGGTAACCTCAATAACGCCCTGGAATGCGGTTGTTTCGTCTTTGTCGGTAAGAATAATCTGCTCGGGACGGATACCAACCGTAACGTCGGTTGCAGGAGCAGCCACCCAAGACTCAGCCAAAAGATTTGCCGTTTCAGGAGAGAGGTCAAAGGACATGTGCTCGGTCTCAACATGGAACTCATTGCCCACACGCACAAGATGCGCGTCAAAGAAATTCATCTGAGGCATACCGATAAAGCCGGCGACAAAGAGATTGGCAGGACGATTGAAAACATCCTGTGGGGTACCAATTTGCTGCACGTATCCATCACGCATAATAACAATACGATCGCCCAGCGTCATAGCCTCTGTCTGATCGTGTGTAACGTAAATGAACGTACCGTCAACCTTCTGACGCAGCTTAATAAGCTCGGCGCGCATCTGATTGCGCAGCTTTGCGTCCAAGTTGGACAGCGGCTCGTCCATCAAGAAGACCTTTGGATCACGAACGATGGCACGACCAATAGCAACGCGCTGGCGCTGACCACCGGAAAGTGCTTTTGGCTTACGATCAAGATACGCCGTAATGCCAAGAGTTTCCGCAGCTGAACGAACCTTCTCGTCAATAACAGCCGGATCAACTTTCTTGAGTTTCAATGTAAACGCCATGTTCTCGTACACGGTCATATTCGGATACAAGGCATAGCTCTGGAAGACCATGGCGATATCGCGGTCTTTAGGAGCAACGTCATTCATGAGCTTGTCGTCAATATAGAGCTCACCGGAAGAGATGTCCTCAAGACCGGCAATCATGCGCAGCGTGGTAGACTTGCCGCAGCCAGAAGGTCCAACGAGAACCACAAACTCGTGATCCTTAATATCAAGGTTAAAGTCCTGAACAGCAATAACGCCTTCGTCGGTAACCTCAAGATTGCTCTTCTTCTGCTGTACCGGCTTCTTACCAAAAAGGGGCTTTTTTTGTTTCTCATTCGGATAAATCTTTTTGACATTCTTCAGAACAATTTCAGCCATAATTCTTGCCTTTCTGAAAGCATCCACTGGGATGCGGGATTCCTTCGTGTGGCGAGAAGTGCGTCAGAACCAAGTACCCATCCGGACGTACTTCTCGCAAATGCTTAACCCTTTACCGCACCAGATACGACACCATTAATGATGTAACGCTGGCAGATAAGGTACAAGACAACGATTGGGATAATGACCATCATGATGCACGCCAGCATGGGTCCCATTTCTACTCGACCATAGCCACCACGGAAATACTGAATCAAGATAGGAATCGTCTTGTATTTCGTACGATCGAGTACAAGATACGGAAGAAGGTAGTCGTTCCATACCCACATAGTCTCAAGAATGCCAACTGAGATATAGGTGGGCTTCATAATAGGAAGAACAACGTGGAAGAAGGTCTGAACAGGATTGCAGCCATCAATGGTTGCAGCTTCCTCAATCTCAAGCGGGATGGTCTTAACAAAGCCCGCAAACATGAAGACCGCCAATCCGGCACCAAATCCAAGATAAATAAAGCAGATATTAAATGGCGTATTGAATCCCAGCACTGTTGCCATATTGGAAAGCGTAAACATAAGCATCTGGAAAGGAACGACCATTGAGAAGACAAACAGGTAATAGAACGCCTTGCAGATGCGGCTATTGACGCGTACCACATACCATGCGCACATGGAGCAGCACACCAAAATGAGAACAACAGACGTTACGGTAATAACCAAAGAATATCCAAATGCCGCCGCAAAGCCCTGGCGCTCAAGCGCAGAGATATAGTTTGCAAGACCGGCAGTATTTTCTGGTGTCACCAGCTCAAACGCCGACGTTGTGGTAATGGCGGTTTCCTGCTTAAAGGAATTCAAAAGGATCATAACCATGGGGTAGATCCACGCAAGAGACAAAACGGTGAAGAAGACCGAAATGATCTTGTTGACGGTTGTTTCTCGTTTCATTATTGCTGCACCTCCCTAGACTGAGTGGCTCTAAGCTGGACCATAACAATTGCAATGACCAAGATGCAGAAGATGACTGCCTTTGCTTGACCAATGCCCATCCATTTGCCACCCTGACGTGCATAGAAGGTGTTATAGATGTTGAGGGCAAGCATCTCGGTTGTATGCTTGGGCTCGCCCGCCGTAAGTGCGAGGTTCTGGTCAAAGAGCTTAAAGCCGTTGGTAATAGTCAAGAACAAGCAAATGGTAATGGTTGGCATCAAGTTAGGAATCTTTACTTTCCACAGAGTCTGCCATGCAGTGGCTCCATCAACCTTAGCTGCCTCAAGATAATCGCTTGGAATAGACTGAAGGCCGGCAATATAGATGATCATCATGTAGCCGATCTGCTGCCAGAGCGTCAAGATGATCATGCCCCAAAATCCTGCGGTGCTATTCAGTGCCAAGAGTTGCTGTCCAACATTTGAGAGTACACCGTTGATAAGGATGTTCCAAATGTAGCCAAGCACGATGCCGCCAATAAGGTTTGGCATGAAGAATACGGTACGGAATGTATTTGTACCCTTTAGGTGCTTGCGTGTCAGAGCAAGTGCAATAGCAAGCGCAAACACGTTAATAAGTATCATCGATACGACCGCAAAAAGTGCGGTGTACCAAAACGCGTTTGCAAACTGCTTATCTGCAAATGCTGCAGCATAATTGGAAAAACCTATAAATTTTGCATCACTGATGCTGATAAATTTACAAAACGAGAGATACAGACCTTGAATAAACGGAACAACAAATCCAAATAAGAAGGAAAGCGCTGTTGGTAGCAAGAAAAGAGGCCACCAGCGCTTCAACATTTTAACCATAGAAGAATTCCCTTCTCATGCAATAAAGGGGCAAGAAGAGGCTTTGCCCTTCTCGCCCCTTACAGCTACGAGCTACCTAAAACAAACCTTATTCAGCGTTTGCTTCCTTTTCAGTCTTCCAACCATCAACGAACGCAGTTTTAACAGCATCCCAATCCTCGGTACCTGCCGCATAACCCTTGAGCGCACTGGAGAGGTTGGTCTTCCACTCCTGAGAAGGAATGTAGATGAAGTCCCAAGCCACGGGCTCATTGCCCTTCTTGGCATAATCAGCAGCGATATTAGCAAGAGCATTGCTGGTTGGCTTAGCATTCTTAAATGGAATGGTAAGACCCATTTCCTCAGCGATTGCCTTGGTAGCAGTGTCGGAGGTCACGCACCAGTACATGAAGTCAAGCGTTGCCTGCTGAGAATCCTCATCGGCCTTAGAGCTTACGCACCAGTAGTTCTCGCCACCGGAGCACATACCCTGCTTTTCTTCACCCTTGACACCAATGTAGATAGGAATCATGCCCAAAGCGTCATCGCCGAGCTTCTTAATATCGTTGTAGGCCCATGTGCCATTCTGATAGAAGACGGCTTCCTGGTTAACAAACTCTGCAACGGAGTCATCGCCGGTCTTTCCTGCAAGCTGAGTAGGATCGCAGGTGGAATTATTGATATAAAGGTCAAAAATCTGCTTGTAATTAGGCAGATAGGTGCCCTTAATCTCTGCAGCATCTGGCTTGCCGGTATCCTTGAACTCATAGTACAGAGGAAGGTTGGCAAGGTGTGTGGTAAAGCGCCAGTCTGAGCTGGAGTCAAGACCAGCACTGGTGAAGGCACCCTTTACGCCGATCTCATCCTTGCGAGCTTGAATGTCTTCAACAATCTTCTTGAGAGATGCAAAGTCCTTGATGTCCTCACCCTTGTAGCCGGCCTTCTCAAGGAGTTTCTTGTTATAAATGATGCCGAAGTCTTCCTCAACATAGTCAACGCCGTATACAACGCCGTCCTGCTCAAGCTTCAGAGCTTCGTTGGTAAGCTCGCCCAAAATCTTGGCATCTTTAAGATCAATGCAGTAATCCTTAACACCAATGAGGCCGGAAGGACCGTTGGTCTGGAAAAGTGTAGGGGCAGCGGAAGCTTCCTTGTTGATCTCAGACTGGAATGTCTGTGCATAGGTATCGGAAGCAGCGGTAACAACCTTAACGGGAACCTTGGTCTCTTCGGTGTACTTCTTGGCAAGATCCTGCCACTCTTTATCAGCCTCAGGCTTGAAGTTCAGGAAGTAAACGGAACCTTTTGCACCGTCACCTGAACCCTCCTTTTTATCATCAGCCTTATTGCCGCCACAGCCCGCAAGGCCGAGGGTGCAAAGAGCTGATGCGCTCAGAGTGACAAACTGCTTACGATTTAGATTGGACATACTGTTCCTCCTCATGGAACGTACTGCGCCGACTGCACAGCCCACACAGAATTATCTGTAAGTTATGACTGCAAGGACAATCTTTACCACAACTAACAGCCAGCACTTACGTAACTTACAGAAGTATATCTTTTTTACGACCACTCTGTAAAAGTTGTCTAAACAACATCATCGGTAAACGGTATTAAATTGTCGATGAACGGTTAATCAATTGGAATCTCCACAGTATTGACGTATTATCAACACAAAAAGAACACTATTAAATCGCCATCTACCTGTGAATATCTATCTTTTGTGTGTTTTTTGCGTTGTTCAAAGGAATATGCCACTATGCCGAAGGCTCGATTCGAAAATATCTACCAAGATCTTAAAGCAAAGGTTCTTGATGGTACTTATGGTTACCAATCCTTCTTGCCTCCTGAAACAGAGCTGACGGCTTCATACACATGTTCCAGAAACACCCTCAGGCGCGCCCTCTCCATGCTTTCCGATGAGGCGTATCTTCAACCTATCCACGGCCGGGGTGTCCGAGTTATTTGGCAGAAGCAAACTCACGACATTCTTGGATCTCTTGAGGGCCTTGAATCTTTCCAGGAATATGCGCAGCGTAACGGCCTTATTCCCTATACCGAGGTTAAACAATTCGAGACGATCGTCTGTAGCGATGCACTTGCGTATCACACCGGCTTTACCGCAGGTGAAAGCCTTATACGTATCGTACGTATTCGCGGTCTCAACGGTATTCCCCGCCAAATAGACCATGACTACCTTCTTGAAAGCGCGGTAGGACGCCTTTCAAAGGAGGACGCAAGACACTCCATCTTCTCGTATCTTGAAGAGACTCTCGGTATGCGCATTCTCAAAAGCAAGCGACAAATCACCGTAGAGTTGGCCACCGATGAAGATTTTAGCTATCTTGAACTGGGAACGTTTAATTGCGTTGCGGTTACAGAAAGTCATTCCTTTAATTCTAATGGCATTATGTTTGAGTTCACACAAACCCGCAGCCATCCGGCAACATTTTGCTACAACGTCATTTCAAAACGATAGCTGCCTTCATTCTTTTAACGAAAGAAGGACGCTGCCTGCAAGTGCAACGTCCTTCTTGCATACTACCTTTGGTAATGTACTTCTACCCGATTGTTATGAAAGCTCCGTCTGAAGCTGATCAACAAGTTCTGAGAAGTACGCGAGCGCCTCGTTCACGGGCTCTGGCGTTGCCATATCCACACCCGCACCGCGAAGCAACTCAATCGGAGGCTTTGAGCATCCACCGGAAAGATAGTTGAGATAGTCTTCCACCGCAGGCGCGCCCTCTTTAAGGATGCGCTGCGACAAGGCAATGGCTGCCGAGAAACCAATGGAATACTGGTACACATAGAAGTCGTAGTAGAAATGAGGAATACGAGCCCATTCAATCTTGATTTCCTCGTCAGGTACAATGTTTGGCCCGAAGTAGAGTTTGTTAAGCTTGCCATAGTGCTCGCAAAGCACATCGGCATTCAACGCTTCACCTCGTCCATTCATATCGTTAATATCACGCTCAAACTCAGCAAACATACACTGACGATATATAGTCCCGCGGAAGCCCTCAAGGAAGTGATTGAGGATATACGCATGACGCGCCGGATCGCTCTCGTGCTCAAGGAGATAATGCGAGAGCAGTGCTTCATTACAGGTAGAAGCAACCTCGGCAACAAAGAGCACGTAATTTGAGTACGTAATTTCCTGCGTATGGGACGAGAGGTACGTGTGTATTGAGTGTCCCATCTCATGAATGAGGGTAAACACATCATCGAGCGTGCCTTGGAAATTCATAAGAATCACGGGGTTCATGCCCTTACCGCCGGCGGAATAGGCTCCGGAGCACTTGCCGGGGGTTTCGTATACATCAACCCATCGCTCTGAAAGTCCCTTTTTAACCAGCTCAAGGTACTTCTCGCCCATTGGTTCAAGCGCCTTAACGATAAGGTCGCAGGCTTCCTCGTAGGTAAACTTCATGTCAACATCAGCAACAAGCGGCGCGTAGATGTCCCAATAGTGGAGCTCATCAAGGCCCAACTTTTGCTTGCGCAAATCCATATACTTATAGAAGGCAGGAAGATTGTTGTGAACGGCTTCGATCAGATTATCGTAAACCTCAACGGGGACCTCGTTCTTATCGAGGCTGTATGCAAGAGAGCTTTCGTACTTGCGGGAATCAGCAAAGAACTTAAGCTGCTTAATTTGACTTGTGAGCATTGCCGCAGAAGTATTGCGGAACTGATTGTAGCGACCATACAGCTGCTTAAACGCAGATTCACGCAGGACGCGATCAGGTCCCATAAGCATTGGAATGTATGAGCCACTTGTCAGTTTGTGCTTTTGGCCCTTCTCGTCCGTTGCATCATCAAAGGTAAGGTCCGCATCTTCAAACATGGAATACACGTTGGCGGGCTGGGAAGCGGCGTCATTAGCGCGGGCGAGAAGTGCTTCTTCAGCTGCAGAAAGCGTATGGGAGCGCATGCGCAAAATCTGCTCAAGTTTACGACGATAGTGCTCAAGCGCAGGCTCATCTGAATAAAAGCCCGCGATGGTATCCGCAGAAATAGAGAGCAGCTCGGCATTGAACCAAGACCCCGCCTCTTCAAGCTGTGTATACAAACTCATGCACCGTGAGGTATATGCTTGGTATTTTGATACGCGTGTATCTTCGTCGGAGCGACGTTCTGCATAGTTCCATGCCTTTTCAAACTCAAGCGTAACATGGTCTTCCAGCCTCAGATATGCAAGTAACTCTGATGCGGACCGCGAAATTTTTCCACGATATGCAGCAAGCTGTTCCGGATAGGTTTTAATGTCGACAAGCGCCTGTTCAAAGGCCTCATCGCTCTCATACATGGAGGAGAGGTCCCACCGATACTTCTCTTCTATTTGATCTCGTGACTCGTAGTTCATTGAATATCCTTTCAAATATCCCTCATATCTCTTCGATATTTTCCCCAGTTTCGTTCAATATTTTCCCCACTTTTATTCTGACAGGTTCTTTGAACAGATGTGTCTGAAAGACTTATATATACCTCTGCTCTCAACAAAGCCAAATCAGATTCACTACATTACTATCGAGATTCTGACGGACTGGAAGTTGATGCGATTATTGAGTTACGAGATGGACGATGGGCGGGTATCGGTAAATCTTGAAATCGAATATACGCCCCACATAAAAAAGACGGGTCCGTAAAGAACCCGTCTTTGCTTACTTAAAAGAACTGTCGTAGCCTGACTATTTCTTCTTCCTCAAAATCCAAGAGCCGCTCAAAGCTGCCATGGACGTTGCGAGAAGAGCAACGGAAGGAAGCACTCCCGCATCTCCCGTATAAGG